>Ga0224506_10001302_pt1 | contig 18061 bp, 14 predicted proteins | sample SF_Jan12_sed_USG_2_FD_169108 | JGI IMG/M metagenome (GOLD analysis project Ga0224506, IMG submission 169108) | Sediment microbial communities from San Francisco Bay, California, United States - SF_Jan12_sed_USGS_8_1 | ecosystem: Environmental > Aquatic > Marine > Sediment | place: USA... | reverse complement strand
GAAGAGACATTTACAATATCTGATATGTTGCGTTATTTGAGTACTAACTGATCTTCGCTTAATCTTTGGAGATAACATTTCAGGAGAAATATGTGAGAATAGTCAAGATAAACGATCGGCTTATTGGTGACGGAAATCCTTGTTTTATTATTGCAGAGGCAGGCTGTAATCATAACCAGTCGATAGAGATTGCAAGGAAGCTTGTTGATAGTGCAGTAGCTTCCGGTGCCGACGCAGTAAAATTTCAAACTTATAAATCCGAAAAACTTTATTCCAGAAAAACTCCTATGATGGAGCATTTTAGAAAAAGAATGGGGCTGTCCGAAGATGCCACCATGTTCGATTTAATAAAGATGACCGAATTGCCTTTTGATATGCATCAGGAAATAGTTGAATACTGTTATGGCCAGAATATTCCCTTTATGTCTACGCCTTTTGATGAGGAGAGTGTAGAATTTCTTGAGAATTTTAATGTACCCGCTTACAAAATAGCGTCATTTGAAATGACGCATTATCCATTGATCAAGAAAGTTGCTGAATGTAATAAGCCTGTTGTTATCTCCACGGGAATGTCATCTTTGGGAGATATCGAGCAAGCTGTTAGTGTCATTAGTAAAGCAGGCAACGACCAGATTATCCTGTTGCATTGCGTGAGTAACTACCCTGCAAGGGCTGAAGACTGTAATTTGCGCGTAATTGAAACAATGAAAAGGGCATTTGGATTTCCAGTTGGTATTTCAGATCATACACCTGGTGTAGACGTAGCGAAAATTGCTGTTGCTGTTGGTGCGAATCTAATTGAAAAACATATTACTATAGATCAGACATTACCAGGGCCTGATCATTATTTTTCCTTAACACCTTCGGAGTTAAAAGAACTCGTTTCAGGGGCTAGAGATGTAGAGGTGATGCTGGGAAGTCCGCATAAACAATGTACCGATGCAGAGCAGCCTATGAAGCATATCGGTCGTCGAAGTCTGGTTGCTGCAGTCGCGATTAGAAAGGGCGAAAAGATAGACAAAAAAAATATCGCAATAAAACGACCTGGTTATGGCATTCATCCGATGCTGCTTGACGACCTGGTTGGGTGTTGTGCCGTGAGAGATATAGAAGAAGATGAACCATTGGCTTGGGATATGTTCCTGACTCAACAGTGCTAACATAATTTTGAGAATCCAATTTATGAAAATGTTAATGACTGTAAGGGTAAAACAATAGAGATTATTAATTGAACAAGAGTGCAAAGACAATAGTTATTAGAACAAAAGGAGGGATGTCATATGGTTGGGGACATGTTATTCGTTCAAGAACATTAGCCAGGCATCTCAAAGAATCTGGAAGATATGCACATGTTATTGTTGTTGCAGAATCTGATAAATACTTACGTGGAAGATTGGAGACATACAAGCTAAATTATTTATTTGTATCGGATTCAAAAGATGAAGCCATTTCTCTTGAAGAGGTAGAATTTCTTCAGGGAGTTAATGTCGATTTGGTTGTATTCGATATGCTGCGCGTTCCTGATTCGCTACTGGAAGCGTATAGATTGTATGGCAGTAAGATCGTAATTTTCAACGATATGGCTGACAAGGACTATTCTGTTGATATGATGATTTATCCTCAAAACCAAGAGCTTGATCCATCCTATTCATCGTCACGACATTATCTTGTTGGTGCAGACTATTTTATTATTAATCCCGTATTATTCTCAGTGCCCAATAGTAGAGTCCATTCCAAGAATAAAAGAAATAAGTTTCTTGTCTATGCTGGTGGGAGTGTAACGAAAAGAGTATATGATTTCTTGCTTGAATTATTGATTTCCCTTCCGGCATTGGGGTTGGAGATAACGTTTCTTAAAGGCTTCGATAACGAGATTGATGAACATGCCTTAAGAAAGCGAAGTGTTAATGAAGTTAATTTTGTTGAAGGTAGTGAAAATCTATCTGCACTTTTCTTAAATACAGATTTTGCTCTTGCTGCATCAGGATATATAAAGTATGAATTGGCATATTGTGGAATTCCATCTTTGCTATTCAGTATTGTCGATCATCAGAGGCTACTTGGTGAGGCGTATTGCAGAAACTCCGGGTCATGTGTCTATGTTGGGGACATTAAAGACATCAACATAGAAGATGTCGAATATCAGATAAGAAAGCTGTCTACTGATTTTGAATATTATCAAAATGTTTCGTATCGTGCAGTGAAATTTATAGACGGCCAAGGGGTTTATCGTATAGCAAAAGAATTGGGAAACCTTACTTTATAGGGTCAATATGCTTGTATCAAGATTGAACTAGATAGGAATATGTATGATTGATGGACAGTTTGTGGTCCTTTCGCTGTATGAGGTTCATATGGCTTCAGCTTCAATTATGATCGATGGGCATGTTGTTGCGGCTTCTCATGAAGAGCGATTTACCCGCCTGAAAAATGACTGTGGATTTCCTCTTAGCGCCGCTCTATTTTGTATGGAAGAGGCTGGTGTAAAGCCATCACAAGTCGATAAAGTAGCATTTGTTAACAAAGGCTTTCCCCCTGCCTCTGTTGCGAATATCCTGTTTAAGCGAATGGCAATATTTTCACGTGAAGACTGGATCCGCGAAAATGAAATATATTGGAAGCCAAAGTTGATAGAGAACAAGGCTGTTACGAATTATTTTGATCTGATGGGGGGATGGGAAAGGGTCAGTAAAAACCACAATTATGATTTGTCCGACCTTGATATGTATGGCTCTGACGATGTGATAATTCGTCAATTTAATGAGATTAGAAAAGATGCCGTAAGCAGGCATTTAGGAATCGATAGTAGTAAAGTGAGATTTTTACCGCATTATTTTTGTCATCATTATCATGCATATTATTCAAGCCCCTATCGGGGCGATGATGTTGTTGTTCTTCATGCGGAAGGCGCAGGTGAAGATTATAATCAGGCCGTTTCAGTACCTTCTAAATCCGGTTTGAAACTGCTTGCTGGTACGAATCAGTGCGACATAGGAAGGCTGTATCAGTGGATGACTTTGTTGCTGGGTATGAAGCCTTACCAGCATGAATATAAGCTTATGGGTCTGGCACCGCAAGCAAATATATATGAAGTTGCCAGGTCAAAAAAGGTATTTGATGGCCTGTTTAAACTTTCGAAAAATAAAATGTATATTGAATATTCGCAGAAACCAAAAGATCTATATTACCACTTTCGAGATGCGCTAGAAGGACATCGATTTGATGGAATAGCGGGTGCTCTGCAACAAATGGTAGAAGATCGGCTTGTAGAGTGGGTGAATTCAGTTGTAGACCTTACTGGTAAGCGCACCGTCGTATACGGAGGCGGTGTCGCAATGAACGTGAAGGCAAATATGAAGATAGGTGCAGAATGTGGTTTGGAAAAGCTGTTTGTTCCTATTGCTCCGTCTGATGAATCTAATGTTTTAGGTGCGGGATATTGGTTAACCGAAAAATGGTTTCTTGAAAACGGAAAAAATCCAGAGGAGATTCCGCCTTTGTCTTCTCCTTATCTCGGTAAAGATCTCGAAAGAAGTGAAATTGAAAAGGTGGCCTTGGCCTTTCATCAGGATGGTTATGAAGTAGTAGATGTTAGAGATGTTGAACAAGTCGTTACTATTTTAAAAAATGGAAAGATATTAGCGCGGTGTCAAGGGAGATCAGAATTTGGGCAAAGGGCATTAGGGAATCGTTCGATTTTGGCGAATGTAAAAACAGACGGCATGGTAGAGAAGATAAACCATCAAATAAAGCACCGAGATTTTTGGATGCCATTTGCTGCAAGTTTTATAAAGGAAAGAGTATCAGAATATCTTATTAATCCAAAGAAACATGAAAGCCCATACATGACGATGGCTTTAGAAGTACGTGCGTCAAAAAGAAAGGAGCTAATAAACGGGATTCATGCTGCAGATGGAACTACAAGGCCACAAATACTGGAGCGTTCACTCAACAATAAATACTATAGTCTTATAGAGGCCTTATCTAATAATACAGGAACAGGTGCGATTCTTAATACTTCTTTTAATTTGCATGGTGAACCGATCGTCGAATGTGCAACCGATGCCGAGCGGGTGTTTAGGAATACAGAGTTGGACGCGTTGTGGTTGGGGGATAAACTCGTTTCCAGAAAAATATCTGATTCTGAGTAATTATATATTATGTTGGTGGTTACTATAGCATTCATAGCATTTTTATTTATACTAGAGATGGTAGGAAGAATCAGATATTGGTACCAGTTGCCTCGGAATGTGTTTGACGATAATCAAATGCTGGAGTCGCACAGTATTAGGGGGTGGTCACCAAGAAGAGACACTACATTTCTCTTTCACCATCGTTACCTTTCCTATTCTAATAAGGTATCACTTAACAATTACGGTTTCCATCAAGAATGTATATCGCCTAATAGTAAAGAAGAAGGGTGTATTCGAATTGGACTATTTGGCGATTCTACTCTTCTTGGAGTAGAGCACGATATAGAGTATACCATTCCCGCTAAATTGAGAAATATGTTAATAAATCGCTTTCCGGGAAAAAAAATTGAAGTTTTTAATGTTAGTTGTAAGGACTATTGTACCGAGCAGCTTATGCAGTGGTGGAATGAATTATCAGGCGAACTGGGACTGGATATTGTAGTTTATCTTTTTGTGACAAATCATCCTCGAAGAAATATTACTATTCATGAGTCGGGTAAAGGGAGGATATTTCTCAAAGAGGTTGTTAGTCCGGTTCAAACGAGTATCACCGAGCGTCTGAGAGTTGATGGAGTCACGCATATAAATGACATGATATATGTTGATGAAGTAGGTTGTATCCAGTACGAGAAGGGGAGCGATGCTGGAATTTTGTACAGAGTTGTTAATAATTCTTGGATTCTTGCAAAACTGGAGCAGATCTACTTTGGTAACACTAGGTTGCGTAAATACAAAGACCGAAAAGAGATCAAGACCATCGATGTAGATTCCGATCTAGAGGACGTTGTTTTTCCCTACCATTGGCGAATAACGGAACGGATTTTAGAAAATTGGGCGTCAACAGTCCGTAATAAAGGGGCGGAATTTATTGTCGTTCCTTTTCTTAACTACTACCATGCCGGCGAAAGACGATTATATGAAGAAAATGACCATCCTTTTGGTATTAATTTTGAATATATTCCAGAAAGACGGTTTTTGCCAGAAATTTCGAAAAGATGTGGTTTTCAATATTTTGATTCTTATAGGTTTGCGAAAGAAAATCATATTAAATTAGATCGTGCCTATATTCATCCACGTTACGCCTATCCGTCTTTAAGCGGGTGTGAAACTATGGCTATCATAATTCAGGAGGCACTATGCAGTAGTTATGGCGGTCTCCCTAAATTTAATTAACGCTAGTCTGTAACTTATAATTATCGGGCAGTAACAAATATGTCAATTTTGTTATCAATGAACCATCCTTGTGTTGTAGAAATGACAAGGGAAATGTTGAGGAATGGTTTGGATATCAAGTGGGTCATTACTGGATATACGAGACGATTTGAAAGTTCAAAACCTAAGGACATCATTTTATACGATATTCGTGATTTTAGATTCGAACACAGAATATTGCAATTATGCTATAACACAAATTTATGTTTGTCGGAGTCAATACTTTCCGACTATATAGATTGCGAAAGGGAATATCTATATATAACAGATAGAGTCAAGCTGGCTCCGATTTCAATTCGAGAAAGAAGGCAGGTCTTTAAAAAACTTTTATTATATTGGTTATTATTTTTTGAGAATAATCCATCGTTGAGCCTGATTATTCTTCAGAGCTCGCCACATATTGGTTATGATGTAGTGCTTTCTCATATTGCTGCTCGAAACGATATACCGGTTATTTATTTTGAGCCAACCAGAATTGGTGAGACCTATTTTATAGAGTATGTATCTAAATCTTCTTCTTATATACCACGACGTTGTTTTAATAAAATTGGGAATGATTACAGTGAAAGTAACAATTCGATAGTAGTTGAAAGCATGTTAACTAGGTTTGGAACGGAATCGAGAATTCTTGAAACCGGAAAAGAGAATTGTGAACGCGGAGCCAAAGACTTTAAAACATTAGGGCAGAAGTTTGCAAGTATGGAATTCACAGATATTCCTCGCAGTATAAAAAGTATTTTCAAATTGATTTTTGCTATGTCCCGAAAGCGAAGTCTTATTTATTCTGACTTTGATGGGGGAGAGATGCCTATATGGCGTATTAAATATCATACGATTAAATATCTGCCAGTTTTAAGACTGTTGCGCAAAAAATATCGACAGATGCTTTCGCCAGTGGATTATAACCTGCCCTACGCATATTTCGCTATGCATCTTCAGCCGGAGAGAACGACTTCACCATATTTAGCAGGAATATTTGAGGATCAAATTTTAGCCATAGAGGTGATTTCAAAATCTCTACCAGGCGACTGGTTGTTGTATGTAAAGGAGAATCCGATGTCGTTTTATAATGGCTTCTTAGCTACAGATGATGCAATGTTGCTACATTCAGTCGGTAAAAAACACTATAGAAGTATTCAGGACTATATACGAATAGAGAAGCTTAGTAATGTCAAAGTTGTAGATGTGTCTGAATCATCAGCAAAGTTGATACGTTCGGCTATCTTTTCATCGACGATTACCGGTAGCGTCGGGTGGGAAAGTCTATTAGCTGGTAAACCCTGTATTACATTCGGTAAATCATGGTATGGAGATTTAGATTCATGTTACCCGGTTACATCGATAGATGAATGTAGAGAAGCAATAGAGCAAATCAGAAAAAATGAGTTAGTAAACGTTGAGTCAGAATTGACTGCCATAATAAAAGATAAGGCAACACAAGTAGTTGATCTGCCAAAATTCATGGATTTAATATACAGCGAATCCGAGCAAAAAAAATGGGGTAAATATTATGGTGAAGTGATTTCTAACACTCTACATAATATGAAAGAAATTGAATCAAGTAAAGTGAAAGGTTTGAGATAGTATTTACGAGTTAGTTATACAATATATTAACTATATAGACTGGGGTGCAACAACCAATGTCATTGTTTCTTAGTATGAATCACCCAAGTGTAGCAGAATTGGCCAGGGAGTTTGTTGATAGAGGGATTGACCTCAAAGCCGTAGAGTCAGGGTATACAAGGCGACTATATTCACTACGGCTACCGGGCGTGCAGGTGTTAGATACTAGAAATTATAGGCACGCGAACAAAATTGTAAATCTAAATGAAAATAAAGAAGTTGATATTAGTCAGACAAAGTTCGATGAGTTTAAAAAATGCGAAATAGAGTTTCTGACTATAACAGACCGCCTGAGTTTCTATCCAAAATCTGTAAAATATCGGACTTATCTATATCGACAATTGCTACGGTATTGGCTTAAATATTTTATGGAAAATGACAGCATTGATATGGTGTTGTTTAGAGAGGCGCCACATGTTGGGTATGATATTGTTATCTATTACGTTGCCCGGCATTTCAATATAAAAACATACTATCCGGAACCGACGAAGCTTGGGTTTTATTATATCATGCGAAAATTTCATGACAAATATGAGAAAGTCCCGGAGAATTATCTGGCTGGCTATCAGGAAGAGCAGATTATTAAATCCATTGGAAAAGAGGAATTCAGTAGAGTTTTTTACGATGTTGAAACTGCAGTAGACACAGCAAAAAACCAAGCGGCTAGTGGTAAACAACAGGTACAACTAAGAAAGGATGAAGCGACATTTGCTCAGAGTATGGTTAGGAAAGTTAGTAATAATATTGGTCGCTTTACTTATTGGTTTAGAAAAAGAAGTCTATCCGTTACTGACTTCGATTTCGGGGAGACGAGTGTCTTAAAATATAAGTTTTTGGCTTTGAAAAGGAAACGAGCTGTTAAAGAGCTTAAGAGGTTTTATTTGGATAATTGTATTGAACCAGAGCTGGATAATAAATTTGTCTTTTTTGCGCTTCATCTACAACCGGAAAAAACGAGTTCTCCGCTGCTTGGTGGGGCATTTGAAGACCAGGCATTTGCTCTGGAGGTTTTGTCGAAATCCGTTCCAAAAGAATGGATTATCTATGTAAAAGAGCATTCATTGACTTTTTATAGCGGATTTCTGGCTGGGAACGATTTTGGTTTGTTGCATTCAGTAGCGCAAATAAATTGTCGTAGTCTGAAGGACTATCAACGGATGTTGGATTTGCCGAATGTGAAATTCGTGAGGCCAGAATATTCGAGTCAGACGTTGATTGATAAAGCGGAGGCAACTGCTACAATAACTGGAACTGCCGGTTGGCAAAGCCTTTTGGCGAAAAAGTGTTGCATTGCATTTGGTTACCCATGGTACGTTGGGTGCAATAGTGTTTATAGGGTCGCTTCTACGGAAGAGTGTGTCATGGCAATGGCGCATATTAATGAAAAATCATCGATTGACACGTGGTTGGATTTGTTAAAATTTATTGCATACTATAAATCAATATTTATATATCTAGAGGATTTTAGCTGTCACTACAAGAACGAAAATTTAAGGCAGCGAGCATCGAAACAAAATGTCACTGAATTTATGAGTTATTTTTCAAATCAGTAGGTTGAAGAGACTATTTGTTAATAGCTAGTACTTGAGGTTTATATAAGTACAGTTAAAAAACTACTATTTTATAGTGATTGTTAATTTAGTTAAAAATGAATGCGAGGCCACTGTGGGGATGGAGCGAAGTCTTTGAGCTCAGGATGGAAAGGTAGTAGCATAGGTGTGGAGTCTCCCTCTTGGGTTTCGATTCCTCTGGAAAATATTTCGAATCCGAATTTAACAAAAAATGCAGGAGAACGAGTCCATACAAGGTATGCATCATAAAGACCGGAGGTCTGATTTATGGTACGTTCTAGTAATAGTCGAGACAATCCTTTTTCTCTATAGTTGCTTTTAATTCCAACCCCTCCTATGCCGCCAATGTTGTATCTATTTATTTGAAAATTGCGAATCCAGCATCCCCCAATAATTTCTCCCTTATTGTTTTGCAAACTGTATGCATATTTTGATTGATCCAAATTAAATTTTAATTTATCTGTATCCATCTTCTCAAATACAGAAATCAAAAATAATAGAAAATCGTTGTGCTCATCTTTAGTAATCTCTACAAACTGAAAAGTATTTGTCATTTTGTTCATTGGTATGGTCGTAATAATAGACTTATTAAAGCAAATTATCGGTTTTCCGATTTAAATATATGAATTGGGATTCGTTAAAATAAATTTGTATGTGAGTTATTTTGCATAGTGTGTATTTTATATCTATGTTTTTTGCGCATTTGAATCACCACTGCTGGTCATGAGTCTGTGGATGGAGAAAAAATAGTTTCCTTTGTTCTTAGGTAGCTACTTTCTCTGTTCGGCTAGAATAGAAATGCATTTCACCTGTACTTAATTCTCAGAGGAAAAGGGGTCATGTCGTTGGCTTAATCTTATAGCTTGACGAATCTTACCATGCTTTGCGATACCTCTTTTATGAAATCCATGTGTGTCTGCTATGATTAAGCTGTTTTTCCTCCCAATAATAGGGGATAATTCTAATTTTTTGAATTTATTTAAAATATTGTCATCATAAAAAAGATTGGGGTGCTTCCCTTTGGCTGATAATATTCCAGAATGGTATTCAAAAATGAGTCTTTTCAGCGTTAATTTGTGCGAATGTCTGGCATACCAAAAAGGCCCGCTTTCAACGTCTATGTCCTCCAGTAAAAGCCAAGCCTTGTGCGTAGGATAGAATATATCTGAATGGATGCGTGTAGTGTAATCCAGGCCATCGGATCCTTCATCCTTTGTTTTTTGATAGGACTCCAGGCAACCACTTTTTAATACAATATCTCTGCTTTCGCATGCTTCGAAGACATATTGAAGCCTTGGACTCTCGATAAACTGTTTTATTGCTGGAAGAGAATTTATTATTCGGGACAAGCCAACTTCGCAACCTTGTGTTTCATTGTGGTCAATTGTTTTTGTCCACTCAGGTTTGCTGATGGCAGAATTAAACTCGGTTATTACCTTGTTGAAGTGGTTCTCTTCCAGGAAGTTGTCAATCACTACTACACCCTCAAGGCGAAGGGTCTCAATATGCTTGCTTAACCCAGTATAAAGAGATTCGTTTTTGGGTTTGTATTGGCGATTTCTTGCAAAGGAATTGGTTGTAGCAGCAAGTGCCCGAAATGCCTGGATACCCAGATAGTTTAATAGGAGTGACTGAATGTGATGGGTACCAGAAAAAATATTACTTATTGCGTTCATAAATACTTTTTCAACTGTAATGTAAGTTATAAAAGCAAGGAAATATTATTCCTCGATCTGCTAATAGTACTTTGTAAACACATAGAAAGACAAGGTATTTGTCTGAAATACTGCGGTTCATTAGGAGTTGATTCTTAAAGAAAAATGGACAATTTGATATGTTTTACGTTTGGCTAATATCTTGAATGGAGTATTACAAAGTTAAAAAAATGGGGAAAAATTGACGCTTATACGGGGATGTCAAAGGATTTGAGCGTGTTTGTAAATGGTGATATAAGAGATGGCATGTAAAGGAAGTTCGAAAAGTGTCCATATAGATAGACAAAATCGATTTCAGGCAAAATTATCGGCGTGGTTGATATGAATATGTGAGGTTTAGTTCTTGGTCGAAAAAAGTATACCAGAGATGATTGAAATTCCGTTCGGTGAAATTATGCTGGGATCCGGACTTGATGAAGCAGAGCGTCGTTTTGATGAATCAGAGCGCCGAATTAGCATAGACGATGGTATTTGTTTCAGCAAATTCCCGATTACTAATAAGCAGTACAATGCATATAGACTTGCTTCTGCTAAAGAAGCTGAGGAGATTGCCGGCTTAGAGGAGGAGTTGTACGAGTTACCAGTTGTAAATGTCTCTTATTATGATGCTGTAGGTTATGTTGCTTGGTTAAGTAAGGAGACCGGTGATCGATATCGTCTACCTAGCGAGGATGAGTGGGAATATGCTGCAAGGGGGGGGACTAATACCGCTTTTTACTGCGGTGGTTCTATCACAACTGAGCAGGCAAATTTTAACGGTACCTACGAATATAATTCGGAAACGGGATCGGTTATGAAAAAGGAAGGCTTATATAGAAAAAGTATATTGAGCGTAGGGCAGTTTGAAGAAAATGCGTTTGGCCTATTCGATATGTGTGGAAATATCTGGGAGTGGACGTGTTCGAAATGGAAGCGACTGTCTCAAACGCATACTAATTTGGCGGAACAACAAGAAAGCTTTAAGTCAAGTATAAGAATGGTAACAAAAGGTGGGGCATGGAATAGCGGTCCTGGAATGCTAAGGAGCGCTTATCGGGGTCAATATCCAGCACATTTTAAATTAAGCGTATTAGGATTCAGAATCGTTAAAGACATGCGCGATTGACGAGGGACTTAATATAAAAGTAGTTAGCGAACTTTTGTCGCATGTTGACCAAGCCATTTAGGGATCTGAGATTTAGGATACAATATATCTATTAGAAAGAAATACCCATACAGTTATCTTCTTTATAGAAGATGCAAGTTTCCCAAGCAGATTCAGACAAATGATAGGGGCCGGTACCTACAAAATTTATTCTTTTGTATCCGAGTGATTCTATATATTCCAATCCGTGTTTATATCTTTCCGTGTCACTATTGTCCCAAATTATTACGCCGTCTGGTTTTAGTCCGGGTAGAAGCTGTTGTGCAACATTATTTCTATCACGCCCATCAACTACGATAATGTCAAATTCCCCCGGGTATTGCGCAGCCGTGCGACAATAGTCGCCGCCGTATATTAGCTCAACATGTACGGCTTCGACATTTTGAGGTTCATTTGTCAAAATTTTTTCGTACCAACGTTTACTGTGATCACAGGCAACGACTCGTTTAACATGTTTAGCCCACCAAAATGTAGAGCCTCCAGTACCGTATTCAAATACTGACATCGTGTTATTTATATGGTTTTCGATAAATTCGATCGACGGGTAGGTATACAAGGGTAAGGCGTCTTTCATGAATAAGTGTTCTCTAATATGTCCTGTTAACTAATTGAGCTAAGTCAGTTTTTTTATGTTACATTACGGTGTGAATTTTGTATATGCTATTAATTGTATGCATGGAATCCGGAATACTGATTCATGAGCGATCCTATATTCGTTAAGGCCTTAGTAAAATATTTAGTAGACTAGATTCGTTAGGGGTTTTACGTCCTAAGATTCTCATCACTCGTACTGTACCCATTTCGCTATTCGAAAAGATTACCGCATCCATCAAAGAAGTTTGCCCGGAAGCAAAATTGGTAATTATTACAGCTAATCCTATACCAGGTAGGATTGTCGAAGGGTCGAAAAAGATCTTCTATCCATTCGGCCCTTATCTTGAATTAAAAAACGCTTCCCCTGGTTGGTATGAAGACAATGTAGTAAGTGAATGTCCGGATCTCGCGCTCATTCCCTATCCTCTAAACATACTCTCTGGCTATGCGAATGTTAGGCAATTTGTTGAAAACTGCGGTGCAAAGTACTTTCTGGAATTAGGATGTGGAGGTAATTGGAGTCTTAAAAGCAGGGTTGAATATATTGAAAGCATAAATACCGATGATAGTAGAATTGGTAGTGTTCTAGATTGCAAACCTTCTTATGTCACAATTAATATTACTGAACATTGTAACCTACGATGCGTAATGTGTGATATTGATGATGATGGAGATTATCCTCACATGCCTCTTGAGGAATTTAGCTCCGTTTCCAAGCAGCTCCTGAACGATTGTCGGATTTTGACTTTGAATGGATTTGTTGGAGAACCACTGCTGCATCCAAACTTCACAGAAATAATCCAGTTACTGGATGAACAGTATCCACACTTATCGGTTGGCTTTGCCACAAATGCAACCGCTTTTTCTGAAAAACGAATCAAAACGATATTAAATAGTCGGGTAATTAAGGATCTTCGTATTTCTCTCAGCTCTGCACGTAAGGAGACTTATGAGAAGGTCATGGTGAGAGCCAAATATGACGACACGCTGAAAAAACTAAAACGTTTTATGGATTTGCGTTCCAGGATGGAGAATGGCAGCGAGCTCGTAGTAACATTCTCTTTCGTAGCGATGCAACAAAATATAGGGGAGCTACCTCAATTTGTCAGGTTTGCTGGGGAATTAGGGGTGGATCAGGTTCTGGTTTGGGATCTGCAATTGTCTCAAGAGTCCAATCTAAATTATACACTGCACAAGAACAACATAGATGTCTCAACGCTTCTTGACGAAGCTAGATCCGTTGCCCTGGAAGAGGGTGTCAATTTGGTATTGCCCGGCCGTTACGGTTTAGATAAAGACGCTACTATCGAATCACAAATTTCGGAAAATACCTTTCGCTGTCTATTGCCCTGGAGTCATGTTTATGTGTCACCAAATGGAGATGTAGCACCTTGTTGCTTTTTTAATAAAAAGATGGGTAACTTATTGACTGATAGTAGTGACGAAATCTGGAATAACAATTCTTACCAGGTCTTGAGAAATGATATAGAGTCAGGAAATTACCCCATGCCATGTTTGTCCTGTCCGGAAAATAGAAATTTTAAGCCAAATCATCCTCAGATCGTTATGCATAAGAATCGAAAAGGGGGAGAAGTTTATATAAAAATGGACAATAGCAAGAAAAGTGTAGGAAATGCATAGCGATTCTAACGAAATACAATGGAACGGGCATACAGGCGTCGTAGTTGATGAAAAAGATGGCTATAAAGTTGTCGACTGTATTGCCTGTCAATTCAAACATGTCATTCCATTGCCATCTGAGCAGGAACTAAAGCAAGTTTATCAAGAAGAGTATTATAAGGATGAAAAGCCACAATATGTAGCGCACTACCTGGAAGATAAAGACTGGTGGGATAGTGTATACGCGGAAAGATACCAGGTTTTTAGTCAATACGTCCCGACTAATAGTAGAAAGGTGGTCGACATAGGTGCTGGTCCCGGTTTATTTGCATTAAGAGGTCAGGAACTGGGGTGGGAAGTCGTAGCAGTTGAGCCATCGAAGCAGGCCGCTTTACATATTAGAGAGCTTGGTGTCGAGGTTGTCGAGGCATTTATTGATGATAAGCTTGTAGAGAAGCTTGATACGTATGACGTCGTGCACACTAGTGCGGTTTTAGAACATATACCAAACCCCAGAGAGTTTTTACTCAAGGCAGCGAGGCTTTTAAAGCCAGAAGGTATAATGTGTATTGTCGTTCCGAATGATTACAATATTATTCAAAATGCACTAAGGGATAGCCTTGGATTTCGGCCATGGTGGCTGGCACCTCCTCATCATATCAATTATTTTAATTTTGACTCTCTGGCTGGATTGGTAGAGTCATGTGGAATGGAAGTCGTCGAAAGAACGACGACCTTTCCTATCGATGCTTTTCTTATGATGGGTGATAACTATATTGATGATCCCTCACTAGGCAGGATGTGCCATGCAAAGAGAAAGGCCTTTGAGTTGAATATGGAAAGAGCTGGTTTGGGTAATATTAAATCCGAGTTATATAGAACGCTGGCAGAAAAGGGTATCGGGCGTGAAGTTGTCCTGTATTGTCGACGAAAATCGGCTTAGAGAGGACTTGTTTTGATAAATACTTCTCCTCTGTTCATTGTGTCAACTGGCCGGTCCGGCTCGTATCTGATGAAGGAGCTGTTTAAACAAGAACTGGGTATTGAAATACATCATGAGTATGCGTGTACCCATACTCAAGAGGTCGCCGTAAAATACTACGCTGGTCTAATGACATATGAACAAGCCAAATATGCGATCAGTCGAATACATGGTGCAGCGATACACTATTCCAAATGCGCTATTTGGGTGGATTCATCGAGCAAACTGTCCTGGCTTGTTGATATCCTGTATGACTTGTATCCAAACGCGAAATTTATTCATATTGTTAGGAACGGTCGAAAGGTCGTCAGCTCTTATTATAATAAACTGGGTGGCGAATGTTATGATGACTACAGCGTCGGTGTCCTCAGCAGATATCTTGTTAACCCGGATATTGAATTGGCGCCGCCCCCGGAGAAGAAGTATTGGTGGTGTCAACCATTGATGAATACCGAGGCTGGAAATGTGTTCTCCAGCTATGATCAGTTCGAACGCATATGTTTTCATTGGCGAGAGGTTAATCAAAAAATACTTGATTCGTTTAAAGGCATACCGAAAAACCAGAAATTGAGTGTAAAATTTGAAGAGCTGGTTGCAAGTCCTGTCCAGTTACAGACACTGGTCGAATTTGTCGGCGTAAGACTATCTGACAGGATGACCGAACTGGTCAAACGTCCAATAAATGTCAATGTCCCAAAAAATTTCTCTTTGACACCTAGGCAGGAAGAACAATTTTGCCGGATGTGTAGTGATATGATGGACTATTTTCAATACGATAATAAAGAATACGGTGTTCAGTATTAACGAGAAAGTGAGTGTACCATGAGTGAGTTGCAGTGTGATCTATGTGATGGCCAGGATCTGGAAAAGGTGTATAAGTCACCGAGTGATTCACGTGGATTAAGTGTATATATTTGTAATACCTGTAGCCTGGTCCAGAGCCTGCCGCGCATCGATCTGGCACCAAGAAAAAGTCCTGGTGCATCAAGTGGTGCAGACTGGGGAAACATACGCTATGGTAAAGGTTTTCGTACCAGTGAAATGCTTGACTGGTTTTCAAAAAAATGTGGTTTTGAGAATATTAATACGGTCATGGACCTGGGTGCCAGTCGCGGTTCTTTTCTTTCGGAAATCAGCCGGATTCTTCCCGATGCAGAGATCGTAGCAATAGAACCCGATGAGCGTGTCACGAAGGAATGGCAGGATAATGCACGTTTTCAATGGATTCATCAGCGTATTGAAGATGTAAACCTGGAGCCAAACAGGTTCGATTTTATTTATTCCTGTCATACCCAGGAACATCTGCGTTCCCCGCGACGTACACTGCGTCAGCTACGTGCGGCCTTAACAGAGAATGGGTACATACTCATTGAGGTGCCAAGTATAAACGCTATTTCCGGTGCCGATATTATTGAGGAATGGTTTCTTGATAAACACCTTTATCATTATTCGCCTCGCACAATGGAGCAGCATATTCTCTCTGCCGGCTTTACCAATTATCTTGTCGAGGAAAGAGGCGAAAATATTATTGCCTATGTTTCGGCAAAGGATGCCAACGATGAACTGGCGAGTCAAAGATTGAGTAGTATGCTGGATGTTAGTGAAACCTCCAGGATTAAGATGCTGATTAGATATTATGAGGATTTGCTCACCGCAAATCAGTCACTGCTTAAGAAGATTTCTCAAATGATTGAAGATAGGGCAGGAACGCAAAAGGTTGTAGTTTGGGGTGGCGGCCGAATTTTCGATAGCATAGTAAAGAATGGCGGCTTAAATACGAAGCTGCTTCAGGGGCTGATAGACAAGAATCTGGGCAACTACCTGAAAGATGTTCATGGTTGCAAAATATTGCCACCATCAGAACTGAAAATACTGAATCCTGATGTTGTTTTTGTGCTCTCACGGGCCTTTTATGCGGAGATTGCGCAGGAAATATCTGCCATTCTTCCTGAGGTAAACGTTATTGGTTGGCAACAATTGTATGATGAAGCGAAAGCGATGTAGTGTCGCTCAGATATAAGTTTTGGGTATTTTGTAGCTAGGGTTTTAAAATTATGAATGAAGAAACAAAAATTCTTGGTGCCCAAATCATTGTCGATGAAATAATGCAACGGGGTGTTGCTCAACTATTTACATACCCGGGCGGCACAATTGCACCTATCTTTGATTGTGCAATTAAGTCAGGTCTTCCTATCATCACTTCCCGGCATGAACAGGGGGCGGGGTATGCAGCGCTTGCCGTAGCTCGCATTGAGCGGAAGGCCCAGGTTGTCGCTGTTACTTCCGGACCAGGTGTGACCAATATTGTTACGCCCGTTGCCGATGCCTTTTTTGATTCGACCCCGTTAGTTGTACTTTGTGGCCAGGTGGGAACGGGAGACCTTGGTGATACGTCCGGTAAGCGCCAGAAGGGTTTTCAGGAAGTTAATACCATTGAGTTACTCAAACCCGTAAGCAAGGTTTGTTTGCGAGTAATGCGTACAGAAGATCTTGCGCAAGTTATGACCGTTGCCTTTGATATTGCCAACAGCGGGCGACCGGGGCCGGTGGTGATCGATTTGCCAATGGATGTCCAGCGCAACGCGATTGAAAAAAATAGTTGCAGTGTAAAAGATAAAAACAGTGCATCTGAAGTAGTCGAGCTCGATAATATTTCGCTGGCCGTGGATTGGATGAGCGAGTCGAAACGACCTCTCATTATTGCTGGCCAAGGGGTATTGCAGGCCGGCGTCCATACTAAACTACGTGAACTCGTAGATAAAACGGGTATTCCTGTATCGCATAGTCTTTTAGGCATAGGTGCAATACCGGCATGGTGGGATCAGAACCTGGGATACCATGGACACACTGGTAGTCAGGCAGCGGGAAAGGCAATTCATGAGGCCGATTTATTACTGGTTTTAGGCTCCAGGTTGGATGTTCGACAGACGGGTACGATGGTAAAGGACTTTTCTCCTCAGGCCCGGGTTATTCGTGTGGAAATTGATGAACCTGAAATACAGGCATCAAGAATAAATGTAGACCTGACTATCAAGTCCGACCTGAGAACAGTGATGCAGTTGATAGTAGAGAAAATAGGTGTGAGTACCCTGCCTGACTGGAGCCCGTGGCTATCACGTATAAGGGAATTAATAACGAGTTATTCACCTGCCTATCAGGAAAATCGAGCTCTCAAGCCACAGGAAATTATAGAAAAAATTGCATACCTGACCCGGGAGCAAAATGTCATAGTAAGCACAGGGGTTGGGGCACATCAGCATTGGGTTGCCAGGCACTTTAATTTTTCTTACCCGGATAGATTATTTCTGACCTCGGGTGGACACGGTGCAATGGGGTATGATCTTCCGTCGGCGATAGGGGCAAAAATAGCAAGACAGAATGCAATGGTTCTGTGTATTGTTGGTGAC
>Ga0224506_10001301_pt1 | contig 18071 bp, 23 predicted proteins | sample SF_Jan12_sed_USG_2_FD_169108 | JGI IMG/M metagenome (GOLD analysis project Ga0224506, IMG submission 169108) | Sediment microbial communities from San Francisco Bay, California, United States - SF_Jan12_sed_USGS_8_1 | ecosystem: Environmental > Aquatic > Marine > Sediment | place: USA... | reverse complement strand
CACCCCTACGGACGCCCCTCAGGTTCAACACATCCAATGGGACGGCCGCACTCAAGGAGCGTGGGCCCAAGAATGCGATGGCGCGGATGTCGTCATCAATCTTTCTGGTGCACCCATTGCGGATCAACGGTGGACTCCAAACCGTAAGCGTGAATTGATAAACAGCCGGGTCATCTCCACGCAGACGTTGGGGCATGCTATTGCTGGGTGGAAGACAAAGCCTCACACCTTTCTCTCAGCTTCTGGCGTAGGGTACTACGGCAACCAGGGCGCAACCATAGTGGATGAAACGTCTCCTCGTGGGGAAGGATTTTTGGCGGACTTGTGTCTGGAGTGGGAGAACGCCGCTCAACAAATCGAGGCATCAGGCGCACGTGTGCTGGAAGTGCGATTCGGGATGGTCCTAGGGTCGGAGGGTGGAGCCTTGCCCAAAATGATGTTTCCGTTTCAATGGTTCCTTGGTGGACCAGTTTTGCCAGGCACACAATATGTCTCCTGGATTCATCAACAGGATCTCGCTCGACTCATTCACTTTTTAATCACTCATTCTTCTATTCGAGGGCCGGTTAACGCCGTTGCTCCGGACGCCGTCACCATGAAGGAATTTTGCCACGCATTGGGGAAAGCCATGAAACGCCCCTCCTGGTTTCCGGTCCCGGAGTTCGGCCTCAAGGTTGCCCTGGGAGAACTCTCCACGATGTTAACCACAGGGCAACGGGCTCAGCCACAAAAAGCCTTGAGCGCAGGATTCTCTTTTACGTATCCAACGATACAAGAAGCGTTGAATGCAATAATTGCTCAACCTTCGGGATGAAATACTTAGGGAAACTATTCATAGAAGGAGCAACATGATGGACATCCCGCATGGCAATCAAAAACCTCTCAAACGGGCCATGAACGATCTTATTTGTGTGATGGCTGGAATCCTCGCCTTTTCCTGGGCACCGGCCGCATTTGGAAAAGCGCTTTCTCTGGAGGAAGGCCAACCCATCCCTGAAGTGGCCCTCATTGGGAAGGATGGAGAGTCCATTTCACTGAAGACCCTTAAGGGTCATGTGACGTTAGTCAGCATTGTTCCCCAGTTGAATACTCCGGTGTGCGATGAACAAACCCATCGATTCAGTGAGCAAAACGAAGGCCTGGATGAGTTCATCACCTTTGTCACCATGAGCACCAACACCCATACGGATCAAGCCAAATTTGCGAAGGAAGCCAAGATTCACAACATCACATTTCTTTCAGATGCACCAGACTTCAATTTTGGTCGGCAAACAGGTTTGCTCCTGGATGATATCGACATCCTTCATCGAGCCGTCATGGTTTTGGACGCCGATTCAATTATTCGATACATTGAAATCGTGCCCATGAGTCAATTGCCCGATTTCAAGCAAGCCTATCGAGCGGTCAAACGTCTGTTGCCCAAGCCATCTTGAGGAGGAGACCCATGACAGAGCGCATTCTCATATTCTTCAATCTTTTGGCCATGGCGATTCTTGTAGGAAAAATTGTCTTTCTTTCATTTGTCACCGCACCCGTTTTGGCGCGTACGTTGGATGCCAACGCATTTTCCCAGGTCGTCAGAAGCCTGTTTCCCCCATATTATGCGTTAGGCATGATCAGCGCGACTGTTGGATGGTCTACCAGTCTCGCACTAGGCCTTCTGTACGGGTTTGAATCTTTCGTGCTCATTCCGGCCACACTCTGGTTAGGAATCCTCGCCATTGAACAGTATTGTCGAACGCCGCTGATTGCCAGGATTAATGAGTTAAGCGATCAACTCAAAGCCAAGCAAGCCAAAGGCATTTCAACGCCCCTTCTTCAACAAGAGCGAGATGGATTGCACCAACGTTCCGTGCAATTGAATTCCGTCGTACTCCTCATGGGTTTATGCCTCATTGGTTTTTCCGGCATCGCTCCCACACTTCAATAAAAGGAGGCTCTCTATGTTGCGCCAATTGTCTTTGACACATTTCGTGAATCACATCTTGAAATTCGTGCCGGCTGTGTTGCTCTGCATGACGGTGACGACCCCATGGGCGTTAGCCTACGAAGGTTCCCCGGATCATGCGGATGCACCCACAAACCCCCATGCAAGTCCACCTGGGCCGAACACCCCCATGCCATCAGGAGTCGTAGGCATTGCCATGCATGTCACCGCGGGCCGCATTGGCGATCCTGCCCAATTGATCATCCGTGCCGTTCATCCGTCCGGTCCGGCCACCCGAGCGGGGTTGGTTCATGGAGAAGAAATCATGACGGTCGATGGTGCCCCGGTAGCCGGCAAAACCTATATGGAAGTCGTGGGATTAATTCGAGGAGAAACCGGGAGTTCCGTCAAATTAGGACTGCGAGGTCCTCAGGGAGAACGAACCGTCAGTCTCATGCGGGTCAGCGAAGAAATGTTGATGGAGCAGACTCCCCCGTCAATGTAAATGTTTGTGAATGAATGTGAATAGACTGAGGAACCAACAACCCATGTCTATCGAAAAAGCCTTCGTCTCGTCACAGAGAATGTTCCTAGGACACGGAACATGACATCGTCCGCACCATCTATTGTCCTCTTTCAAACCGATCTGCGCTTGGCAGATAACCCCGCGTTGTCCGCCGCCGTGCGCCGTAGGCAACCACTTATTTGTGTATATGTGTGGAACCCCAACGCCACAGGGTATGGCATGCCGGGGGCAGCCAGCCGTTGGTGGTTACATTATTCGCTTCAGAGTTTTTCGGATCATCTTCAGGCGGCAGGCAACGATCTCACCATTCGTATGGGAACAACAGTTGAGGTTCTCCAGAATTTGTTACGAGACTTCCCAAAGTCTCACGTGTTCTGGAATCAGTCCTGTGAGCCAAAGGGCCAGAATATGGAACGAGATCTTTTAACCTTCTTGGAAACCGAAAAGGTTGAGGGTCACAGATTTCACGGAAATACCCTTGTCGATCCTTCTACCATTCTCACACAGACACACAATCCCTATCGCGTATTCACCCCATTCTGGAAGAGGTTGCAAGCCACGCTCCGGTCGTCCCCTCCCCTTCCCCCCTCTAGAAAACTTCCCCCACAACCCATCGGGTCCCTCAAGAGCTTGGCATTGGATTCGCTGGAATTGCGTCCGACGATTGACTGGACACAGGGTATCCATGAAAGTTGGACTCCTGGGGAAACCGGGGCTCAGACAGCACTCAGAAAATTCCTACGGAACCCGGCGAAGTTCTATGCCATGGATCGGGATCGACCGGATCTCCCGCATACTTCGCGGATGTCTCCACATCTTCATTTCGGAGAGATGAGTCCGGGAAAGCTTTGGCATGCCGTCCAACAGGCGAAACAAAAAAACCGCAGGGCTCAGGATCGAAAAAGTTATGACGCGTACTTACGACAAATCGCCTGGCGTGAATTTGCTCAGTATCTCTTGTTGCATTTTCCTTCTACGGTTCACGAGCCTCTCTCTACGGATTACCGGGCCTTTCCCTGGCGCAACGAGATGGATTCCCTTCGGACTTGGCAACAAGGCCTCACCGGGTTTCCGATTGTGGATGCAGGCATGAGGGAATTGTGGCATACCGGATGGATGCACAATCGCGTGCGAATGATTACGGCTTCATTTCTCACCAAGGATCTACTGCTACCCTGGCAGAAGGGGGCGGCCTGGTTTTGGGATACCCTCGTGGATGCCGACTTGGCCAATAACACCTTGGGCTGGCAGTGGGTGGCCGGCTGTGGGGCCGACGCCTCCCCGTTCTTCCGAATCTTCAACCCCATCACCCAAGGGATTAAATTCGATCCGGATGGGCGGTATGTTCGAAAATGGGTGCCCGAACTCACCAACTTACCTTCCGCGTGGATTCATCAACCATGGGAAGCCCCGCCTCGTGTGTTGGCCGAGGCGAACATCTCTCTGGGAGAGACGTATCCACAACCTATGATTGACCACGCAGCAGCCAGGAATCGAGCCCTTCTCGCCTACCGCCAATTTAAAAAAGGCAAGAGCGAAAATTCCTCTGCGTTTTCAAAAAAACAAGGAACAATGGCATGCCTATAAACACTGACGCTCCTTCCACAACAGAAAAGTCCAATCTTTCTCCCAGGCAGGGCTCGCCCAATACCATCGTTGATACCCAGCCACGAGTCGGGATTAGCCAATGCTTATTAGGTGATGAGGTTCGCTTTGACGGGGGGCATAAACGGGATGTCTTTTTAACGGATGTGTTGGCCCCCTTTGTGGAATGGGTTCCAGTGTGTCCGGAAGTTGAGGCCGGCTTGGGCACGCCGAGAGAGGCCATGCATTTGGCCGGAGACTCTGACGCCCCAAGACTGCTCACCATCCGCAGCAAGGTAGATCATACCGATACCCTCCAGGCTTTCAGTCAACGCCGGGTGAAAGAATTACGCGAATGTGACTTGGATGGATATATTTTCAAAAAAAATTCTCCCAGCTGTGGTGTCCATCGCGTGAAGGTCTACACCGAAAAGGGGCATCCGGGTAGGCAGGGAACGGGAATTTTTTCAGCCGCCATACAAGAGGCCTTTCCGCTTCTCCCGGTCGAGGAGGAGGGTCGTCTGAACGACGCCCCGATCCGTGAAAACTTTATCGTTCGAATATTTTGTTATCGAAGGTGGAAAACTCAGGTCCAACAACACCGCATCACCCGCGGCATCATTGTGGACTTCCATACACGACACAAATATTTATTGCTGACGCACAGCCGTTCCCATTATCACGATCTTGGACAACTGGTCGCAAAGGCGGGCGATTACACACCAAGTGACTTAGCCACTCGCTACGGGTCACTCTTCATGGACGCGCTCAAAACCAAAGCCACGGTTCGAAAACATGTGAATGTTCTGCAGCATCTGGCTGGCCATTTCTCCAAGCAACTGAGCACAATTGAACGAGCAGAACTGCAGGAAACGATTCAAGATTACCACCAGTATTTCACGCCTCTGGCGGTGCCTCTCACGCTCATTAAACATTATGTACGGATCCTGGCCGTTCCCTATCTCATGGATCAGGTGTACCTCAATCCACATCCCAAAGAGCTGATGTTGCGCAACCATGTCTAATCAACTGAATCATTCTCCAGCCTATCGCATCAAAACTGTCGCCAGTATGACGGGGTTGAGTACCCACGTCATCCGGAAGTGGGAAGAACGCTACCATTTGGTCCATCCCCAACGAGGGCCCAACGGATATCGTCTTTTTACGGAAGACGACGTGCAATTCTTGTTGTACCTGAAAACCCAACTGACGCATGGGGAAACCATTGGACAGTTGGCCGAAAGTGGTGAGTCTCAATTGCGTCAGACCATGAAAGACATCTCCTATAACTTTTCTAGCCTCCCCAATCAGTTTCAACCAGAGGCTCGCCACCTTATCCATGCCGCCCTGAATCAGGATAATGAGGCCATCCAAAGAATTATTGCCAATTGGATTTTGCAATTGGGATTAGAGGAGGCCATCCTAGACATCCTGTTTCCACTCTTGCGCTCCATCGGGGAACTATGGCACCAGGGAGGAATATCCATATCAGCCGAAAACCGTGTGAGCCGTATGATGCGTCAACAATTAATCAATGCCTTAAGGCAAGATTCCTCCATGGGGCAAGAACAAGCCCTGATTGCTTGCGTCCCAGGGGATTACCATGAAATTGCGCCTCTCACGGCCACGCTTCTTCTTCAAAAACGGGGATGGCGCGCCACGTATTTAGGGCCTAATGTTTCAGTCGAGATACTTGAATTGGCTTTGCGTCGGAGGCAACCTGACTTTTTGATCCTTTCTAGTGCGACAGAACCAGATGTTCAGACAGGTCAGGCTTGGATTGAGACCATGGTGCATCTGTTCCAACCCCACTGCCGGGTCATCGCCGGGGGAGCGGGCTTCCGTACACTTTCTGACGACCTGACCAACAATGGGATTCCCTATTTAAAGCACGTAAATGAAGTGACAACCCTCGACCTCAAAGCCGTTTCATCGTAGACCATTGAATCATGACGTTGATGAACATTTCATACATTCATTAAAAGGAGTCAGCACAATGTCACATCTAAAAAAAGGTATCATTCTTGTCGGGCATGGGGGCATTCCAAAAGGCTATCCAGCAGATCAAGTCAGTAAACTGAAACGATTGGAAGCACAACGCCGAGCGGCAGGACAACCCATGTCTGCGGAAGAATTAGAATTAGATACGAGGATTCGCACCTGGCCCCGCACGCCAGAAACGGACCCCTATCAAGCAGGACTCGAAGCTTTGGGCGCGCAGATGAAACCTATGGTGAATGGGAGTCTGTTCGCATTAGCCTATAACGAATTTTGTGGACCAACATTAGAGCAAGCGGTTACAGACTTGATCCAACAAGGCGCGCAATCCATTACAGTGGTTTCCACGATGTTCACACCCGGAGGATCCCATTCGGAATATGAGATCCCCGAAGAAATGGAAGAGCTGCGCAAACAACACCCCGATGTGAGCTTACACTACGCCTGGCCCTTTAATCTGAAACAGGTCTCAACAATGCTCGTGGACCATATTAGCCAGTTTTCTTAATCCTTCAATACACGATTGACGGCTTCAACCCATCAAGACGGAGAAGACGTGGACCTTGCTGAAGTTTGCCAATACCACGATAGCGCTGGTCTTCCTCTATGAACACCTTACACACTTCGCGCTGAGCCCTCCGGACGCGCACAGATTCTGAGAATTGTTCACGCACCGCGACGGCCTCCGCTCTGTGTACATCTAAGATGGCTTTGGCAATGCGATTGAAATTTTAGAGGATCCCAGAACGGCTTTCATCGAACACCAAACACATTTCCCAGTGTGACACAACATTCTTACACTACCTGGCTCACATGAATAGTGATGTCCTAATCATTGGTGGAGGTCTGGCCGGGCTCTCTTGTGCCAGCACGCTGGAGAGGTACGGAATTTCTTATCTGGTGTTGGAGGCATCCGATATGCTGGGCGGTCGTGTTCGAACTGATCATGTGAAGGGGTTTCTTCTTGACCGCGGCTTTCAGGTCTTTTCTACGGCCTATCCCGAAGCTCAACGACAGTTAGATTACCCTGCGCTCAAGCTCCATCATTTTTCTCCTGGTGCGGTGATTCGTTTTGGAGGGAAATGGCACCGGATGATGGACCCCTTTCGTCATCCCGTTGCCGCCATTCAAGGGCTCTTGAATCCCATTGGAACCTTTTCAGACAAACTTCTCGTGGCCAAATTCCGACAGAGCGCTCTCTCCGGTACGATACCCGAGGTCTTTACCCGTCCGGAAACTTCAGCGCTCCACTACCTCAAGAATTATGGATTTTCTACATCCATCATCGAACGGTTTTTCCGACCATTCCTGGGCGGAGTGTTTTTGGATCGGGAATTGAAGACATCCAGTCGTATGGTTGAATTTATTTTTCGAATGTTTGCCTCGGGAGATACGTCTCTCCCGTCCGAGGGAATGGGCGCCATTTCCCAACAATTATTCTCGCGTCTTCCACCAAACACGATTCGAACGCACGCGAAGGTGACGTCCATTCACAAGACCACAGTAACATTGGAATCAGGTGAATCACTGACCGCTCAGGGGCTTGTGGTGGCCACAGATGGACCAACCACTCAAAAACTTGTTCCTGGGCTTACTTCACCACCCTATCGTTCGGCTACCACCCTTTACTTTTCGATGCCTGAAACGCCTGTCAACGGTCCGTACCTCTTATTGAATGGAGAAGGAGTTGGGCCCATCAATAATCTCTGCGTTCTCTCACAAGTTGCGCCTACGTATTCCCAAAATGGCCAAGAATTACTATCCGTCTCGGTCCTGATCCCTACAAGTCAATCCGAATCAAGTCTTGTGTCACAGGTACGAAGACAGCTGCAGGATTGGTTTGGTGCCCAAGCAAAAGATTGGGAGCATGTACAGACATCTACCATCACCGCTGCCCAACCCAAACAGATTGTCCCCTTCCCAAACCCCTATGCGTCTCCATCACACCTTAAGAACGGAACATGTATTTGTGGAGATTTTTGCGCGACCGGAACTATTGACGGCGCCCTCTATTCAGGACGCCGGGCTGCCGAGGAAATCCGCGGCTGGCTAGGACGATAAGAAGAACGATATGCCTTCGATTGTCGAACTACAACATTCTGGCTCAAGCTTTCCCACCTAAGGTTCACCTCACCTCTCCTGTGATGTCCGTTCAGAGAGAAAGGCTCAAGATTCTCCGCCCGGCAGCGAAAGTACAAAAATGGAATAGCGCATGATACCCCTATTGGGTTTTCTGAATGTTTCTCGGGCTGTCAAAGGTTTTCGTCCTTTTCTTTATTCTCATTCCGATGTGGAGGTGTACACTGAAAGTGAAGGTCGGACACTTCCCTACCCCACGAAAGGAGGCCTGACATGCCAAACTGTCACAATAATTTTTCGACCACTGACATTCGCCTACTTGAAAACGGATTGAGATGGATCAAAGAAGATCAGGAAAAGTTTGCGAAGAGTTTTTACCATCGCCTACTGGAAAACCATCTAGAAATCAATCTCTATCTGCAATCAATTGGGCCATGGTCATTCAGCAGACACCTTATACGGTCCCTTGAGTCCATCATCAGAGACCTCCGGGAACATGGAGAGATGATCACTCCACTCAAGGACTTATGGCCAGAACTTTCAAGCACCCCCATGGCTCCCTCAGAACCTTCGGAAATGGTGACGGTAGCGGAAACCTTTCTTGACCTTGTCTCTGAGCTCGCTGAGGATGCATGGAGTCCAGTCTTGGAATATGCCTGGAGAAAGGCCGTCAAGACGGTCATGACAGGTTTGTTGGATCCAGTGAAAGATCCAGCCATATCATCCGCCAGATCTCAGACCAAACCATTTCTGTTCAACAGAGGGGAGCGACGGACCATGACTCAACCCATGGAATTATATTTTGGGCCCATGATGCTCATAGCCGGCGGCATTGCCGCATTCGGGCTTTGGATGCGCTGCCATATAGTGGAAGCCAGGTCGAAAGCAAAAAAACCTTTACATTTCTCCGTATGTTCTTAATATTTCAGAATGTGCCTTCAACGATGACGTTCCTGACTTGTCAATACTCGGGCTCCGGCTAACGCCCATCGCCCATGACCATTGTGGATGGGGTCTCATCCGACAAAACACAAGGCCTCATCGCCACTCATGGTCAGCCCCGATCCAAGGTATCAACGTTCTGTGATCCCCGCCGGCAGTCAGCGGGGATCCATCCACAAAGAACCAGGATGGATTCCCGATACCACATGTCGGGAATGACCCCGATAGGAATGGAGTTCCGATGAACGATATGGCGAATGACAAAGAAGAGAGATGCCCTTTCGCCGCTTTCTCGGGTGCAGGATTCACGGAAACGACAAAAGGAAATCTCTCCACTGCGAATCCAATTATGGGATGGATACATTCCAAGCGTACCGCCATGCTTTCTTCAATCATCTCGCCTTGGCAGAATGAAGCCGATCCCGTCTAAGGTTTTCCCATTTTTCGTTGCACCCTCCCCTGTGAAAATCGATATGATGAAACATGAATGTCGCACAAACTTCTATTCACCCTCTTCATCAAGCCCGCGTGAATTTAGGGTCGGGAAAACGGATACTGATCGTTGACGATCAAGAGGCGGTCCTCCTCTTTCTTCAAGACAGACTGGAACAACTTGGATTTGTGGTGTCCTCAGCCTCAAATGGTATGGAAGGAATGCGTCTCCTCCAAGAACATTCTTTTGATGGAGTGTTACTGGATCTTGAAATGCCGGTGATGAACGGACTCACGATGTTGAGGGAACTTCGGAAACAAACCAACGACGTTCCGGTCATTGTGATGTCGGCCGACCCGACCCGAACCACCATGATCAAGGCCATCGAAGCGGGAGCGAGAGATTATCTGACGAAGCCTATTTCAAATGTCATCTTAAAATATAAATGTCTCCGGCTCTTTGCCTAAGGCTCTGGAAACTGGTGAAGATTCACGATTGCCTGCTTCTTCTGGTATTCCCATACAGTTGTGTACGACCTTGTCAGTCTGTTGTCGACTACTCCCATGGGGTGGCGTTGATCTAAGCCATGGACATAACTATATGGTTCCTTGCTCTTTCATGTCAGTCGTTGAAAAGTTGATCTCTCATGGTCCGACGCCTGCCGTCTGGCCGAGGGAAGGACGCCCTCATCAACTGGCGGGCCTTGTTTGAGGGCAGCGAGTTGGCCCGCCCCCGTAGGTAGGCGTCCGTCCCATAACATTTGGCCAGACGGGGCGTCACTGGTTTTGGGCCCTTTTGCCGGAACAAAAGGGCCTCGCCTGCCGGGGCGAAACCCGGCAACACTGAAAATTACGTAGACATGAAAATTGGATAGACAAGCGCGATGCATTCACTTCCCAACCTTTTGTTTCTGGCAACCACCAAGATGGACGCCCAATACACATCGTAAAGATAGAAGCCCAGCACCATAAATTCCGTATGATCCACATCAACCCACAGGCTCATGTCGAACCGAAACAATTGGGAAACTCATTCTGGGAAAAAGGTTGGGATATTCGAATATTTGGTCTATTACTGGTTGTGGCCGGGGCGATTGACTTGATATGGATTTCGGCCTATCCGAACTACGCCTTAACAGTGTTTGGGAGTACATTCGGAGGTATGACTGGAGAATTCGTGAAATATCAGCACCCCCTCATTCATGGGCTTTTAGGATATGGGTTCTGGAAGCAACGCCTCTGGGCGTTTTACGGATACCTGTTTTATTTGGCAGTGGGATGCCTCAGTGAAGTGGTCACCCAACTCGTTGGTGGGTTTCATGCGACACGCACCACGATGATTGGCATCAGTCTTGTTGTCGGAAGTTATATCGTATATCGACGATCAGCGTTTCACCGTTCTACCCAACCGGCGCAATAAGCCATTCCTTGCGAAAAGAGTCGACTCCCTCATCGCCCCAACCACAGGCCTAAGTTGGCATGAAAAATTTTTGGACCCTGTCGAAGGTTCTCACAGTATTCATTTGAATCCTTCTGAAATTCAGGAGATACTTGATGAACCGATGAGTCTTTGTGTGTGGCAATCTTTTTAGAGGAGGCGATCAATGCCGTTCAACATCCCCAAATCTTCCCTGTTGAAAATTGGGTTCCTGACATTCACGCTGACCGGGGCCCTTCTAGCCACGCTTGGGCAAATTCCACTGGCGGTCTCCCAACCGGTGACCATCCCGGTCGGCAAAATTTCCGGCCCAATCCCCATGGATGCGGCCAATCCTGTGTGGGAGTCTGTTCCTGGTATCGTGGCCCCATTGAGCGGGCAAACCATTACCACTCCCATGCACCCCAACATTTCCGTGAAAACCGTCATGATCAAAATGGCCTCCAATGGTCAGGAGATTGGCGTATGGACAAATTGGGGGGATCAAACGTTGAATAACACGACCATTGGTCCACAAGATTTTCGGGATCAAGTGGCGGTACAATTCCCCGTACAAAATGATGGAGCGCCCCCGTTTCAATGTATGGGCCAATCTGGCGGAACAGTGAATATTTGGCGATGGAACGCCGAATGGCAAAAAGACTTGGGGCGTGGCGTGGCCGGCATGTGGGATGTGGACAACCAATATCCCTCGATTGCCTGGGATTATTACTATGAAGAACCCGCTGGTGGTGTGACCTATCCCGATCGTATTGGAAGGAGCCTCGGACCGTTTAATGAAGGCATTTGGTCGGGCAACATTATGTCCGATCCCGACCTGCGGGTCGGTTCAGTGGAAGATCTCAATGCCAATGGGTTCAGCACCTTGACCACGCAAGCCTCTCAGGACGTCGTGGGGAATGGCTTATGGGAACCCTATGGTGCGTTGAAGGGTGGTTGCTGCAGCGGTCCCACCTGGCGGGTCGTGATGAAGCGGAGCTTGGTCACGAATGATCCGAATGATGTGCAATTTAAAAACGGAGCCACCTTCCCGGTCGCGTTTGCCGTATGGGATGGGTCGAACGTGGAACGGAATGGGATGAAGGGCATTTCAACGTGGTTCACCGCTCAAATGCCAAACTAGCGCCTCGTCATTTTCAAAAGGAGACCGACAACACATTTCCTTCCTGCAGAATGAGATGATCTCCCGCAAGGCTCGATACAGGGGAAGCTTGGACCGCTTCCCTCTGTATCTGGCGTAAGAACACCTCCCTCATAGTAACCGACGTTCTTTCCACACATTTCCCGTTTTTAGTAGGATTCTGGTAGCCTAGCGGTGGACCATGTCCAAGGCTTCTTGTGATCATCGTTAGAAAAATGAATGGGCCGCGACTCAGGATTCTGGTCAAGCCCGCAGAATCCAGAAACCTAGGGTTTCCTGAAAAACACATGCTGAGGGGGGATGATCATGAGGACATCCTCTGATTCTTTCCTAAAGCTGAGAACCACTTGCCTTACTTCTATCTTCAGTCTCTTAATAACAGCTCATCTTCTCACCGGTTGCATGCAACCAAACGAACCAACATGAATTCCCCGGTCTTGTTCAACGCCTGTACACGCATACTCGAACGTGTCCTTTTGATTGGAATCTGTTGGTATGCATTGGCCGGCTGTAATTTTATTGCGCTACACCACAATGTGGAAATCTATGAGCAACAGGTTCGTCTCAGTGGCCAGCTGTGGAATCCTTCTACACAAAAAAGTCCAGTCATTGTTCTCTTGTATCAAGTGTCAAACCAGAAGAAACAACTGATAAGTTATCGCATCTATCATAAGCCCGACCGTTTTCAATTTATGGTATTGCCTGGGCAATATCTCATCGAAGGGTTTGAAGATGCCAATCAAGACTTAATCTATCAAGATACGGAATGGGCAGCATATTATGGCGCACCATCCGTCATTACCATGGAGCCGACCCAAGACCAACTGAATCTGAATCTCAAGCTTGAACCACCGGGCAGCATCGTTTTAGAGGAACTTCCAAATCTTGCCTCTCCGGGGTCTCGCGCCAGCCTGCAACTCCCTCATATTCGTTTCGGAGAAATTGTCACGCTGGAAGATAGTTTGTTTTCGGAAGACAATGGACGATTGGGGCTCTGGGAACCCCTACGTTTTGCGCAGGAGGTGGGAGGAGGACTCTATTTCCTCGAAGCGTTTGATCCCAAGAAAATCCCGATTCTGTTCATCCATGGTGCCGGAGCGACTCCACAATCCTGGGCGCCTCTCATTCAAGGAATGGATCGGGACACGTTCCAACCTTGGCTGTTTTACTACCCATCAGGATTGTATTTGGATGATACAACCGAACTTCTCCAGCACGCCCTCTCTCAAATGTCTCTCACCTATCCCTTTAACCAACTCATCATCGTGGCCCATAGTATGGGAGGGATGATCGCTCGAGCAGCCATGAATATCCTCATTCAAAAAGGACGTGCGCATGAATTTTCTGTGCTGCTGCTCACCCTTGCCACGCCATGGGGTGGACATCAAGCCGCGCAAAATGCCATTGATTATTCCCCGATCGGCATGGTTCCTTCCTGGATTGACTTGGCCCCTGAAAGCCCGTTCCAAAAGAAACTGTTTGAAACACACCTGCCTCCAATGTTTCAGCACTACTTGATCTTCAGTTATAAAGGAAGGCGAAGCGCCTTAAGCACCGAAAACGATGATGGAGCCGTTTCTTTGGCTAGCCAATTACACCCAAAGGCCCAGCATTCAGCGACAAAAATCCTGGGGCTCAATGAAGACCACACCAGTATCTTGACATCTCCGGAAATGATGACCCAATTGAATGGAATGTTCAAAACATTTCAAAAAAGCAAACCCGGAACATACTAAATGCGAATATTGTTCAGGTCCCTGGCAATGGGCAGCCCACCAAAAGGCTCAGCCCAATTCGCCTCTATTCCCAACAATATTTTCCTCCACACACTTCCTACGTCGGCAACAATACAGCCACGGCAGCAAGCCACCCTTTACCCAAAATGGTTCCAAGGAGCCTAGAGCCAATTCGGGTAACCCACTCCGAAGAGTCAATCACCTGATGGCGTTCATTGCGTTAAAGGACTTCAACGTATCCTATGACCTTGCGCGCATTTCGAATCCTCATTATGATCACATGTACCTGACAACGGGAAAAATACTTTCATCAATACTCATTCTCATCGTCCTTATTGATTTAAAATAGGAGAACACATAATGTCGGAAAGCAAAAAAGGGATTATTCTTGTTGGTCACGGGGGAATCCCTAAAGATTATCCCGGAGACTTGGTCTCGAAACTCAAACGCTTAGAAGCCCAACGCCGCGCGGCGGGCCAACCCATGTCGGCAGAAGAATTAGAATTGGATACCAAAATCCGCACCTGGCCCCGAACACCAGAATCAGATCCCTATCAGGCTGGCTTGGAGGCCTTAGGCGCGCAGATGAAGCCCCTGCTGAATGGAGCCCTCTTCACCCTCGCCTATAACGAATTTTGCGGACCAACATTACACCAAGCGGTCGAAGATCTCATCAAACAAGGCGCCCAAACGATTACCATCGTGTCCACCATGTTCACACCAGGCGGATCGCATTCGGAGTATGAAATTCCAGAAGAATTAGAAGAGCTCAGGAAACATCATCCAGGCGTGACACTGAACTATGCGTGGCCGTATGATCTCAGTAAGGTCGCACAAATGCTCATGGAACATATCGCGCGGTTCTAACACTCCAAGGGAAACGTGTTTCGCACCAAGTCACGACTTGCGAACGAAGAAACAGAACAACGTGTATGGCCACTCGCCTGTCAAAAAAGACACCCTCTACCAAAAGAACTTCGGCTAAGAAGCGGAAGTTAGATCACATTCACCATGTGGCGATTTCAGTTCCCAACATCGCCAAAGGGGTGAAATGGTACACCTCCCGATTCGACTGTGAAGTAGAATATGCGGATAAGACCTGGGCATTGCTCGCCTTTGCCAATTGCAAATTGGCCCTTGTCCTCCCCAAGGAGCACCCTTCCCATTTCGCCCTCAGCCGTCCTGACGCCGATACATTTGGCAAACTGGTCACCCACCGAGATGGCCTCAAGTCTGTCTACCTCACCGATGCCTTCGGCAATGCGATCGAAATTTTAGAAGAGCGCTAGAGAATACCCCCCTTCTGCAATTGGCAGAAAAACCCCCGTTAGACACAATTGTTTTTGTTTGTGTAAATTCTTGATCCTGCCATCGCCGACCTTGCACGAAGAATGGCTCTCCGACCGATAAGCCGAGATAGGCCTCTTGGAAAGTGCAATCTTCAAGAAAGACACCTCACCTGATATACTGCCTCATCATGAAGATTTCTCTTATCCTAATTGTCTATGCATTATTGATAGGTGGAATAACCTTGGGTGCCGGAGAAGCCTGGGCTTCCACCACTGAAACCGTTTTGCCGGTGAGCGATGAGGCACCTCCCAAGGTCGCTCTTCCTCCTACTCCGGTCAAGGCAGACCCAGTCTGGAACAAGTCAACACGTTCAGAATGGGAAACCCGATTGTTCGACAACCCGCTTTCTCATTATAATTTCTCCAAAAGCCAAGTACGAACACCGACCGGCTCCGGAATTCCCCTGAAGGCCCCAGGGAAGTTACCTGGCATTTCATTTGATATCGAAATGCACAGCTTCGGCGCGTTACAATCGGTTGTGCCACCGGAACGATGGTCCAAATCGTTCAATAGTCCACAAGATCAGCCGCTTCTCGTCTCCCCTTCCAATATTTCCCCTGACTATAACGGGGGATTTCTGCGGTTTAGTTGGTAATGAATGTACTCTCTCTATAGCGGGTTCGTCCTCCGATATTTTACGAGATGATTCCGGATATTGAAGATCGCGAGTTTGACGGGATCATCGAGCACTCCTCTGCGCCTGTTCTGGTAGAATTCTGGCAACCCGGTTGCAGCCATTGCCAAGCCCTTCTTCAACAACTTGAGTTGGTACAGGAGGAAATCGGAGGTCGGATTGTCTTGTTCAAAATGAACGTCCAAGAAAACTTTCTCATTCCTGGCGAACTGGATATTCAATCCCTGCCAGCCTTGGCATTATATGTGGAAGGCGAATTTGAGAAATTTATCGGCGGAATCGGCAAGAAGACACAGATCATTCAGCAATTGACTCCGTGGATTTCCTCGGCGACGTAACCGTTCGCCTTTGCCCATCGCCCCATCCTTTTTGTTTATCCCATGGGGCAGCTGAAAAATTCCGTCAGCGACAGTCTCGCCAATTCTTACGAAAGTTCAGGATCCTGGATCATTCTTGTCATCTTTCGGCGACATTGCTCTTCTGTGATGGCCCTGATTACACTCTTCATGTCATACGATTCAACCCATGGACTTCAATTGGAGGATTTCCAATGCGACACGTTTCAAAACCATGCACCTCTCTACGAACAACATGTTCTGACCTTCTACTGGTGAGTGTAGGAATCCTCATGATTGGAATAGGGGTAGGATCCCTTTCCTTTGCTCTTGCTTCTTCTCCGTCTCCGGAAAACCCCAGTCCCCTCAGTCACTCCTCTCACATATACGATTTCACGTTGGATGATATTGATGGAAACCCTCGCGCTTTACGCGAATTCCAAGGGCAAGTGATGATGGTCGTCAACACGGCTAGTTTTTGTGGAAACACGCCACAATATGAAGGTCTCCAGACCCTCTATGAGCAATATCGCGATCAAGGTTTTACGATCTTAGCGTTTCCAGCCAATGACTTTGGCCAGCAGGAGCCCGGAAACAACAAAGAGATTGCCGAATTTTGCTATACGAAGTACTCCTTGGAATTTCCTTTGTTCAGTAAAATCACCGTCTTGGGTGATCAGAAACATCCCCTCTACCGATACCTCACAGAAAACACGGCGTTCACAGGTGAAATTCAATGGAATTTTCAAAAATTTTTAGTTAATCGCCAAGGACAGGTGATCGCCCGCTATGCCCCAAAACAACAACCCCTGGCGCCAGAAATTGTGCAGGACATTGAGAAGGCCCTGAAAACTTCATAAACGTGGTCATTCCAGTGGCTGGAGACACGAGAGGGTGTCATGACGGGGATTATTTACCAGCGGGCTCACAGGGTAGGCCTCCAGGCTCTCGGATAGGTGGGGCTGTAACATGGCGTTGGGAGTGGAGAAATCTTGTCCCATCGAACCCAGCCAGGATGCATAGTCTTTGGGATGAAGGATGACCGGCATGCGATGATGAATGGAGGCCATCAGCGCATTAGGTCCGGTGGTGATGATGGCACAGGATTCAAGCGATGGATTGCCATCCTTCCCCCAACGTTCCCATAGACCGGCAAAGGCAAAGGGCCGGTTGTCAGCAAAATGAATATAATAGGGCTGTTTGGCTTTTCCCTCGCGTTTCCATTCATAAAATCCATCCGCCAGAATCAAACAGCGTCGTTGCTGAAAGGCCTTCCGAAAAGATGGTTTTTCAGCCACGGTTTCGGCGCGGGCATTGATCATCTTATGTCCAATGCTTGGGTCCTTGGCCCATGAGGGGACGAGGCCCCATTTGAGCTCAACACATTCGTTTTCCTGGGATTCAGGATTCGTTCGCACACAGGCAATCATTTGGGAAGGCGCAATATTATAGCGAGGAGGCGAAGCAGGGAAGGATGATATTCCTAGAAGTTGTGCAAGCTGCTGAAAATTTCCTTTGCGGGTGAAACGGCCACACATAAAGAAAACATGATAATAAATTAGCCCTAAATCCTAGCCAAACCTCATACCTGAAAGCTTTTGAGGGAAAATTATCGTGTCACGAGAATGTACACATTTTCATCAGCTTTGACCGAGGCTTTGGCATGGGCGAGCTGGCTTTCACGATGCTCTTTGGTGGAGGTTGGGAGCGCAATATCTGCCACAATATAATATTCTCCAGCCGGCAACCCGTCGAAACAAAAGCGACCTTCCGCATCCGTCTTGGTATGTTTTTCAAATTTGGCCGCGTTAGGATCAGGATCCACCAGATTCCGGCCACGCATAACCTTCACCGTAAACGCCTCTTCCGTATACGAGGTCACAGGGGCTAATAACACCCGGTCGCCAGAGGCTGCATGTTGTTGACCATCATCCACACTCAAATAGGCT
>Ga0224506_10001300_pt1 | contig 18072 bp, 20 predicted proteins | sample SF_Jan12_sed_USG_2_FD_169108 | JGI IMG/M metagenome (GOLD analysis project Ga0224506, IMG submission 169108) | Sediment microbial communities from San Francisco Bay, California, United States - SF_Jan12_sed_USGS_8_1 | ecosystem: Environmental > Aquatic > Marine > Sediment | place: USA... | reverse complement strand
AGCTCCTTCACTGTGGGAAGATCATGTATTCTTCCCTGCACTTCCCCGCTTGGCACCGGACCATCATCAACACGTCCGTATACGTATGACGCCGCCCAGCTTTTCCTCGCCTTGAATTCTATTATCTTTGGGTCGTTCTCTGAAAGCTTTTCATCCTTCAGCATTCTCTCGATTGTCCGCGAGTACTCATTATTTAGAACTCTTAGAGGGCCGAAAGTTCCTAGAGTTACGGTGGTTTCTCTTTCGCTTCCTTTGAGGATAGCTTCTTTGTAGCCCTGAGCAAAATCGCTTTCCTGTGTAGCGATGAACCTGGTTCCCATGTATATCCCTTGGGCACCGAGGGCTAAGGCGGCAATGAGACCCCTTCCGTCGCACCATCCACCTGCTGACAAGACTGGTAAGTCCACCGCATCGGCGATGGCTGGGACTAAAACGCTTGTGTGGACGGGGTCGTAGGCTACGTGCCCACCTGCCTCATGACCTGAAGCAACCACTCCGTCGACCCTTGCCCTCTGGGATTTTAGGGCATGATAAACCGACGGCGTGACATGCCAAACTTGAAGCCCAGCATCCCTCAATTTCTTGGTGTAGAGATCCGGATTGCCCGCCGACGTAATCACCACCTTCAACTTCCTCCTGAGCGCCGGATTTTTCTCCCGCTCTTCAATTATCGCGTCGATCAAATAGGGAGCGTCAGGCTGCTCCCTAGCCACTCGGACGTTTATTCCGAAGGGCTTGTCTGTCAGCTTGTTCACTTCCCGCAAGCATTCTATCGGAGTTGTGGATAAAGGTCCTGTCTCAGCTACCAACTCTTCCGGAACCAATCCTCGCATTCCAGAGAATTGGTCGAAAACTTCTGGAGCGCGCTCTTTAAGAAGTTTAGCCGTGCCAGAATGACTGATGACTCCTAGCCCTCCAGCGTTTGAAACGGCTGCCGTCAGCTTAGTCGTCACATAGGGACCCATGGCAGCTTGAACTATGGGATATTTAATTCCAAGCGACTCGCATATTTCCGTCTTAATCATCGTATCATCCCTTCCAATCTTTCAAATGTGTGTAATTTGAATATAAATAGGAGCACAGGTCTAAGAGAAACAATGCTAACAGATGCAGATTTGTTGTCTCAAATTTGTGAAAAAGTGATTCTATTTTGGTCCATCGTCCTCAGCCTCGACTAATTTAAGAATACGATAAATCTGCGGTTGGAGCGGAAAGTCTCGAGTCTCCAATGACATAAATATGGGTTACTAGATACAAAATGGTGGTGACAAAAGTGTTTAGGATGCCAAAGTTGATAATCACCTGTGCTTTAACTGGGTCAGCAACGGCGCCATCCCAGACGCCTTATCTTCCCATAACTCCTGATCAAATAGCCGACGAAGCTTACAAGGCGTATGAAGCGGGGGCGGCAATAGTTCATGTTCATGTTAGAGATCCGGAGATGGGTATGCCTACGGCGGACTTGAACATTTGGAGAGAAACTCTCACAAAAATCAAGGAAAAATGTGACGTAGTGATCTGCGTTTCCACTGGCGGCGGCGCGGGAATGACAGCAGAAGAGAGGATAGCCACTGTTCCAGAGTTTGAACCTGAAATGTGCTCCTTTAACATGGGAAGCATGAACTTTGGCATGTTCCCCCTTGCTGAAAGAATAAAAGAGTGGAAGTTTCCGTGGGAGAAGGCAATGGTTGAAATGAGCAAGGATTTCGTTTTCAAAAACACCTTCGCGGACCTTGAAGTTTTTGCTAAGACCATGATGGATCATAATGTCAAGCCTGAATGCGAAGTCTATTGTTCAAGCGGCCTCTACAACATGGGCTTCCTCGTTCGAACTGGCCAACTGAGCCTACCAGTTCATATACAATACGTCCTCGGAGTCCTAGGAGGCGCATATTCTACCCCCTATGAACTTATGAATCTGCAGACAGAAACCCATCGAATGCTCGGATCAGAAAACTACACATGGTCCGTCATAGGCATAGGGTATCCAGCGGAGTTCAGGCTGGGGGCTGTGGCAATGACCATGGGGGGCCACGTGCGGGTTGGTTTAGAAGACAACATATTCGTTAAGCGGAGGGTGCTGGCGAAGAGCAACGCGGAACTCGTCAAGAAAGCCCGAGAAATCGCTGAATATCTTGACCGAGAAATAGCGACACCAGATGAAGCTAGGCAAATGCTTAGTCTTAAAGGGGGAGACAAGGTTAAGTTCTGAAAAGCTCAGGTTGTCTAGTACGATTTAGCATGTAATACTCGCTCATGGCTGCCATTGCCCTAACCGCCCTTGCCACGTCCGGGTAGACAGGAAAACCGCTACTCTCCAATAATCTTGTTATTTCATCTGTTGCTTCCTTGTCTCCACTTATTGAGAAAAGAAGAGGTTTCAGTGTTTTTTCTTTGATGGAAGTCAAATCGGAGAGAGCATCTTCAAACATTGGGAAGCTCCGATAAAGGCCAAAGAAGACCACTATGAGACTGTCCAAGTTTTTGTCTTCCAACAGCGCATTGAAAGCTGTATTAAAAACATTTTGCGCCTCAGACGGCGAATACATCCCTACCTCTATAGCTGGCCCCATATCCACAGGGTTCCCCACATTTTTATGCCACGGGGGCGAAATCTTCCGAATGGCTTTAACAGTCTCACCTGACAAGCTAGGGATTTGAAAACCATTTTTTATGGCTGAATCTGCTGCGATGACACATCCAGCGCCGGTAACACTCATCACCCCAATATTTCTACTTTTAGGCAGAGGCTGCAAGGCAAAGGCCTTGGCAAAATCTACGAGTTCTTCAAAGCTTTCTACTTGGATTATTCCTGCTTGTTTACACGCTGCACCGAATATTTCGCTTTTTCCAGCTAAGGATCCGGTGTGGGACATGGCGACTTTGGCTCCCTTCTCGGTGACCCCTGATTTCAAAACTAAAATTGGTTTTTTCTTTGAAACCTTTCGAGCAGTTGTCAAAAAGCTTCTACCATCTCTAACTCCTTCAATATACATACATATGACCTTAGTCTCCGGGTCCTGCCCTAAATAGTTGAGAACCTCCACGTCGTCTACGTCACGTTTGTTGCCGAGGCCCACAACTTTACTTAAGCCGAATTGCTGAGAACTTATGATGTAGGCTAGCATATAGCCAAGGAATACTCCTGTTTGGGCGACGATAGCAACATGGCCCCTCTTGGCTCGACCGATTCCGGGAACGAAGGAAGATGTGAAGCCGTTCGCAGTGTTCAAGATACCAGTTGTGTTTGGTCCGATTATCCTTATTCCAGCCTCTTTTGCTATTTTAACCGTTTTCTCTTCCAGCGCCGTATTTCCCTCCTCAGAGAAACCTGAAGAAATGATCACAACTCCTTTCACACCTTTTTTGGCGCAACTTTTCATAATTTCAGGGACTGTTGAAGCGGGAGTAGCTATAACGGCGACGTCTAGACTTTCTGGAATTGAATCAACTTGAGAGTAGGCTTTTATTCCCAGAATTTCGGTTGCTTTTGGGTTCACGGGATATAGTTCGCCTTTAAACTCGAGGTCAACTAGGTTTCTTAGAATGTTATATCCAAGTTTACCTGGAGTTCTGGAAGCGCCGATTATTGCAACGCTTCTTGGTTCGAAAAGAAATCTAATGTTAGAACTTTCATTTACATGTTTGGACAAGGAATCACACCAGTTACATCTTTATGACCGCTTATTAACTAAACTAGATTTAATAAACATACATGTAGGTGATGAAAGTGGAAGAGTTTCCATGGTGGACGAAAGAACAGAGGCAACTCGCAAGGGAAGTCGAAGAGTTCAGCCGAGAAGTTGCACCTTTGGTTGAAGAGACAGACTGGAGGGCTAAACTAGGCATGCTCGACGGCTCCTTACCCTGGGACCCCATACCCCAAGAACTCAAGAAAAGGATGGTTGAAAAGGGATATTTCGGCGCCATGATACCGAAGGATTATGGAGGAATGGGTCTAGGCGTCACAGGCAGTTGCACAATTGCAGAAGGACTAGGCCCAGCTTATGGAAGCTTCGTCTCAACAGCCATTGGGGGAACCCACCAAATCATTCGCCACGGCACAAAGGAACAGAAGGAAAGGTGGCTACCCAAAATTGCGAGGGGAGAAATCAGCGGGGCCATAGGCCTGACCGAACCTTTCGTCGGTTCTGACGCTGCTGGAGTAGAAACCTTTGCGGTGCGGGAGGGAGACGAATACATTGTTAATGGCAAGAAAAGGTTCGTAACCAATCTTGGCCACGCCGACCTTTACATAGTCTACGTAAAGACCAGCGAAAAGCCTGAAGACAAAGCTGCGTATAGACATATGACAGCTCTCATTGTCGAAAAGGGCACACCTGGTTTCACGGTAGAAAAGGTTAACATGCTATGTACGTTAGATCCGCCTCAGCTCAACGGTTATCTGAATTTCGACGATGTGCGGGTTCCTGTAGCTAACAGAATTGGGGAAGAGAACGATGCCTTCCTTGGAGTTATGGTGGATGGGCTCAACTTTGAGAGGCTCATGATATGTGCCCTCACGCTCGGCTTCATGAGTATATCGCTAAAGTACGCTGTCTACGTCACGGAGAGGCGCATACAATTCGGTAAACGCACCATCGACTTTGAAAGCAACCAGTATAGAATCGCTGACATGATAACCAACCTAAAGTTGGCTCGACTCATGACCTACTATTCAGCATACCTCGCGGACCTAGGACAAGAACCGATAATTGAGGCAACCTTGATCAAGATTTTTGCAGCAGAGACAAACAGCAAAGCTGCAGTTGACGCCATGATATGCATGGGAGGAGACGGACTGACAAAAATGTACCCAGTTGAATCGATCATGAGAAACACGCTCATGAATGTAATAGGCGCCGGATCTAGCGACATCATGAGACGACTTCTAGTGAGGCAAGCGACGAGATATCAGGTGGGCCTAATGCTAGAGAACCTGAAGTTGCCTCGCCGCCGCTTACACCCAGAGCTAGGAGTACCCGTGTCAGACTGGACTGGCGAATTGAAACCGAAATTGACAACAAAGGATCCGGAAGGAAGGGTGCTCGAAGCCCTCGCCTTGGATTATAGGGTCAATCCGGGGCTCTACATGACCCGCGAAGATTTGGAAGAGGACACAGACCTCAAGGGAGAAGCACTAGACAAAGTGTTGGTATCGCTTGAACAGAAGGGACTCGTCAAGCTTTTCAGACTGCATGGGTTTATTAGACTTGCGAAAGCCTTGTACACGGGCTTGAAGAAGGCGAAGCCGCAGGAATTCTACAATTGGTATCCTCCGTGGGTTAAGGAAAAACTGTTTTCAGCCCCTCAAATGAAGCCGATGTTTGAAACAGAATAGGACGACGGCCGCATTAATGGGAGTTGAAATAGGACTCTAGCTTCTCCTTCAGAATTGCCTTGAGCTGGGGATCATCCCTATAGTAATTGTCTTCGACGCCTAAGACAGTTATCTTAGACGCGGCTTCTGGATATTGCCGAACAATAATTTCCCTGTGTTCTTCTTCCATAACGAAGATTTTGTCAGCCCACTGGATCAGTTCCGCATCTACGGGATTCAGTACACCAAATGAGGTTCCCGCGGATCTGACCTCAAAACCTTTACGGTCTTTGAACAGGTTTGCCGCTGTGGGGCTTCTGTGGATGTTACCTGAGCAGACAAATAGTATCCTCTTGACCATCGCCGCACCTCCTAGGACTAAAGCCTATAAAAGCTAAATTTTTCCTTTTCTCTCTCATCCCGTAATAGTCGTTATTGAGTAGAAAATAAGGGATGGAAGGGAGGTTTCAGGGGCTAGATAGGTTTGAAGTATTTGATGTCTTGGATGTTGGCTTCGCGTTTGTCTTTGAACACTGCTTGAACCCGCATACCGATCCTTAATTTTTCCGCGTCGACTTCGCTCAGGAGATGGGTGAATCCTGTGTCGGCTCCGTCAAGCTTTATGATTCCGTATACGATTGGTGGGGCTGTGGGTTGGTATGGTTCTGAGTAGTTCACAACTGTGTAGGATAAGAGTGTGCCTTTGTCGCTCAGTTCCACCCATTCATCTAGCTTACTGAGGCACCTTCCACATACGGATCTCGGCGGCATGTAAACGCGGTTGCATTTCGGACACTTTACTCCAAGTATCCTTTTGTTATCCCTCAATTCTGTGAAGAACTTGGTGTTGAAGTCACCGAGGTAGTATATGTAGTTTAGAGCCAGTTTTCCCGGAATCGAGTAAGCCCATTTGTTATGTTCTTCCCTACTCAACAATAATCCCTCCTATTCCTCGACTAAAGTGAAGTATTTGATGTCCCAGAAGTCTCCCTTGCGATCCTTTTTGTCTTTGAACACCGCTCGAACCCGCTTGCCCCTCCACTGGAGCAGTTTCGTGATTTCCGTTTCCGACAAGTAATGGTTGATAACTCCGCCGCCGTCAAGCTGGATGACTCCCCAAGCGTATGGAACCTTTCTTTCCTCTCCGGTTTGCGGGTCTGTAAATTCTTGGAACACCACGCTAAAATATAACAACGTGCCCTCGTTACCAAGCGGAACCCATTCCTTTTGAACTAAATGACAGCTTCCACAGACCATCCTTGGAGGCGCTACTATGCGTCCGCATTTTGGACATTTGATTCCCCAAATCTTTGCATTTTCCTTGATCTCTTTAAGGAACCTACCCATGTATGGGCCTGTAGGCCAGTTAACAGGCATCCTTAACGGAAACTTTACCGCAAGCGTTCCAGGCGCACGGGTTTTGATGAATCTCTCTTCTCTTTCAACCATTTTTTTCCACCTCACATGGGTTTTTCCTTCGTAAGTAAATTCAATATGCTCCAAGTAGACCCGCCGAAAGAAGAAGCCATAGCCGTATTCACTTCCTTCGGAATCTGGTGTTCTCCAGCGTCTCCACGAATCTGTAAAGCAGCCTCAGCAACCCTAAGCATGGCAGTTGCTCCTATAGGATTGGTTGACACAACTCCACCGGAAGCATTGATTGGGAAGTCGCCTTCTAACGCGGTTTTACCTTTCGCGATCATTTCAATGTTTTCGCCGGGTTTAAGAAAGAGAAATTCTGTCATCCAGTCCATGTGCCACCAGACGTTTGGATCATACATTTCAAACGTGTCAATCTGCTTAAGAGGATTTGTTATTTTGTTTCTCTCGTATAGTTTCCTTGCGCAACGCCTCATGGTTGACTCTGCTTCGGCTATCACTCCCACCACGAAATCTTCCAAGTGGGTTGTTACGTGGTCCTTGATCCAAACGGGTTTGTCAGTAATTCTTTCAGCTTTTTTCTCCGATGCTAGTATCAACGCACAAGCGCCGCTTGATTCTGGACACATGTGAAGGAGTCTGAGGGGATAGACCAATAACCTTGAGTTCATTACGTCGTCTATTGTTAGCTTCATCCGCAGATGAGCGTAGGGGTTTCTTGCAGCGTTGTCGGCCAGTTGCACTCGCAGTTTTGCTGCAACAAGTTCCAAACGTTCCAGTTGTTCCATGGTAAGGGCTTCCAACCTCTCTGCGAACGATGCGCCGCTGAGGGCTCCAGACATCATCCACCTAAACCATAGAGGATCAGCCATCCCGGTTATTCCGCCAGTGGCCTCCCCCTCCTCCATTTTCTCAAAACCAATACACAATGCTACATCGTATAGGCCAGAGGTCACGATGTTGTCTGTGGCGCAAACAAGTGTTCCACCAGTTGTTCCGCCCGTGGTGATTCTTATGCCAGATTTCATGTAGGCACCGTCACCGTCGACATGCCACATGTCTCCCTGGTAGGTTCCTTCAAAGAGCTCCATATTTCCATGCACCACGACATCAACGTCTGCTATGTCTAGTTGGGCATCCTTGAGGGCGGCTCTCACAGCCTCATTGATGAGTTCAACTTGGGTTACGTCTGGTCTTCGCCTCTTATGGTATGTTTGACCAACCCCAACGATCGCCACATTTCTATTCTTCTTAACCATACTTGCTCACCCTTTCATTTTCCTAAAATCAACACGCAATGCAACTGTCCACAAGGTCCACTCGTCCCGTGGGCCAAGCCTACTTTTGCCCCAGAAACCTGTCTGGCACCAGCATCACCACGCAATTGAAGAGCTATTTCCACAACTCTAGCTAAGCCAGCTGTGATGTAGGGGCAACCTACTAATACTCCGCCCGAAGGATTCACTGGAATTTCGCCTCCCATCTCAGTTATTCCCTCATCGAGAAGTTTGCCTCCTTCACCCCTGCCGCAGAAACCGAGGCCCTCGGTCCATAGAGGCTCTTGATACGAATACCGCGTTGATATTTCAGCCACATCAATTTCTTTTAACGGATTTTTTATTCCTGCCATCTCATACGCTCTTTTTGCGGCTGAAACCAAGGAATCGCAGTTGGCTAAGTCCCTGTCTCCAAGATAAAATGCATCGTAACAGTCGCTGGCGCCTTTTATCCAAACTAGGTTATCTGTGATTTTTTTAGCCTTCTCCTCTTCAGCTAGGATCAAGGCGCAGGCGCCGTCCGTAACTGGATGAATATCTAGCTCGCTAATGGGAGATGCCAACATTTTGGAGTCCAGAACATCTTCAACGGTTACGTTCCTAGCCTTTGTGACGTAAGGATTGTTTTTTCCGTTCTTGTGACTCTTCACCACCGCCTTAGCGCACTGTTCACGAGTAATCCCATACGTTTGCATATATCGCTTGGCTTGTAAAGCAGCGGCAACAAGGTGATCCAGACCAAGGGGACGTTGAAAGTAGGGGTCGAACCCAGCGTTGGTTATAATGTTTCTTGAAACAGGTTGAGACTCTTTACAGTGAGCCGTCACCAGAACGATATCTGAGTGGCCTGAAAGGATTTCCATATAGGCATAGAAGGCGGCTTGAGCTCCATCCTGGGCTACCTTTTCCTCTGTCCTATAGTGGGCGCCAACAACATCTCCGATGGGAGTGTCTGAAATAGTTCTGGCATCCCAGAAATCGTCAGATGCGGTTACGGCAGAATCTATTCCTTTGCCTTCTTGGAAAGTCAGTCCAGTTTCATCTAAGACTTTCTCCACACACTGATAGACCAGTTCGCTTTGCCGGTAATAGTTTTCCTCATATTTAGTCTGAGCCACCGCTACAATGGCAACTTTTTTCGTCATTTTTTCACCAAGCTATAATAAACTCCATTTCAGCTTAAAATTTTGGGGAAACCTTTTCTACTCAAACAAGGTGCTTCCAAACCCGTGGAAACTTTATGTCTGTTTTAGCAAGGAGGCTAAGTAGTCGATTGATATGTTTGCTCCGCTGACAATTACTGCAACTTTCTCTTCGGGCTTTGGATGGTATTTAGATAGGAGAGCTGCCAAGGACGCTGCTCCGGAAGGTTCAGCCAGTATGTGAGCCTCGTGTAGAAGCGCCAGCACAGCTTCACCTATTTCCTGTTCAGTTACCAGCAGGATGTCATTTACGTATTTTTTAATTATTCTAAAGGTTAGGTCAAGCGGTTTCCTAGCAGCCAAACCATCCGCAACCGTGTTAACGGAATCTACTTCCACGATTTTTCCAGCTTTCCAGGATCGGTAGACGGCTGGAGCTCCTTCAGGTTGAACTCCAACCATTCTTATATTTGGATTCAAGGTTTTTGCAGCAACAGATATTCCAGATATGAGGCCGCCACCACCTATAGGCACAATGATTGTGTTTAAGTCTGGGACATCTTCGAGCAATTCTAAACCAACGGTTCCTTGTCCGGCGATTACGAGAGAGTCGTTAAAGGGATGCACAAAGATTATTCCGGTTTTCTTTTGTATTTCAAGAGCCTTAGAGTAGGCTTCATCGTAGTCCTTTCCGTATTTTACAACTTCCGCTCCATAAGCTTCTATGGCTTCAACCTTTTCCTTCACTGCGTTTTCGGGCACAACAACGACTGCTTTGGCTCCATAAATCTTGGCTGCATAGGCGACGGCTACTCCATGGTTTCCAGAGGAGGATGTAACCAAACCTTTCTTTAGTTCTGACGAGGGGAGGCTACATATTTTGTTAACCGCCCCCCTTATTTTGAAGACCCCTACTGGCTGAAAACATTCAAGCTTTAAGTATACTTCTGCGCCTGTTCTCTGGCTGAAAACCACTGAATGGTAAGTTGGGGTTCGAGCAACGAAGCTTCCTATTTTCCTACTGGCTGCGAGTATGTTTTGGAAACTTACAATCTCTTCTTTCATGGGCTATACCTTCAGTTTACCCGTGGGAAATTTTCACATGAAGTAAAGATGTTTTTTAGGCTTTTCTCATCTCTTCTATAGTTTCAGCGATCCCCTTGCTTGTCGGTATTTTTGCTCGCTCAAATTTTTCTTGAGGTTTTGTTAAAGGACGTGGGGCGTCGATGCTGAGCTTTGTTGTTAATCCGGTTTCTTGGTTGGTACAAGGGTCTAGCGTTGATCCCCTTGCGTTGGGGATGATCATCAAATCTTCGTTTCATGACCCTTCACCTTATCGAAAAAGAGGACTGGATCGCCGTCAAATGCCTTCATAATCGATGAAGCTTCGAATCGAGGTGACACTTCTTCTCTTACATGAACGATTTCTCCGTTTTTTCCCATCTCCTCAAGAAAACTTCGAAGACTCATCTCTCACCCTCCTCTATTCTAATGGTTTTTTCCACGAGTTTCAGAAAGATGGGCCCCACTTCCCTTTCACCAAAGGTTTTAGTGAAAACCGACACCAAGGCGATCTTTTTCATTTTTTCGGCGAGGCGTTCGGCTAGAACACGGGCAATCATCATGTTACGGTCGCCGAGCAGAATTGAAGATAAAGGTGGACCAACCATTTTTCGAGTTTGCGGTATAGCCACAGCTAGGGTGCCCAGCTGATCTTCTCCTTCACTCAAAAGAATCAAACTCGCGTTTTTTGTTTCAAGATAAATAGATAGGAAAGGTGTGTCTCTTTCAATCATTTTTTCTTGGACAATTTTTGCTCGTGACATGGGTGACCCTTCCATGTTTATTTATAGCGTCGTTCACCCACTATTTAGTGTTTTCAAGAAATTTGGAGGAGGAAATCAACTCAGTGACGGAAGACAGAGCAAAAGAAATTCTCCATATACTTCAAGACAACTTCTCCATTCCACCATGGGCACGTCCAAACAGAGACGCCTTTAAAACATTAATCATAACAGTGCTTTCTCAAGCCACAGCTGACAAAAACACGGCTAGGGCCTTCGCAAACCTATCCCAAAAGTTTTCCATAACCCCAGAAGCCTTGGCCAAGGCAAGCGTTGAGGAGATTGAAGATGCCGTAAGGGTTGGGGGCCTGTATAGGAATAAGTCAAAAGTTATCAAGGCTATTTCTCGCGTGATCTTGGAACAGTTCAACGGCTCCTTAGATTTTATCTACTCGCTTCCCCTCGAAGAGGCGCGAAAAATTCTTCTAAACATCCCGGGAGTTGGACCTAAAACCGCTGATGTTGTTCTCCTCTTTTGCGCTGGAAAACCAACGGTTCCCGTAGATACCCATGTGAATCGTGTTTCGAAAATGCTGGGGTTGGCTCCACCAAAGGCTGATTACGAAGGAGTTCGGCGGGCACTTGAAACTCTTTATTCACCCGAAGATTATCTTCCTGTTCATTTGTTGCTTATTTCGCTTGGCAGAAAAAATTGCAAGGCGAGGAAACCATTGTGCAAGCTTTGTTCAGTCAACACTTTGTGCCCATCCAAAAGAGTAGAGGATTAAGTAGCGCGTCGAAACATTCTACATAAGGTAGTTCGAATAAATTGTGCTTAGGCCGATTTCCCTGCCATTTTCGTCCAGTTTTATTTGACCGAAACGAATAGTTGAAACGTTCTCGTTTATCGGAGTGTAAACCTTCATAACCCTCCTTCTATAGTCAACTCCACACAAAATGCCGATCCCCAGAAATTTACCTCGCTCATCTTGAAGCCCGACAAGCAAGCCTTCTTCTTCGCCCTCCCTTATCACCTTCGCCCTTTTTCCGAAGCTCTCTTCAATCTCTTTCATTTGTTCCTCAGTGACCGACTGATTTTTCCTTAGAACAACGAAAATTGTGGCGAGCGTTTCTTCGGAGTAAATAGGTCTTTTTCCCAACAAATTCCTTATCTTTTCCATACGTTCTGGAGCCAGGGGACCGCCAGCGCCTAGCAGAGAGTCTTCAACTTTAACCCAGTTTAGTGCAAATGACTGCACCTTGGCTTGTTTCAAATACTTTTTGTAACTTAACTCGCGTAAAATCTTCCTTTTCTCCCGATTTCTTCGCTGTACCAACTGCGGTGAGTCTATTGAAAGAACCTTAGCCTCCTTCAACGCTGTCAGTATGGGCGTCAACTCGTCCTCTTGCCGTATTCCTACAATCACGCTGGGAGAAACGGTTTTCGTTAACTGAATCTTATATTTGACGGCTTCTTCACCGTCGACCCATCCGTCGGTGTTTACAATAAGAAAATCCAAATCTACCTCCATTGCCCTATTTTTCAGCTCAGTTAATCCCTTTATAATCTTGTTTACCGCTCCGCTTGGACTCGTCAAACCCACAAAATACGCGTTCTCTGCCTTAATTTCAAAGAGATCCTTCACAGGCTCGGAAACGAAATTGAATCCCACCGTTGAAGGCGGTCCTACATCAGACTGCCCCAAATCAGCATCTATAATGCCAGTCTTCCATTTCTTTCTCAGCGCCTCATTTGCAAGAAAAGTACAAAAGCTGGTTTTACCCGAGTCCACTCCACCCATGACCATAACAGTTACTGGCTTTTTCAAGGATAACACCTCCTTCGCAGCATTTTCCCACGAAGGAGGAACGGTGCCTCCGTCAATTTCTTCAAAAGAAGCTCCTTCACCTAGCATCAGGTCAAATGTAGCCTTTTTCCTCACTCCAAAAGGTACGCGTTTTCCATCTCTTATTATGATTTTTTCTCCAACCATGAACGGTGCGCCTAAAACACTGATCCGTCCTGAAAGAAGACTCACTGACGCAGGACCGTCAACCAGCAACGTTTTCCCTGTTTTGACGATGTGATTCATTGCGTTTTTCTCCGAGGAAAGATCTGCCCCTTTCTTCCCGCGATTTCTATGGCTGACAGCGCGTCTCTTAGTCCTCTCCGATGGGCGGTTTCATTCATGAAACGACTGGTTCCAGCTTCACTCACTACTTCTATAACGATCTCCTGTGGTAAAGCTTCATCCAATGAATGTAGTAGTCCTTTAGTATGAGTAGGAGCACCATCTCCTACCTTCACTATACTAACGGTAGCTGGAACTCTCTTTAAATCATCTAGAATGACATTTACCGTTTCCTTCAAACTTGAACAATCAAGGGTTTCCAGAACGTTGTCGTCACCCAAAACTGCTACTCCGTAGGTTTCACCTGGGTCCACTCCGACAACAACTTCTTCGTAGCTCCGCTTTCCGTGAACGCCAAGAAGCGCCTCGTCAATAACCGATGCGGGGTTTGATTCGTACTCAAAAATGAGAATGTTAGGATGCGTTACTAAATGACGTTCTTCCTTGGTGGTTATAACCACTTTAATGTTTAAAGGAATGGGGTCCCAAGGCTTCAGACTCAAGAAGGGCAGATCTTTTCTTTTAAGTTCTTTTACCAGTTTATAATAGGCTCTTCCGGATACCGTTGCGAGCGCGATTTTTGCTTTCATAAGGGTGCCCTTTTACACTTTATGGAAGAGAAACAATTGGTTAAAGATAAGAAGGTGATTGTATGCATAACTGTGACCCTACATGCTTCCCTCTGTTCTTTCTCGGCTTCTTAAATATGTTGTGAATTAACGGTTCCAGAAACAAACAGTAGAGACAATGCTTATAATTTTTGGGTTTATATTCGCTTCTTGTGTGGAGAGTCTTGCAGCGTCTAGTTCCGACGGGTTGTGGTTCGCTTGACAAATTGCTAGGAGGAGGGTTTCCTGCTGATGGAGTCTCCCTTGTTTATGGAGAGGCGGAAACGGCTAAAACCTCCCTTGCTGTCCAATGTGCTGTTAATTGCGCAAGAATGGGTTATAAGTCCCTTTTTATAGACTCAGATGGAACTTTTTCTTCAAAGCGGCTTTCACAGATAGCATACTATGATTATGAGAAAATTTCTCCTTTGATAATCTTGATGAGACCAACAACCTTTCAAGAGCAAATCAGAGTAATAGATAATCTTGACGAATACGTAACCAGAAAATTCGGGCTGATGGTTGTCGACACCATTACGTCACTATATCGTGTTGAACTTGAAGGCCCAAAGGAAACGTTTGCCTTGAATCGAGAATTGAATAGGCAGGTCGCGTTGTTGACTCAAATCGTCAAAACTCACAAGGTGGCGGCCCTCATCACCAGCCAAGTGAGAAGCGTTTTTCATGGAAAACAGGTCAGTATAGAACCAGTTGCTACGCGGGTTCTGAAGTTCTGGTCAGACGTTGTGCTCAATCTAGAGCTAACAGGCCAGACACGTGTTATAAAAGTCCTTCTTGAAAAACATCCGGAACGCAGGCGTTCTGCGAGTTGCTACGTCAAGATAGAAAGAACAGGTATTCACGATTACAGAAGCTAGGTTTTATTTTCTTCAAGTCATGAATGAATGGTGAAAGAACATGCTGGTAACAATAATTGACGTCGGCTACGCGCTATGGTTTATATTTCCGGCCTATTGCGCTAATGCTGCTCCTGTTATTTTCGGTGGAGGGCCTCCCGTCGATTTCGGCAAGATTTTTTTAGACGGAAAACCGATACTTGGATCACATAAAACCCTTCGAGGTTTTTTCTCCGGTCTTCTTGTGGGAACGTTAGTTGGTTTCCTTCAAACCCTTCTCTTTCAACATGTTCTTTTTCAATATGATACTCAGTTTCGATATGATGTATTGCTCGGATTTATGATTTCGCTAGGGGCGTTAGTAGGCGATTTAGTTGAATCCTTCATCAAGCGACGACTAGAACTTCCCCCCGGGACCTCACTTCCCATAGGGGACCAGCTTGATTTTGTTGCCGGAGCATTCCTCTTTTCGCTTACAGTTTCACCGCCTTCCTTGCTCACGATGTTGATAATTCTTGTCATAACGCCTCCCATACATTTCTTAACAAACCTGTTAGCGCGTCTTTTGGGCATAAAAAGGAAAAGCAGAGGCAAGTGACGAAACGATTGGTTAACACATGCTTCAATTTCTATGGAAGGCTAGACCCACCTAGCTAACAGAGAACGTTCGATGAAAATATATGCGATGACGACCAGAACACAGCCCACTAAAAGCATCATATACGCTTGACGTGCCCTATAAGCATACTTTGTGCTTTGATACGTTAAAAGAAAACCCACAACTCCGATGGCATAGATAACCATAACAATTATGCTTTCTACAAGAAATTGTTCATTTAGAGCATAAGGATAATAGGTGACGATTCTTCCACCTGCCGCAACAATTACCAAGAGCGGCTTTTCTAAGAGATCGTAGACTCCACCTCCAAGCAGGAAAAGAGACGCAGCGACCACTAGAACGGCAGTAACAAATATGGAAGGTTTAGCGGTCACCATTTTCCAGTAGGCTTTTTGCATAGAAAACGCAAGAGATGAAATTCTTCTTCTGAACCCCCCTGCCATGGTTTACCTATCTCCGTCTTTCATTAATTTCTCTACTACTTCTTTCGCCCAAGAGCCTGTATATGAATTCTTCAGAATCTCATTTAAATATTCCCTATATGAAATGTCCATCGCCCTTTTCCAATCCTCATACTTTTGGACAATGCTTCTATAGGCTTTTTCGTGGAGTTCGCAGTATTTCTCCACAGCTTCCTTATTGCAAATTCTGCATTTCATTACGTTTCCTCCTTTCTTCCTTTAAGGGACAATTAGGATTGAAGCACAGCCTCCACGGTCTCCGACCTCTAATCTGCACTCGCACTAGTGGCCATCCGCAGGAGCTACAAGTTTTTCCCATGGGTTTGGCGGTTCCGCGTTGGGGAAGAGGAAATGATGTTTTACAGATGCCTTTGAAATAGTTTGTGCATCCGATGAAGCGCTTCCTAGTTCTCCGAGAAAACAAAATCATCAAAGTACCCGTACCGCAAGTCGGACAGCCTCCTACGATTCGTTCTTGCATTCGCGCTCTTTTAATTGCGTTGCTCAATGCTTCCCCTATTGGTCCCTCTTTTTCCTTGAACTGTTCCAGCTGCGGCTTTAGCTGCTCAACAGCTTCCAAGAGTATGTTTTCCCTTTTCTCGCTTTTGCTCTGAATTCGTTCCATTTTTTTCTCAAGTTCTTGAGTGAGCTTTACTGAAATGACTCTTGGTGCACATTTGCTGAGGATGTCGACGATGTCGAACCCCAAATCGGTTACTACCATTCTTTCATCTGTCACGTATCCTCGATTATAAAGAGTTTCAATGATGTCTGCTCTCGTAGCCTTTGTTCCGATTCCAAGCCCTTCCATTTTCTTGAGAAGGCTGCTTGGGTTGTAACGCGGCGGTGGATTAGTAAACTTGTCGTCGCGCATAACTCGCTTTAAAAGAATTGTTTCACCTTCTTTGATGGGAGGCAACAACGTTTCTTCGGCTCTGGCGTATGGTTTGTAGAATTGCATCCACCCTTCTTTCAGGATTCTTCTTCCCCTCAGAAAGAAGTTGTGACTATTTACCTCTAGGCGAATTTTTACGCTTTGTTTGATCGCTGTCTCTCCGAAAACAGCCATAAACCGTTTGACGACTAGGTCCCACACTTTTTTCTCGGGGTCGCTTAACGTTCGCTCTGGCAGGTTCCCTGTAGGATATACAGCGGGATGCGCAGGGTCTTCTTTAGCGCCTTCCCTTGGTTTCAACTCTTCCTTTTCCAAAAGTTTTGAGGCCAGTTTTTTGTATGCAGGTTCTTTACTCAAAGCGTTGAGTATTTTTTTGTAGTCTATTATCGGGGGCAGTTTCTGGCTGCTTGTTCGTGGATATGAAATCAAGGCGTCAAGATATAGCCGCTGAGCGATGCCCAATGTTCGCCTAGGAGTATACCCAAATAGGCTGTATGCCTCAGTTTGCAGTGTGCCTATGTCAAAGGGTATTGGAGGCTTCTGATGAAACTTTCTCACGCCAACTTCCTTGATTTCTCCTATCTTATCCGTGCAAGCCCTTACAACAGCATCAGCTTCCGCCTTTTTCTCAATTCTTTTTCTTTCATACTCTACTTCGCACGTAGATTTCTTGATTTCAACCTCAGCTTTTATTTCCCAATATGGAGTAGGTACAAAGCTGCGAATTTCCTTTTCTCTTCCGATTAAGAATCTTAAAGTGGGTCCTTGCACTCTTCCCGTGCTTAAAGTGGAATATCTTCCACTCCAGCGGCGAGCCGCCAAAGTTAATGCCCGTGAAAGATTCACGCCGTAGAGCCAGTCAACTTCATGCCTGGTTCTTCCAGCTTCTATAAGGGCAAAATTGAGTTGAGGAAGAGGTTCTTCGTAGGCTCTTTCTAACTCGCTTTTCATGAGCGTGGAAAACTTCATCCTCTTTGCTACGCCTTCTTTGTTTTCACAGGCGTATTTTAGTATGCAATAGCCGATGAGGCTTCCTTCAAGGTCGTAGTCGCAAGCGGCTATGAAATCTTCAGCATCCTTGGCCAGCTTTGAAATCGTTTCAATCCATGTGCGAATTTGTTTTGCTCCTCTTTCCGCCAAGTGTCGTGGCGCCCACTTGAAGTTGAAAACAGGATAATAGTTTCTTCTTCCCCTTTCATGAATCACCGTGTAGAGGTGCCCGAGGGCTGGAACAACGACGAGTTCTCGGTCTCGATGAGCAATGAAATAGGGCACTCCATTCTCCTCAACTTTTTTGGGCTTCCCCTTACCGTCAAGCGCTTGTGCAATCCGTTGGGCAGCATCCGGTTTTTCGGTGATGATCAAGGTGTATTTTCCCATCAACGTATCCTTTCCCTTTCTTTTCAGACACGCACGGAAGCTATAAATGATTTACGACTCAAAATTAAATCATTTCACAAACAGAGGCGCTTGGACACCTGGAGCAGCAACCTTTGAGGGTAGTAATTATTTCCGATTTTGAAGGAATATCCGGAGTGCACACCTTTCGTCAGGTAATTAAGGAATTTGGTAAACCTTTCGAAAAGGCCAAGACCCT
>Ga0224506_10001299_pt1 | contig 18074 bp, 19 predicted proteins | sample SF_Jan12_sed_USG_2_FD_169108 | JGI IMG/M metagenome (GOLD analysis project Ga0224506, IMG submission 169108) | Sediment microbial communities from San Francisco Bay, California, United States - SF_Jan12_sed_USGS_8_1 | ecosystem: Environmental > Aquatic > Marine > Sediment | place: USA... | reverse complement strand
ATAAAGTTCATATTGACAGCCAGTAACATTAGCTCGATGGCCATCAGCAGGATGATGACATTTTTCCTGTTGAGGAATATGCCTGCCACACTCAGGCTGAACAAGATGGCCCCTAAAATGAGGAATTCAGATAATGCGATCATAATTCTTTTTCCTCTCCCCTTATTTTTTCTGCTCGGTGTCCATTGAAACGACACGCACTCGATCACTGCGCTTCACGGCAATCTGTTCTTCCGGCTTCTGGTATTTGGTGGTCGGTCGACGACGTAATGTCAGCGCGATGGCTGCCACAATAGCAACCAGCAGAATGACCGCTGCAATCTCAAATGGATAGACATACTTTGTATACAGCACCAGCCCTAATTCACGAGTGTTATTGTAATCAGCTGCATGACGTGCTGGCTCAGTCCAGTTATTAAGACCAAAGCTGCCAGACCCCACTACCGCGATGATCAGGCCTGCCATGACTACTGCCACCGCAATACCAAAAGGTAAAAATTTGATAAACCCTTCCCGAAGTCTTGCAATGTTGATATCCAGCATCATGACCACGAACAGGAATAACACCATTACAGCACCGACATAAACCAGTACCAGGGTAATAGCCAGGAATTCGGCTTCCAGAATCATCCAGATAATAGCGCTACTGAAAAATGTCAGCACCAGAAACAGGGCTGCGCGTATCGGGTTACGTACAGTGATCACCATAGTGGCACTGGCAATCATCACCAGAGCAGCAAAATAGAATATGATTTTTTCAATACCCATAATATTAATTCAGCCTGTTAACGATACGGCGCATCTTGTTTACGCGCTGCGGCAATTTGTGCCTCATACTTGTCACCAATGGCCAGTAACTTTTCCTTGGTCATATACAGGTCTCCGCGCTCCTCGCCATGGTATTCAAAAATATGTGTCTCAACGATAGAATCCACTGGACAGGACTCTTCACAAAAACCACAGAAAATACATTTTGTCAGATCAATATCGTAACGTGTAGTACGACGTGTTCCGTCAGCCCGCTGCTCTGACTCGATGGTAATCGCCAGGGCCGGACATACCGCCTCGCATAATTTACATGCGATACAACGTTCTTCTCCATTTGAGTAGCGACGCAGTGCATGCAAGCCACGAAAACGGTTCGAGATCGGTGTCTTATCTTCCGGATATTGCTGAGTAACCTTGCGTGCAAACAGATGCCGGCCAGTCACAGCCATACCCTTTCTCATTTCTGAAAGAAGTAGACTTTTAAAATATTGAATTATATTGCCCATAAAATTCTCAACCGTAACTTAAGCCGCATTCCACCACGGGCCAACTTCGCCCAGAATCGCCAGACCAATTACCAATAGCCAGACAATGGTAATCGGGATAAATACTTTCCAGCCCAAACGCATAATCTGGTCATAACGATAACGTGGGAACGTGGCACGCAACCAGAGGAAATGGAACAGGAAGAAAGCAATCTTGATTAATAGCCAGTGAATACCATCACCAAGGATGTGTCCGATCACCGGTACACTAAATACCGCTTCCGGCAGGATGCCCTGGAAGGGTGATAACCAGCCGCCGAGGAACATAATCGAAGCCAGGGCAGCAATCAGAATCATATTGGCGTATTCCGCCAGGAAGAAGACAGCGAAAGCCATGCCGGAATATTCCACATGGAAACCGGCCACAATCTCTGACTCACCTTCCGCCACATCAAAGGGTGCGCGGTTAGTTTCTGCTACACCAGAGATGAAATAAACGATAAATAAAGGCAGTAGCGGCAACCAGAACCAGTGAATCACACTACCCGACTGTGCTCTGACGATATCACCCAGATTCAAACTACCTGCTGCCATCAATACACCAACCAGTGCAAAACCCATGGCAATTTCATAGGCAACAATTTGTGCGGCAGATCGCATCGCACCTAATAGGGCATACTTCGAGTTGGATGCCCAACCCGCAATGATCACTCCATAAACACCAACCGAGGTCACCGCCAGCACATAAAGCAGACCGGCATTAATATTCGCCAGTTGCATACCATCATCAAAAGGAATCACTGCCCAGGCCGCCAGTGCCGGGCCAATAGATAAAACTGGTGCAATCAGGAACAGGTATTTATTTGAACCTGTAGGAATAATAATTTCCTTGAACATCAGTTTTACAGCATCGGCAATTGGCTGTAACCAGCCTTTTGGACCTACCCGGTTCGGGCCAAGTCTTACCTGCATGTAACCGATGATTTTACGTTCAGCATAAGTCAGGTAGGCCACACACAGCATCAGCGGCAGGGTGATAGCAACGATTTTGAGAATAATAAACGTCATCGTTTGCACACCTTGCGGCAGGCTGGTAAAGATTGTTTCGACCCATTCAAACATGTTGATACCTGACTCTACGTCTCTCTGTTCTTATTAGCTTTTTGATAATTCGATAGCACCATAACTGCTACCAAGTCGTTCACTACCCATTACCCCAACTGGCACCATGACACAATTGTCCGGTACACGGTCATCAATAATGATGGGTAATGTTGCCTGATGACCATTTTGTGATATCACTCCCTGATCAGCACCGTTTAACTTTGTACCCGCCAATGTACTGGCGCTGAGATGCATGGCCGCCTGAATGGCATCGCCGGTCTGTTGCAAGGCTGGAGAACGACGCACAATGCTGTCTGTGGCATAAATAGGCAGTTGCCCTACCCTGACCAGTCCACCTGAAGTCTTATTCGGGCCAGCAGGTTTTTTCCATTCGCTACGAGATGAGAGCACAACATTCTCACATTGCGACTGACACTCATCGCGAACCTCATCAGATGAAAGATATTCAAACCCACCTAATTCCAGCATATTGCCAAGCACACGCAGAACCTTCCAGGCGGGTTTGGCATCACCCATGGGTTTAACGCTGGCGGCAAAACTCTGCCAACGACCTTCGATATTGACATAGGTACCGGAAGTTTCTGCAAAAGTGGAAATGGGTAAAATGACATCAGCATAGGACTGCATGGTTTCGGTCACATACGGTGTCAAACAAATAACAAATTCTGAATCACGTAAACTCTGCAATGCCTGGGCAGGTTCAGCACAATCAAACTCTGGTTCCAGGTTTAATAAAACCATCCCGATCATGTTATCAGCCAGCATAGCTTGAACATGTTGGCCTGAGGCCCCCGTATCAGCACCGGCAACACCACGATGAGGTACTGCACCGGCAAGACAGGCACCGGTACTATTCGCACCGGCTGGAAGATAACCCAGACTGGCCTTTGAATTTTCGGTAATGACATTAGCGAGGGCACGAATGGTAGAGAATTCAGGCTGACTCATAGCCTGTGTACCAATCAATACACTTGCCGTATTGGCGGAGTGTAAATGACTTGCGATAGCCTTATGAGAATCTTGTGAACTGACGTCAGCTAATAAGGCTGACAAACCATCCGGAGCCTGACCACCACTAATAGCTAGCAGTGCCTTACAAACTGCCATGAGTTCCAGAACCATATCAGCCGGGCCTGTCACAATGTTTTCAGCCACAGGGAAATTGAAATCATGTTCCATGGAATTAATAAACATCACCTGAGCTCCCTTGAGGGCGGCTTTGCGCAGGCGGTGTGCAATAATGGGCTGATCCTTACGTATGTTTGAACCTATCAACAGAGCTGCATCAACGGTTTCCAGATCAGAAATGGCCTGGCCCAGGCTAGGTGCAATGGGAGCAATGTCCTGATCACTAAAATCGGTCTGACGAGTACGGTGGTCGATATTACTGCTGCCAATACCACGCATGAGTTTCTGTAATAGATAGAGTTCTTCCACCGTGGAAGATGCACTGGCAATTGAACCTATTTTGTCCGTGCCATTTGCCTGTTTGGCGCGTTGTAAACCTTCTGTGGCATAAGCCAGTGCGGTTTCCCAGTCGACATGCTTCCAGGCACTGCCCTGTTTGATCATGGGTGAGCTTGCACGGTCATCACTATAAAGGCCGGAATAGCTGAAACGATCTCGATCAGACAACCAGATTTCATTAATGGCTTCATTCTCACGAGGAAGTACACGCATAACATGATTACGACGTTCTTCCACAATCAGATTTGAACCGACACAATCATGCGGTGAAATCGAATGGTGCTGACGATTCTCCCATGGACGACCAGAGTAACGATAAGGCTTGGAGGTCAACGCTCCCACTGGGCAGAGATCAATAATATTACCGGACATTTCCGAATCGATTGCAGATTCTACATAAGTACCAATCTCGGTATGTTCACCTCGACCTGTAGCTCCCATTTCTCGGATACCGGCAATTTCCTGACCAAAACGCACACAACGTGTACAGTGAATACAGCGCGTCATATCTGTCGCGACCAGTGGACCAATATTTTTCTCACGTATTACACGTTTCTTTTCGGCGAAGCGAGAGACATCACCGCCAAAGCCCATGGCAATATCCTGCAGATCACACTCACCACCCTGATCGCAAATCGGGCAATCCAGTGGATGGTTGATCAACAGAAACTCCATCACACTTTTTTGGGCATCGATGGCCTTGACCGACTTGGTAAAGACTTTCATACCATCGGTGACAGGAGTTGCACAGGCTGGTAAAGGTTTGGGTGCCTTTTCCACTTCAACCAAGCACATACGGCAATTGGCCGCGATAGAGAGTTTTTTGTGATAACAGAAACGAGGTATGGTGATCCCGGCTGCATCCGCTGCCTCAATCACCATGCTACCCTGGGGTACCTGGAGTGCTATACCATTAATTTCTAAGTTCAGTGTGTCTGTCATCTTTGCTATTAAACCTTCACTTAAACCATGCACTTGCCGTGTTCAATGTGATATTCAAATTCATTGCGGTAATGTTTCAGGAAACTCATGACCGGCATGGCCGCTGCATCTCCCAATGCACAGATGGTGCGACCACCAATACGGTTTGCAACATCATCCAGCAGATCAATATCTTCAGGACGTCCCTGACCATGCTCTATGCGATGAACCATACGGGCCAGCCAACCTGTCCCTTCACGACAGGGCGTACACTGTCCACAGGACTCTTCGTAATAAAAATGCGATAAACGGGCGAGAACTTTTACCATACAGGTCGTATCATCCATCACAATGACCGAACCTGCACCCAACATGGAACCGGCCTTGGCAATGGAATCGTAATCCATATCCACATCCATCATTTGCTTACCCGGAATTACCGGCGTAGATGATCCACCAGGGATAACAGCTTTTAATTTGCGGCCGTTACGTACACCGCCAGCCATTTCCAGCAGATCCGAAAATGGGGTTCCCATGGGAACTTCGAAGTTACCTGGCTTGTTCACATGGCCGGAAACACAAAACAGTTTGGTGCCCCCATTATTGGGCTTACCCATTTCCAGGAACCACTTGCCACCCTTTTCCAGAATCACCGGCACAGAGGCGAGGCTCTCGGTATTATTAATAGTGGTCGGACGACCATACAAACCAAAGCCGGCCGGGAATGGTGGTTTAAAACGGGGCTGACCTTTTTTGCCTTCAATCGACTCCAACAAAGCAGTCTCTTCACCACAAATATAGGCACCCGCACCCAGATGGGAGGCGAGATCAAAATCAACACCGGATCCCATGATGTTCTTGCCAATCATGCCAGCCTTATAGGCTTCTTCAAGCGCAGCCTCGAATCGTTCGTAGGGTTCCCAGAACTCACCACGGATATAGTTATAACCCGCGGTTGCACCAATACAGTAACCGGCGATTGCCATGCCTTCAATTAATTGATGGGGGTTATAACGCAGGATGTCACGGTCCTTACAGGTACCTGGTTCACCTTCATCTGAATTACAGACGATGTATTTCTGACCAGGCGCATTGCGGGGCATAAAGCTCCACTTCAAACCGGTGGGAAATCCTGCACCACCACGACCACGCAGGGCTGAAACCTTGAGTTCTTCGATGACGTCCTCCGGCGGAGTCTTTTCTTTCAGAATACGCTCCCATACCTTATACCCACCGACACTTTTATAACTCTCCAGTGTCCACGGTTGGTCAAGATGTAGCGTTCTGAAACAAACCTCATTTGCCATGTCAGATTCTGCCTGTCCGGTTTAGGTTAAACTGCTTAAAATTTTATCGATCTTGGTCAGGGTCAATTTTTCATGATAGGTATCCCCTATCTGAATTACCGGTGCATCCACACAGGCCCCCAGACACTCCACTTCTTTTAATGTGATACGACCATCGGGAGTGGTTTCACCCATTTTGATCCCCAGACGGCTTTCCAGATGATTAACAATTTCATCGGATGCACACAACATGCATGAGATATTGGTGCAAACACATATCTTGTGTCGTCCTACTGGTTTCATCTCATACATGGAATAAAACGTAGCGACTTCATAAACGGCAATGGCTGGCATTTCCAGATACTCAGCCACGGCATCCATCAGGTCATCCGTGAGAAAACCACCGTTTTGATCCTGCACAATGCGTAGCGCAGACATACAGGCAGACTGTTTTTGTTCTGCCGGGTACTTGGCAATCCAGCGATCAATATCTTCACGCGAGGCCTGATTAATCAGATCCAGTTTGCTTGGTTTATTACAGCTTTGTGTGCTCATCGATCGATCTCTCCAAACACAACATCCATGGTCCCGATAATGGCCACCACGTCAGCTAGCATATGGCCCTTGGACATCTCATCCATAGCTGACAGATGAACAAATCCAGGTGCACGAATCTTCAAGCGGTAAGGCTTATTGGCCCCATCCGATACTATATATATACCGAACTCACCCTTGGGGTGTTCAATCGCAGCATAGGCTTCACCTGCGGGTACTGTGTAGCCTTCGGTAAACAGTTTAAAGTGGTGAATCAGGGCTTCCATATTGCCCTTCATTTCCTCACGTGGAGGAGTCGCAAATTTGTGATCATCCAGCATGACCGGACCAGGATTACGGCGCAGCCAGTCGATACATTGTTTGATGATACGGTTGGACTGACGCAACTCTTCGATACGTACCAGATAACGGTCATAACAGTCGCCAGCAGTACCCACCGGGATATCAAACTTCAGTTTGTCATAAACTTCATAAGGCTGCTTCTTACGCAGATCCCATTCAATACCCGATCCGCGTAACATTGGACCGGTAAAGCCCAGGTTCATGGCACGCTCAGGAGAGACCACACCAATACCAACAGTACGTTGTTTCCAGATACGGTTGTCTGTCAGCAGGGTTTCATAATCATCGATGTAAGCGGGGAAACGGTTGGTAAAATCTTCAATAAAGTCCAGCAGTGAACCCTGACGATTTTCATTCAGGCGCTTAACGTCTTTTTCATTTTTATACTTGGACAGTTCATATTGGGGCATCTGATCGGGCAGATCACGATACACGCCACCAGCACGATAATAGGCCGCATGCATACGGGCACCGGATACGGCCTCGTACATATCCATCAGGTCTTCACGCTCACGGAAGCAATACAGAAATACCGTCATGGCTCCCACATCCAGTGCATGGGTTCCAAGCCACATCATGTGATTGAGGATACGAGTGATCTCATCAAACATAACGCGAATGTACTGAGCACGAATGGGAACCTCGATGCCCAGCATTTTTTCGATTGCCATGACATAACCGTGTTCATTACACATCATGGAAACATAATCCAGGCGATCCATATAAGGAACACTCTGGTTAAAGGGCTTGTACTCGGCCAGTTTTTCCGTGGCGCGATGCAACAGACCAACGTGGGGATCTGCACGTTCGATCACCTCACCGTCCATCTCCAGTACCAGACGTAATACACCATGTGCTGCCGGGTGTTGGGGACCAAAGTTGAGTGTGTAATTTCGAATTTCTGACATGGCTTAACTCTCTTCTGCCATTCGGTCGCTATAGCGATGATCGTCACGCACCACACGTACCTGATTAACGCGGGGTTCAATGGTGACAGGCTGATAAATAACACGGCGTTTTTCGGGGTCGTAACGCATTTCCACATGCCCATTGAGCGGGAAATCTTTTCGGAAAGGATGACCAATGAAACCATAATCCGTCAGGATGCGACGCAGATCCGGATGGCCATCAAACACAATGCCATACAGGTCAAAGGCCTCACGCTCAAACCAGTTAACCGAACTCCAGATATTAATAACGGAATCGACCACCGGCATCTCATCATCCGCAAAAACACGCATGCGCAGGCGATGATTATTTTTTACCGATAACAGGTGATAGGTGACACAGAATCGAGGGCCTTCCCAGATGCCATCACCGTATTCGAGATAATCCACTCCGCAGAGATCGATACATTCTTCAAAGGCAAAACCGGCTTCATCACGCAGGGCCGTGGCCACATCAAGAAGCTTGCCCTTGTCCACCGTAATATTGGCTTCACCGAACTTCACACTAGAACCGGTGATGGCATCACCGAAGCGTTCATTCAGTTTCTCAAGCAGGTTCTGGTAATACTCGGACATTTAAATTCGATACTCTCGTTAGCGCGCAATCGTATTGGTGCGTCTTATTTTATTTTGTAACTGGATAATGCCATACAGCAGGGCCTCAGCGGTCGGTGGACATCCAGGCACATATATATCCACGGGAACCACGCGGTCACATCCACGTACGACAGAATAGGAATAATGGTAATAACCACCGCCATTGGCACAGGATCCCATGGATATTACCCAGCGTGGTTCAGCCATCTGGTCATAAACCTTGCGTAAGGCAGGTGCCATTTTATTCACCAGGGTACCCGCCACAATCATTACATCAGACTGACGAGGGCTGGGTCGAAAGATGATACCCATCCGATCCATATCATAACGGGATGCCGCTGCCTGCATCATTTCCACCGCACAACAGGCCAGACCAAAGGTCATGGGCCATAACGAACCGGTACGTGCCCAATTGATCAACTTGTCAGCACTGGTGGTAAAAACGCCTTCGTTAAAGGTACCTTCTATTCCCATTCCAGGGCCCCTTTCTTCCACTCATAAATAAAGCCAATAACCAGGATCCCGAGAAAGATCGCCATCGCCCAATAACCAAACATACCGATATCCCCCAGCACGATAGCCCAGGGAAACAGGAAGGCAATCTCAAGATCAAAAATAATAAACAGGATGGCGACGAGGTAATAACGCACGTCGAATTTCATACGGGCATCTTCAAATGCCTCAAAACCACATTCGTACGGAGAAAGCTTTTCGCTATCAGGACGATTTGGTGACAGGATAAAACCCAGAATGATCATGATACCGCCGATGGCTACACCAACGACCATGAAAACCAGGACTGGAAGATAATTCTCCAGCATATGTATTCCTCACTCCCCTTGGTGGCGTTGCTGTTCTAGTAACAACAGCAAATTAGTATTCTGTTATTCGCCTGAGCTTTAAAGGCTAGTCAGTCTAGGCAGATGCCAAGATCGTGTCAAGTTTGGTGTATTATGAAAACTTTAATAAAAACATCAACATATTTAATTTGCTGAGGGTATAAAAAAATTCGTTGAAAAAAATAAAAACCAATATCATCTCTTCATACAGAACTTTACTCTGTCTGACACGCGTTTATTTTCAAAATCTATAACAACTCGAAAATTCTTTTAAAAACCATATCAGTTATCGGATATATGTCCTCACTTTATTAGCATATAAGGGGGTGCTAATGGTGGGTATTTTATCGGGTTGTATTTGTGTAAGTGTTGATTTGCGTCAGGTGGATGGGTTTGTTGTTTATTTATTTTGGAATCGCTGTCGCGATGCTGTTGATCTAAGTCCGTTCTCGGACGGACAGCCGAGTTACTTTCTCTTACTTGTCTAAGAGAAAGTAACCAAAGAGAAGGACACCCCTACGCTGGCGCAAACGTGTGTTTGAATTTTGGTTTTTTGTTGAGCATTGGCAGAAGGGCCGTCCATGGCCCTCTGCCAATGCGGCCGCATCCTTGCGGCCCCTTATCTATATTTTAAAAAACCAAAATCCAAACACGCGCCAGCAAAGGGGCCCCGTTCGAAATCGAATTGACTACAATGTTGACAAGAAAATGAAATATTTAGGTTCGTTTAAATTACTCCAGTCTACGGGCCTCTGAGTCCCATTTTTATGGTCTATTAGAATTCGAATCAATGATTTTATTGAATACTTCCAAAGCTTTTTTATATTGTTTATCAGTACTGTGATGTGCGTCATTTAGCGCATCAATTAGATTGTCATTCTTATACACTTCTTTTTCATTTATGTCTTTTTCAATAACATCAGGCATTACTCCATTCCCCGTTATAACCAATCCATTTGAGTCCAGTACAATTCCAGTTCGGAACTTTGCAACCAATGTTGTGCTAATAGGGATAATTGTCTCTGTATCTCCTAACCCACCTGTTTTTTCTCCAACGATTGTTGCAATCTTATTGTTTTTTAAAAAGGCGGCAACTATCTCGGCAGAGCCAGACGTTTCTGAATTAGTTAATGCTATGATTGGTATGCTCTGTGCAAATTTAAATCTTTCACTGGTAGTCCTATATTGATCATTATATTCTGGGTTCGCAATATTTATAGTGCAAATCACTAAATTTTCCGCAGCGAACCAGTCCGCAAAAGATGCTGCATATTGAAAGGAGCCTCCATAATTTCCTCTTAAATCAATGAGCATACTTTTGATTGTTTGCGTGGAAAAATAATCAAATACTTCATGAATAGAGCTTGCAGTTTTGAGTGCAAAGCTGTTGATTCTTATATATCCAACACCTTTATTTGTAATATGATAGAAAACTGTAGGTGGGATATCTTCGATATTAATAGTAGGGCGCTGACTAGATATTTGGAAAAGTTTTATTTCACCATTTTTAATTAGCTTTTCTAAAACCACTTTTGAGACTTTGCTCTTTATGGCATCACCTCTTTTGTTTATATATTTATCTTTTAAAGCATTAATTAAAATATTTTGTTCTGTTTCTGTCAGATTGTGTTTATTGTTTTCTGAATCGATAAATGTATTATTTATTGCTGGACATGGGGAAAATAACGAAAATAATAAAATTAATGAACTTAGAATTTTTATCATGTAGGCACCTACAGCTCATAATACGAATTTTGTAATTTACTGGATTAGACAGAATCAACCTATTTCTAATATTTAGACATTGAACCTTAAGGTAACTCATGCATGGAGTGAGGATCAATCCCCTTCGATGGCACGTGTTTGGGTTTTGGTTTTTTTATATACAAACAGGGGCGGCATGGACGCCGCCGCATTGGCGCTGGGATATGGATATCCCATCGCCAGTGCTCAACAAAAAACCAAAACTCAAACACACGCTTGTGCCATCGTAGGGGTGTCCTTCTCTTTGGTTACTTTCTCTTAGACAAGTAAGAGAAAGTAACTCGGCTGTCCGTCCGAGAACGGACTTAGATCAACAGCATCGCGACAGCGATTCAAATTAAAAAGTTAAAACCACAACCCCATCCGATCACCACCCCCTAGCCCCCTCCTGCAAAGAGAGGGAATGTTTATTGAAGTGAGGGAGGAGAAATACAAACGAAAAAGCCCCTGCAACTTTCGTTGCAGAGGCTTTTGCCGATATATGGTGCAGATGGCCGGAGTCGAACCGGCACGGGTTGCCCCACTACCCCCTCAAGATAGCGTGTCTACCAGTTCCACCACATCTGCGTAATCTTTACTCTGACTGAGGTACATCTGACTTAGTTGCAGCAGCAGGTTTATCCTTGTTGGATTTTGGTGCTGCAGCAGGTACATCAGCTTCCGGTGCACTTGGCACATCCGATTCTTGTATCTTTTCAGTCGGTACAACGTCAATCACACTATTCGATTTGACCTTGTTACTTGCGACGTAAGCCAGTGAAAGGCTGGTAATAAAAAACAGGGTGGCCAGAATGCCGGTGGTACGGGTCAGAAAAGAGGCCGCTCCACGACTACCAAACATGGTACCTGAGGCACCACTCCCAAACGCGGCACCAGCATCGGCGCCCTTACCTTGCTGTATCAGTACCAGACCAATCAGGCCAATGGCGATGAGTACATGTGCAACGAGTAACAGGTTATGTAGCATTTTATATCTTCCGTTGGTTTAGCCAGCAGCAGTACAGATGGCCAGGAAGTCTTCTGCCTTGAGAGACGCGCCCCCAATCAGACCACCATCAATATCTGCCATGGCAAGTAATTCTTTGGCATTGCCGGCGTTCATGCTGCCGCCGTACTGAATGCGTACTTTGTCGGCCACGCCCTGGTCATGCTCTGCCAGCATGCCACGAATAAAGGCGTGAACATCCTGGGCCTGCTGTGGAGTGGCGGTTTTGCCAGTACCGATCGCCCAGACGGGTTCATAGGCAATGACACCATCACCCACTTTGCCGATACCGACTTCGTCGATGACGGCCTTAAGCTGACGGGCACAGACTTCTTCAGTCACACCGCCTTCACGCTCTTCCAGGGTTTCACCGATACACAGGATAGGAACCAGACCGGCTGCGTGGGCAACGGCATATTTCTTTGCCACCAGGGTATCATCTTCACCGTAGAGGGTACGGCGCTCTGAGTGGCCGACGATGACATATTTGCAACTGAAGTCCAGCAGCATGGAGGCTGAGATTTCACCTGTGAAGGCACCCTTGGCTTCAGTGCTCAGGTTCTGACCACCAAACCCAATGGCTGTGCCATTCAGTTGCTCGGCCACATCAGGGATATATATATAAGGTGCGCAAACCGCGACTTCAGCCGCATTCACATCGCCCATACCCGCCTTGATACCATCGAGTAAGGTCTTGATATCGCTCCGGGAACCATTCATTTTCCAGTTACCGGCAATAATCGGTTTACGCATCGTCTTTTCTCCCCTTGGACTTCATTCTTGTCTTGAAAAATAGCGCGAAAGGATACCCCCGCAGTGCCCAGAAATCAATGCACGCGGGCATATTCGCCTGTTTATTATGGTGTTATGTACTTACCAGACAGCCGTCAGGAGACGGCCTGTTTGACAATATCCGCCAGTCCCTCGGCAACTGACTGAACCTGCTTGCCATCCTTGCCTTCGACCATCACTCGAATCAGGGGTTCAGTACCGGAAGGACGCAGCAGAACCCGACCTGAGCCATTCAGTTCCGCCTCGGCATCGGCCACGGCGGTTTTGACGGGTGGCTGGTCGACCACATTGATACGTTGTTCCGCCATTTTGACGTTAATCAGGGTTTGTGGATACTTACTCACGCCATCAAGTAATTCGCGTAATGACTTGCCCTGTTTAACCATGGCCGAGACAATCTGTAAGGCAGAGATGGTTCCATCACCAGTGGTAGTCCTGTCCAGACAGATAATATGCCCCGAAGATTCACCACCCAGGATCCAGCCTTTATTCTGCAGCATTTCCATCACATAGCGATCTCCCACGGAAGCGCGTCCAAAGGGAATACCAGCATTGGTCAGGGCGTGTTCCAGGCCAAGATTGGTCATCAATGTCCCAACCACCCCACCGTTCAATACTCCTTCGGCCTGGCGATCTCTGGCAATGATGTATAACAGCTCATCACCATCTACCAGCTCACCATTGGCATCCACCATAATGACCCGATCCGCATCCCCATCAAGGGCAATGCCCAGGTCGGCTTTCTCTTTCTTAACGGCATCCTGCAGGTTGGAAGGCTTGGTGGAACCGGCTTCAACATTAATATTCATACCATCTGGCTGGACACCTAGGGTAATCACCTTGGCACCGAGTTCTCTTAGTACACTGGGTGCCACCCAATAGGCCGCACCATGGGCACAATCGACCACGATCTTTAGGCCATTCAGGCTGGTTGCATAGGGAATCGAGCTTTTACAGAATTCAATATAACGGCCTTCCGCATCCTTGATGCGCACAGCCTTACCCAGACTGGCGGACTCATTGCACACCATTTCCTTATCCATCTCGGCCTCGATGGCCATCTCCACATCATCGGGCAACTTGGTGCCCTCGGCAGAAAAGAATTTGATGCCATTATCGTAATATGGATTGTGGGAGGCGCTGATCACAATGCCCGCTTTTGCATGCATGGTGCGGGTGAGATAAGCAATGGCCGGGGTTGGCATGGGACCAGTGAGGCAGATATCAAGCCCAGCGGATGAGAGGCCTGCTTCAAGGGCTGACTCAAACATATACCCAGAGATACGTGTGTCCTTACCAATCAGGACTTTTCCACCATCACAACCGGCCAGTACCTTACCAGCCGCCCAGCCCAGTTTGAGCATAAAATCCGGGGTAATAGGGAACGTACCAACCTTGCCCCGAATACCATCGGTTCCAAAATATTTTCGCGTCATGCTGTTTCCTTTTGCAGCTTATGGTGCCAGGTTCACTGCCTGACACATCTTTATTGCATCCACGGTGGCCGCCACATCGTGGGCCCGAATAATGGATGCGCCATTCATTGTTGCTATCGTGGCGAGCGCAATACTACCATATAACCGCTCATCCACCTCTTTATTAAGTATATATCCTATTGTAGATTTGCGCGAAACACCCGCTAATAATGGCAGTTCAAATGACAAATATTCCCTGAAATGCTTTATCAAACTCAAATTGTGTTCGGGTGTTTTACCAAATCCAAAACCCGGATCGAGCAAGATCCGTTCCTGTTTTATGCCAGCGGCTAGACATTGATCAATACGTTGCTTAAAAAACATTTTTATATCTTCGATTAAATCATTGTATTGGGGCGATGCCTGCATGGTACGAGGCTCACCCAGCATGTGCATGAGGCATACGGGTACATCCAGTTCTGCGACCACATCTGGGGCACCCTCAAGCTGTAAGGCACAGACATCATTTACCATATCGGCACCCGCCTGAACGGCCTGAAGCATAACTTCGGGTTTGCTGGTATCGATGGAAATGGGTATATCGGATTCATTTCTAATGGCCGTGATGACCGGAATAACCCTGTCCAGTTCCTGTTCGATATTGACTGGTTCGGCTCCAGGGCGGGTCGATTCCCCACCTATATCGATAATGGCCGCCCCATCGGCCTCCATTTGCCTGGCCTGAAACAATGCAGTATCCACTGCGTTGAACTTACCACCATCAGAAAAGGAATCTGGTGTGACATTGAGAATACCCATGACCTGAGGCTGATTCAGATCAAGAACACCGTGTTTCAAATTAATAATCATTAGTAAATACGTCGTCCACAAATAAAAAACGGCGGGTTAAACCCGCCGTTAGTATATCGTTTTTACCTGACCTTATCCTTTGGCCAGTTGGGACTTAATTAATGTTCACTGGCAGGTTTGCCAATCGAACCTTTCCCTTTGTCGTCCTGTTTTCCTTCTTCTTCAGCACTGGCACTGGAGCCACCACTTCGTGGTGTATCGTCCCAGTCCTTGGGAGGACGTGGGGCATTACCTGCCATGATGTCATCGATCTGCTCCTTGTCGATGGTTTCATACTTAATCAGGGCATCGGCCATCATATGAAGTTTTTCTATCTCATCGTTGAGAATCTTGAGTGCCCGATCGTAGTTACGGTCTACAATGGCACGAATTTCTTCATCGATAATATGTGTTGTTTCATCAGAGACATTCTTGTGTTGTGTCACGGAATGGCCCAGGAAGACTTCACCTTCTTCTTCACTATAAGTCATGGGACCCAGGCGATCTGACAGGCCCCACTTTGTGACCATACTGCGAGCCAGCCCAGTCACGCGGTGTATATCGTTTGAAGCACCGGTGGTGACCTTTTCTTTACCAAATATCAATTCTTCAGCGAGACGACCACCGAACAGACTGGAAATCTGGCTTTCCAGGCGCTCCTTACTGTAACTGTAACGGTCTTCTACCGGCAGAAACATGGTAATACCCAGAGCACGGCCACGCGGGATAATCGAGACCTTGTAAACAGGGTCATGCGATGGCACGGACAAACCGACGATGGCGTGACCCGCCTCATGGTAGGCGGTGAGTTTTTTCTCATCATCGCTCATGACCATGGACTTGCGTTCCGCACCCATGAGGATCTTATCCTTGGCCTTTTCAAATTCTTCCATCTCGACCAGACGCTTGTTGCCGCGAGCGGCAAACAGGGCCGCCTCGTTCACCAGGTTAGCGAGGTCGGCACCGGAAAAGCCGGGGGTACCACGGGCAATGATACGGGGATCGACATTGTCAGAAATGGGCACCTTACGCATGTGGACTTTCAGGATCTGTTCACGACCACGCATATCGGGCAGTGGCACCACCACCTGACGGTCAAAACGACCAGGGCGTAGCAGCGCGGGGTCCAGTACATCGGGACGGTTGGTCGCGGCAATAACGATGACGCCTTCATTACCTTCAAAACCATCCATCTCAACCAGTAACTGGTTAAGGGTCTGTTCACGTTCATCATGCCCACCGCCAAGACCGGCGCCACGGTGACGACCCACGGCATCGATTTCATCGATGAAAATAATACAGGGGGCATGCTTCTTGGCCTGTTCGAACATGTCACGCACACGGGAGGCACCGACACCGACGAACATTTCCACGAAGTCAGAACCGGAAATGGTAAAGAACGGTACTTTCGCTTCACCGGCAATGGCCTTGGCCAGCAGGGTTTTACCCGTACCCGGTGAGCCGACCATCAACACACCACGGGGAATCTTGCCACCCAGTTTCTGGAACTTGCCAGGATCTCTGAGGAATTCGACCAGTTCACCTACCTCTTCCTTGGCCTCGTCGACACCGGCCACATCGTTAAAGGTGATCTTGATCTGATCTTCACCCAGCATACGGGCACGGCTCTTACCAAAGGAAAGGGCACCTCGGCCACCGCCACCGCCCTGCATCTGGCGCATAAAGAAAATCCACAGGCCGATAATCAATAAGAAGGGGAACCAGGAAATAAATATCTGCGTCCAGATGGACTGTTCGATTGGCTTACCGACAATCTTCACGCCATGCTTCATCAGGTCGCCGATCATGGCTGTATTATCTGTTTCTGGACTGAAGGTTGAAAAACGAGTATTGCTGGTGGTCGTACCAGAGATAGTACGCCCCTGAATCTGGACTTCTGTCACCTGACTCTGTTTTACACTCTCAATAAAATCAGAATAGGCCACCTTGGTCTCTGATTTCTGAGTACTCAGGTTATTGAATACAGACATGAGGATGATGGCGACAATCACCCACAAAATGATGTTCTTTGTTAAATCGTTCAAGACTATCCCTCTAACTCACAAACGGTCTACAGCCGTTAATCTATTATAGTGCCTGCTTGCGCCCCCTGGCCAGTAAATAGACCTCACGTGAGCGAGGCCGGGAAGCCTTAGGTTTTCTGACAGTAACACTCTTAAAATAACTGCGCAATTCTCTCAGGTATTCATCAAAGCCTTCCCCTTGAAAGACCTTGACCAAAAAAACACCTTGATTATTTAGGGTTTCTTTAGCCAATTCAAAGGCCAGTTCTGCCAAATACATGGCCCTGGGCTGGTCCACAGCCTTCATTCCACTGATATTGGGGGCCATATCGGACATTACAAGGTCTGCTTTATCCTCTCCCAACATTTGTAACAAATTATTTAATACGGCCTCTTCCCGAAAATCCCCCTGAATAAACTCGACATCGGCCAGGGCATCCATGGGAAGAATATCTGTTGCGATTACTCGACCGCGGCCTTTGAGTTTCAAGCCTGCAATTTGGCTCCAGCCACCTGGGGCCGCACCTAGGTCAATAATGGTCATATCTGGTTTAAGCAGGTGGTCCTTTTCATCGATTTCCAACAATTTATACACGGCTCGAGATCGATAGCCTTCCTTCTGCGCTTTTTGCACATAAAGATCGTCAAAATGTTCCTTTAACCAGCTTTTACTTTGCTTAGAACGTGCCATGTGGTGGTATGATCCGCTGCCTGAATTGAGGTCATTTTATGCCATTGAAAGAGAAACAAAAACGCTATTTACGCGGCCTGCTACATGATCGTAAACCCGTGGTCATGATTGGTGGTGCCGGTCTGACTGAAAATGTCATGACAGAGATCGATAATGCCCTGGCCCATCATGAACTGGTCAAGGTCAAGATCGCTGCCGATGATCGTCCTGCGCGTAGTGCCA
>Ga0224506_10001298_pt1 | contig 18075 bp, 18 predicted proteins | sample SF_Jan12_sed_USG_2_FD_169108 | JGI IMG/M metagenome (GOLD analysis project Ga0224506, IMG submission 169108) | Sediment microbial communities from San Francisco Bay, California, United States - SF_Jan12_sed_USGS_8_1 | ecosystem: Environmental > Aquatic > Marine > Sediment | place: USA... | reverse complement strand
GGTGTTGCAAGCCTGTTTTGACACTGCTTTAAGTAATAACCCTAAAGTTTTTGCTTTTGGAGAGGATGTAGGGAAAATTGGAGATGTTAATCAGTCTTTTGCTGGGTTGCAAGACAAGCATGGAGAGCTAAGAGTAACCGATACTGGAATACGCGAGTGCACAATAATTGGGCAAGCTATCGGCACTGCATTAAGAGGGCTTCGACCAATTGCTGAAATACAGTATTTAGATTATTTGGTTTATGCACTTCAAACATTATCCGATGATCTAGCCAGTTTAGAATATCGAACTAAAGGAGGGCAAAAAGCACCTTTGATTATCCGTACTCGCGGACATAGATTGGAAGGGATTTGGCATTCAGGATCGCCAATGGGTATGATATTACATAGTTTACGAGGAATTAACGTGCTTGTTCCACGAAACATGACACAAGCAGCAGGAATGTACAATACCATGTTACAATCTGATGAACCAGCTTTAATTATTGAATGCTTAAATGGGTATCGTTTAAAGGAACGAATCCCAGTAAATGTTGGTGAATTTACTGTGCCATTAGGTCAACCTGATATTATTCGCGAAGGAAATGACATCACAATTGTTACCTACGGATCGATGTGCAGAATTGTAATAGAAGCAGCTAAACAATTACAAGCAGTGGGTATATCTTGCGAAGTAATTGATGTGCAAACATTACTTCCTTTCGATGTAAATCACAGCATAATAGAGTCATTAAAGAAAACAAATCGAGTGGTTTTTGCAGATGAAGACGTCCCAGGAGGAGCTTCTGCATATATGATGCAAAAGGTCATTGAAGAACAAAAAGGATATCTTCATTTGGATTCACAACCCATTACTATTTCTGCGAAAGCACACAGACCCGCATATTCTTCAGATGGAGATTACTTCTCTAAACCTAATGCAGAAGAAATTTTTGATAAAGTATATGATTTGATGTCTGAAGTGGATCCTACTTCATTCCCAGACATCTATTAATTAACCTGAATTTCTTTAAGCGTAAATTCTGGAGATTCAACAATATTACTTTTATTTAAAGCCCTATCTTGTATTTGTATTCTTAGTTTCAGAATTTTATCATTGAAAAGAGGGGTTAATCCATATGAGACAAATCCATATTTTAAATACCCTTCAATGGCGGCTCCATCTCCTGATTTTTGCAAAATAGGAAAACGACCATCAATTGTTATACCACATGGCTGAGGAATATCTGTAACCCAGTCAAAATCTATAAACTGAGCTGATGGAGTATCTTTATATAAAAACTCTACAAAAATATTAAACTGATTCCTGTTAGGAATAAAAAAAACAGTGTCCTGTATTTCTATCCCCTCAATTTCAGGTCTTATAAACCAATGGGTGCAAGAATATGGGAGTTCGTATGGTGGTACTTTAGTAAATTCTAAATTATTTATATTTTCACTTGAAGGATATCCAGTAAAATTAGTTAATTCTCTACCAACATCTCTAGGAGTTACTACTTCATCAGGAGTTAAGTTGACATCAGCTGATTCAAATAAGTAATCAACATCTCTATACTTAATATCAGATTCATCTGAACTTAGCCCAAGGTCTCCATTCCCATCTGTAAAACTAATTGTAATTAATAATGAATCTGATCCAGAACTAACATCATAAAACTCCACCTTATCAAATCCTATGGAAGGCGTATCAGGAAAACTTGGTATCTCATAGCATGAGTTAAATAAAACTAATACTCCCAATGCTGTAAGAATAGATGTAAATAATTTATTGACGATTTTTCCCATGTTCATAAAAACTATCTAATTTTAATGTCAGAACAGATATTATTAATAACGAATGAGTTTTTTAAATAGTTTTAAAACCGATTTAAATTCTATTGATTTAAATAATTTTAATGAAAAGGCATTAGAACTATTTCGTTTTCAGTCCAAACATAATCAAATTTACAAAAAATACATTCACTATCTAAAAGTAGTGCCTGATGACATCAATGATTTGTTCCAGATACCTTTTTTACCTATTTCTTTTTTTAAAAGGCACAAGGTGATAACAAAAAGTTGGAATGAAGAGCAAGTATTCCAGAGTAGTGGTACTACAGGTACTACTAGCAAACATTATGTGTACTCTGTAAATGAATACTTAATAAATGCACAGTCAATTTTCGAACAACAATATGGAGCTATTGAAAATTATCATTTTTTGGCTCTACTCCCATCCTATTTGGAAAGAAATAATTCCTCATTAATTTTTATGGTCGATTATTTTATAAAGCAAAGTAAATCCTCATTATCAGGATTTTACCTCGACAATTTTGATGAATTAGAAAGCAATCTTAATAATGCATATTCATCAGAAAGAAAGGTAATGTTAATAGGAGTAACCTTTGGATTATTAGATTTCTTGGAACAACATCAATTCGTTATGCCTGATTTAATTGTGATGGAAACTGGAGGTATGAAAGGCAGAAGAAAAGAAATAATTAGAGAAGAATTACATGATATTTTTAAAAAAGGATTTGGTGTACCTAATGTTCATTCGGAATATGGTATGACTGAATTACTATCCCAAGCTTATTCCAATGAAAAAGGGAAGTTTACTCCTCCTAACACAATGAAAATATTAATTCGTGATATTAATGATCCATTTAGCTATCAGCTCGAAGGAAAGAATGGCGGAATCAATGTTATTGACTTAGCTAACATCTATTCCTGCGCATTTATTGAGACACAAGATTTAGGAAAATTAAATAATGACAATACATTTGAAGTGCTTGGACGATTTGATAACTCAGATATTCGTGGTTGTAACTTAATGGTAAATTAGTCTTTCTTTTTTTTAAAGGTTTTCTCAACTACATCTTTAAACTCTTTTCCTACTTTTTCAAAACCCTTTTCGATATCATTAAGTACTTCTTTATGATTATCCTTAAATTTATTAACTTCTTCTTTTAACTTTTCTCCATTGCGTTTTAATTCTTCAATACGATCAGCATATTCTACTTTAGCATCACCTTTTGCATTGTCGAGTTGTGATAAAAGTTTATCGATATTCTTACCGATTTTTTTAAACATCTTTTCAGCTTTTCCTTCTGGATTTCTTCCCATTATTATTTAACTTTTTTTAGTATATTTAGGTATAACGTAGTTTTTACTACCTAAGTTTAACAGATATGAAAGAAAGTCAAGATCCTATAGAGAGTATTGTTCAAAATCTAAAAAATAAATCCTGCGTAAAGCAAAAAACTTACAATCACTTATGTTCAGCTTTTGAAGAAATATTAAAGTCTGGCAAAAAAGTGGTTAAAGAAATAAAAAATAAAACTGAGGGTATAGATCATGATTTCACAGTTGATTTTAAAAAAATATCAAATCGGGAATTTCACATAAAAGTTGCTGGTGACCTTGTAGTTTTTGTTTTGCATACCAACATTATCACCTTTGCGCAAGAACACACTATCATTAAAAGCAAATATGTAGGCGAAGATGAAAATCGTAGGTATTTTGGGCAAATAATGATTTATAATTTCATGGCTGACTCTGTGAAATATAATCGAATGAAAGATTCAGGGTATCTTTTAGGTAGAGTCCTTATTAACTATGAGAACCATTTTTTTGTAGAAGGTGAAGGTCAATTAAATTTTATGTTCAATGACATTTCAAGTAACCAACCTATAAGTAAGTTAGATGTTGATGTTATAGTTAAATTGGCTATTACTACAGCAATTAAAAGTGATTTGATTATTCCTCCATTTCAAGAGATTAAGCGCATCACTTTGTACGACAAGTTAGAAAGTACACAATCGATGGGAGGTGGTCGAAAAATAGGTTTTCAGATGAGCTACAATAATAAGGTTTCATAACTCTCCTTATATTTAATAAAATATAATTTTTTATTTGTGTGATCCACCCATATTTATCAATAAATAATTTTACCCTGTAGGTAATAATTCTCTATATTTGTTCCAACTTAACTAAAAGTGATTTTGGGAAAATTATTTGCGAAAAATACTATCCTGTTTTTGTTTGTGATTATAATAATTGTTGGATGTGCTTCGCATAAACAACCGAAACGAAATAAAGCACCAAAACCAGGGAAACCTATTCCATGTCCTTTAAAAGACTGCTAATTCTTTTATGAAAAAGATAGTGATTGCTATAGATGGATCTTCTGCGTGTGGAAAAAGCTCAACAGCTAAAATAATTGCTAGTGAGCTAAACTACAAATATATTGATTCAGGAGCTATGTATAGGGCTGTTACTTTATTTTTTGATCAAAATCATATTAAGCTTACCAACCCTAAAGAAATAAGCAAGGCTCTAGAAAATATTAATATAGCTTTTAAGGTGGATGAGGAAAGCAGCCTGTGTGACACCTATTTAAACGGACTAAATGTAGAAAAGGACATTCGGAAAATGTATATTTCTGAAAAGGTAAGTGAAGTAAGTGCAATATCAGAGGTGCGAAAAGCCATGGTAGATCAACAACGGAAGTTGGGAAAATCCAAAGGTATTGTTATGGATGGCAGGGATATTGGCACAGTAGTTTTTCCTGAAGCTGAGTTAAAAATTTTTATGACAGCTGAATTTTATGTTCGTGCTGAAAGAAGGCAAAAAGAATTATTGGGAAAAGGTGAATTAGTAGATTTGGAAACTGTAATGAACAACCTTAGTAAAAGAGACCAAATTGATAGTTCTCGTGAAGACAGCCCTCTTATACAAGCTGATGATGCCATTGAGTTTGATACTACAAACTTAACTATGGAAGAACAAGTTGATGAGATTCTACAATTAATTACAAGTAAAATAATAGAGGAAAATAGTTTAGAAACCCAGAAATTGTAAGCAAAGCTGAGGCAATAAAATTAATATTAAAATTAGAGAGGTTTTTATTCTCAATTTCGATATTTATTGACTGTTTTTTTATTACTTTTGCCTCCTTTAAAACGGAATTTTAGAATTTCTATATAGTATAGCAAACATGTCTAAAACAATTAAGCTAAGAAAGGGTTTTGATATCAATTTGATAGGCAAAGCCGACAATAAAATAGCTGAAGTAAGTCAACCTGAAACTTTCGCACTAAAACCTGAAGATTACAAGGGGTTACAAAGACCTAAATTGTTAATAAATGAAGGGGATACTGTTAAAGCTGGAACTCCTATTTTTCATGATAAGAACAACGATCAAATCATGTATTGTTCTCCTGTAAGTGGAAAAATTACTGGAATCAAGAGAGGAGAAAAACGAGTAATTCAGGAAATTCAAATTTTAGCAGATAAAGAAATATCATACGAAAAATTTGAAAAATTTTCAGTTTCTGAACTTAAGAATCAGTCTCGCGAACAACTTCAATCCCAGATGTTAAAAAGTGGAGCATGGGTTAATATTATTCAGCGTCCATATGGTGTAATAGCTAATCAAGATGAAACTCCTAAATCAATATTTGTTTCAGGATTTGACTCCCACCCTTTAGCACCTGATTATGGCATTATTTTTAAAGGGCAAGAAAATTATCTGCAAGCAGGATTTAATGTGCTGAAAAAATTTACTGATGGTTTCGTCCATTTTAACCTTAGAGGTAATGCCGAAATTCCTTCTGTATTTTCTCAAATAAAAAATGTTGAACTTAATAAAGTAGCTGGGAAACATCCAGCTGGAAATATAGGAGTTCAAATACATCATATTGATCCTATTAATAAAGGGGATGTTGTTTGGACACTTAATCCTTGGGGGGTAATCCTAATAGGAAAGCTATTTTTAGAGGGAAAGTATGACACAAGTAAAATAGTTGCTCTTGCTGGTTCAGAAGTGTCAAACCCTCAGTATTATAAAACATATGCTGGAGCTTCAATCCATCCGTTGATAGAAAATAATATAAATAGCGATAATGTACGCTATATTTCAGGAAATGTACTAACAGGAAATAAGATTGAATCCAAAGGGTACATGGGGTATTACGATCACTTGATAACCGTTATCCCAGAAGGAGATAAACATGAGTTTTTAGGATGGATTTTACCCACTATCAAAAAACTCAGTTTTCATAGGGCGTTTGGCTTGTTAGCAAAAACCTCTAAAGAATTTAATGTTACTACTAACACTAATGGGGAACCTCGAGCCTTCGTGCAAACAGGAACTTTTGAGAAAGTTACTCCTATGGATATTTATCCTACTCATCTTTTGAAGGCAATTATTGCCGAAGATTTTGATGATATGGAAGGGTTAGGTATATACGAAGTTATTGAAGAAGATTTAGCGCTTTGTGAGTTTATAGATGTTTCAAAGCACGACATACAATCAATAGTTCGAGAAGGTTTAGATTTAATTCAATACAGTTAATTGATATATGAAGTTTCTAAGAGATGCACTAGACAAAACGAAATCCCACTTTGAAAAGGGGAAGAAATTTGAAAAATTCTACTACATTTTTGAATCAATCGATACTTTGATGTTTACTCCTAAGGAGACCACTCATGCAAAAGGCGTTCAGATTCGTGATGCAGTAGATATGAAAAGGATGATGATGACTGTTATCATTGCCATGATACCTTGTTTATTATTTGGGATATGGAATGTAGGACAGCAGCATTTTATTGCTTTGGGACAACAAGCTGAATTTTTAGATATAATATTAATCGGTGCAATGAAAGTAGTACCTATTATTGCTGTATCTTATATTGTTGGTTTAGGAATAGAGTTTACTTTTTCAGTATTCCGCCAACACCCAATCAACGAAGGGTTCTTAGTTACAGGGATGCTTATTCCATTGGTTCTGCCTGCAACCATTCCATTATGGCAAGTAGCTCTAGCTACTGCCTTTGCTGTTATAATAGGTAAAGAGGCCTTTGGAGGCACAGGGATGAATATATTAAACGTAGCACTTACCGCTAGAGCTTTCTTATATTTCGCATACCCATCTCAAATTTCTGGTGAGGTTTGGACATTCATTGGAGATAATGCGCAAGCAGTAGCAGGTTTTTCTGGAGCTACGCCATTAGCATTAGGAGCCGATGCAGTTGCAAATGGTACTAATATGATGACTTCAATGAGTTCTTTCGGAGAAGGATGGTATGATAACATTTATAGTTTCTCTAATATGTTTTTTGGTTTTATGCCAGGTTCTATAGGTGAAACTTCTACATTGATGTGCTTAATTGGAGCATTTATACTCATTGCTACTGGAGTAGGTAGTTGGAAAATTATTTTCAGCGTATTTGCAGGTGCATATGGTATGGGGCTTATACTTAATGGCTTTGGAGCAAATCCTTTTATGGATATGCCAGCTCATTATCATTTGGTTATTGGCGGATTAGCATTCGGAGCAGTATTTATGGCATCTGACCCAGTAACTGCGGCACAAACAGAAACAGGAAAATGGATATATGGATTTGGAATAGGTATGTTAACTGTAGTTATCAGAGTGCTAAATCCTGCATATCCAGAGGGTATAATGTTGGCGATTTTATTCTTCAATGTATTTGCCCCATTAATTGATTTTTATGTAGTAAAAGCGAATAAAAAAAGGAGGTTACAACGTGCGACAGTCTAACGGATATATAATATTATTTACTGCGATAATGACTATTATCGTAGGTGGATTACTTTCAGTAACATCACAGGTATTAGGGCCTGCTCAAAAAAAATCAATTGAGTTGGATACAAAATCTCAAATTTTAGGTGCTGTGATGAACTTAGAGAAAGGTGATGATATTCTCGGAATTTATGATCAGCGAATAAAATCGTTAGTCGTAGATATTAATGGAGAGGAAATTTCCACAAATGCTAAAGGTGGAGCTATGGTAGCTGAGGAAGTAAATATCCTTAAAAATTTCAAGAAAAGTACCGAAGAAAGAGAATACCCTGTTTTTATGTATATGAACGCTTCTGATTCTAATCAAGTAGATTCCTATATTTTACCTTTGTATGGAAACGGACTATGGGATAAAATATGGGGATTTGTAGCCATGGACAAAAATGGTGAAAAAATAATGGGCGTATCATTCGATCATAAGGGGGAAACGCCAGGACTTGGAGCTAGAATCAGAGATAAACAAATACAAGAACGATATAAAGGTAAGAGTATTTATAACGAAGGTGGTGAATTGGTTTCTGTATATATGATAAAAGGGGAAAAGGGAGAGCCTTTAGACCCTAACCATGTGGATGGATTGTCAGGAGCAACATTAACTGCTAAAGGAGTAAATGAAATGCTTAAAAGCTATCTTACTAGTTATGAAGCTTATTTCAAAAAAGTGAATTCAGGTTCTGCGCAAGCAAGCCTTTAATGATATCAAGTTAACTGATTATGAGTACAGAAACTTTAGAAAAACCTATAAAAAAGGAAAGCGAAGCATTATTCTCTAAAAGAAGACAACGAATAGTGTCCGACCCTTTAAATGAAGATAACCCAATTACAGTACAAGTTTTGGGTATATGCTCTGCACTAGCAGTAACCGTTAAAATGGAGCCTACTTTGATTATGTCAATTGCAGTAGTATTTGTAATTGTGTTTTCAAACCTTATTATTTCACTGATAAGAAATTTGGTACCTACTCGTATTCGTATCATTGTTCAACTGGCAGTAATTGCAACATTGGTGACATTGGTAAGTGAAGTGCTGAAAGCCTATAATTATGAAATGTACAAAGTGCTTGGAGCTTTTGTTGGTTTAATTATTACCAACTGTATTGTGATGGGTCGCTTAGAAGCATATGCAATGGGAAATAAACCTTATGACTCTATCCTTGATGGTTTGGGTAGTGGGTTTGGCTATGCTTGGATTATTTTAGCAGTAGCCTTCTTTAGAGAATTATTTGGCTCAGGATCAGTTTTTGATTTCAAAGTATTTGAAGCAATTGGTTGGACTAATTTTCCTACTAATGGATTAATGGTAGACTCTATTGGTGCATTTATAGTGTTGGGGCTAATTATTTGGGTTCAACGAGCTAAAACAGGTTACGTAGAAAATTAAAATATTGAATAATGGAATTAATTAATATAGGAATACGATCAATATTTATAGAGAACATGATTTTCGCCTATTTCTTAGGCATGTGTTCTTTTCTTGCAGTATCTAAAAAAGTTTCTACAGCTATAGGTTTAGGTGCCGCTGTAATTTTCGTACTAACCATTACCACTCCTGTAAACTGGTTGCTGCAGGAATATGTACTAAAAGAAGGTGGATTAACATGGCTTGGAGCAAGTTTTGCCGAAGTGAATTTAGAGTTTTTACAGTTTATTATGTTTATAGCAGTTATTGCTGCTATGGTACAGTTAGTAGAAATGATTATTGAAAAATTCTCTCCATCATTGTATGGTACGTTAGGAATTTTCTTACCTCTAATAGCTGTTAATTGTGCTATTTTAGGGTCTTCACTATTCATGGTGCAAAAAGACTATAATTTAAGTGAAGCCACTGTTTTTGGATTTGGATCAGGTATAGGCTGGATGCTAGCCATTGTTGCTTTAGCAGCAATACGTGAAAAATTAAAGTATTCAAATGTACCAGATGGTCTAAAAGGTTTAGGTATCACAATGATTATTACTGGTTTAATGGGTATAGCATTTAAATCATTTATTGGTATAGCAATATAATCTCTTTACCAAGTAGAAATGTAGTCAAACAGCTGTAACTATTTTAAAGACATCTACGATTTATAACTCGATGTTTAGAATTAATAAATCGTAGAAATTACCATATGTTTTTCAACCTGCATTTGTCTTTCAATTTTCGTTAATTATATAATCGTTAACCACACCAAAAATCATTTAGTGTTTTTGTACTTCATTAGTAAAATAATGATATCCTTATGAAGAAAATAGATGTTTGCCTAAGTCCGGAATTAATAAAATTATATGACCTGAAAAACAAAGTAGTGGTTATCGTAGATGTGTTAAGGGCATCGTCTACAATGGTTACTGCTTTAGCAAATGGAATTACACATATTCGTCCTTATTCTAACATTGATGCGTGTGAAGAAATGAGGAATAGTGGTTATTTGATAGCTGGTGAACGTGGAGGTGATATTATTAAGGGTTTTGACTTAGGAAACTCTCCACTTAAATTTCTTCAAGAAAAATATTTTGGTGAAAAATTAGCTATGACTACCACTAATGGAACTTTAGCTATAAAGCTATCAAAAGGTGCATCAAAAATCATTATTGGTGGAATGATAAACCTTGAAGCTGTCGCTAATTTTATTAATAATCAAAACAAGGATGTAATTATATTTTGTGCAGGCTGGAAAGGTAAAGTTAATTTAGAAGATACTTTATTTGCAGGTGCCCTAGTAGATAGGGTTTCTGAAAATTTCGAACTTGAATGTGATGCTTCTATGGTTGCAAGAGCCGTTTATAGTGAAGCAAAAAATGATATAATTGGATATTTGAAAAATTCATCTCATGTCAATCGCTTAGCTAAATTAGGGATAATAAAAGATATTGAATTCTGTTTAACTCCTGATCAATTTGATATTGTTCCAGAGCTAGATGGTGACAACATAATGGTTAGATAAATTATATTTTTTGACAAGAATTAATTTTACTCCAACTTTTTATTTTCCTTGTGTCTCAAGTAATCTCGCTTAGTTTTCTTTTCTATATTTTTTTCAAAAGCTTTTGATAAATCAACATTTGTTTGATTGGCTATGCAAATAAGTACCCACAATACATCTGCTAGTTCATCGCCAAGATCTTTACTTTTATCTGATTCTTTTTCAGATTGCTCGCCATATCTTCTGGAAATAATACGGGCTACTTCCCCTACCTCTTCAGTGAGCTGTGCCATATTGGTGAGTTCATTAAAATAACGAACGCCATATTTTTTTATCCATTGATCTACTTTTTGCTGTGCTTCCTGAAGTGTCATAAAAAATGGTGATTATGATTTATTATTTTTTATCCTTTGTATCAATAATTATAGTAACAGGTCCGTCATTAACTAAACTCACCTTCATGTCAGCACCAAATTTACCCGTTTGAATAGTCTTTCCTAAATGACTTTCAGCAACTGTGACAAATTGTTCGTATAAAGGAATGGCAATTTCTGGTTTGGCAGCTTTTATATAGGAAGGTCTATTTCCCTTTTTTGTACTTGCATGGAGTGTAAATTGGCTAATTACTAATAAATTCCCTCCTTCGTCTATTAAATTAATATTCATCACATCATTTTCATCATTAAAAATTCTTAGGTTGATGATTTTTTTTACGAGCCAGTCAATGTCTTCTAGGTTATCAGATTCCTCAATTCCTAGCAAAACCAAAATTCCTTTATCAATTGATCCAACTATAACTCCTTCTATTTTTACTGAAGCTTCTATAACACGTTGTAATACTGCAATCATATTTTCTATAATATTAAATATTAGAAACAAAAATGGTAAATTGTTCCAATTTCAAATAGTAAACTAATCATAATCATGAAAAACGTATTAACAGTTGTAACTTTTCTCTTATTGGTTGTATTTATTTCGCCAGTAACGGCTCAACGAAAAGGAAAGAAGACAACACCTGAAAAGGTAAATTATAATGAAGCATATTACGAAGGAATGCAATGGAGAAACATAGGGCCATTTAGAGGAGGTAGATCAGCAGCGGTTACAGGGGTTAATGGAAAACCTAATCTCTATTATATGGGTGCTACAGGTGGTGGTGTATGGCGTACTACCGATGCTGGAAATAGTTGGGAAAACATTTCTGATGGTTTTTTTGGAGGATCTATTGGTGCTATAGCTGTTAGTGAATGGGATAATAATGTGATTTATGTAGGTGGAGGTGAAGTAACAGTTAGAGGTAACGTATCATCAGGATATGGAATGTGGAAATCGGTAGATGCAGGAAAAACATGGAAATCAATTGGTCTGGTTAACTCAAAGCATATTCCTCGTATAAAAATTCACCCTAAAAATCCAGATATAGTTTATGCTGCGGTATTAGGAGACTTATATAAATCGAGCGATGATCGTGGTGTTTATAAGTCTATTGATGGAGGAAAAACTTGGAAGAAAAAGTTATTTGCAAATAAGGATGCTGGAGTGGTTGATTTGACATTCGATCCAAATAATCCAAGAGTATTGTATGCCTCAACTTGGAGAATAAGAAGAACTCCTTATAGTTTAGATAGTGGTGGTGAAGGTTCTGCATTATGGAAAAGTACAGATGAAGGTGAAACTTGGACTAATATATCAACCAATGAAGGGTTACCTAAGGGAGTATGGGGAATCTCAGGAGTAACAGTATCCCCAGTTAATTCTGATAGAGTTTGGCTAATCGTAGAAAATGAAAAAGGTGGTGTTTATCGTTCCGATGACGCAGGAAAAACTTGGAAAAAGTTAAATGATAGTCGTAAACTAAGACAACGTGCCTGGTATTACACTCGCATTTATGCAGATACTCAGGATGAGGACAAGGTGTATGTATTGAACGTAAGATATCACCGTTCAAAAGATGGAGGTAAAACATTTCAAGAGTATAATGCTCCTCATGGCGACCACCATGATTTATGGATAGCTCCAGAAGACGGACAACGAATGATAATAGGAGATGATGGTGGTGCGCAAGTATCTTTTGATGCAGGTGAAAATTGGACTACATATCTCAACCAACCTACTGCACAATTCTATAGGGTGACAACAGACAATCATTTTCCCTACCGAATTTATGGAGCTCAACAAGATAATTCTACTGTAAGAATAGCTCACAGAACCAATGGAGGCTCTATTACAGAAAGTGATTGGGAATCTACTGCTGGAGGTGAAAGTGCTCATATCGCTATTGACCCTTCTGATAATGATATTGTTTATGGAGGAAGCTATGATGGTTTTTTAACAAGAGTGAATCACAAAACGGGAGAAATTAGAGCAGTTAATGTATGGCCTGACAACCCTATGGGGCATGGAGCCGAAGGAATGAAATATCGTTTTCAATGGAATTTTCCCATATTTTTCTCTCCGCATAATGCTAAAAAACTTTATACTACATCCAATCATTTACATGTTACAGAAAATGAAGGCCAATCATGGAAAATTATTAGTCCTGATTTAACAAGAAATGACCCCTCAAAATTAAAATCATCAGGAGGACCAATTACACAAGACAATACAAGTGTTGAATATTACTGTACAATTTTCGCAGCTATCGAATCACCATACGAAGAAGGATTAATATGGACAGGGTCAGATGATGGTCTGGTACACGTAACTCGTGACGGTGGTGAAAACTGGAGTAATGTAACACCAGCAGGCATGCCTGAGTGGATGATGATTAACTCTATTGAAGCTGACCCTTTTGTGAAAGGTGGTGCTTACATTGCTGGAACAAGATATAAATTGGGAGACTTTACCCCTTATTTATACAAAACCAAAGACTATGGTAAAACATGGACTAAAATTACTAATGGTATTGACAATAATTATTTTACCAGAGTAGTTAGAGCAGATCCTAACCGTAAAGGGTTACTATATGCAGGAACTGAAGGAGGTATGTATGTGTCTTTTGATGATGGAGCAAGTTGGCAAACACTTCAAATGAATTTACCTATTGTTCCTATTACAGATTTAGCAGTAAAAAATAATAATCTAATTGCCGCTACTCAAGGAAGGAGTTTTTGGATGTTGGATGATTTAACCGTATTTCATCAACTGAATAACAATAACATTGGAGATGTACATCTCTTTAAGCCAATGCCATCTTACCGAATGTCTGGAGGAAGCCGAGGAGAAAGTAAATACAATGGGAAAAATCACCCTGGAGGAGTGTTAACTTATTTCTATTTAAAGAATAATCCTGAGAAAAATGACACTATAACTTTAGGATTCTATGAAAAATCAGGTGATTTAATTCGAATGTTTTCGACACACCCAGATAAAGATAATAATGAAGGTGAATTGAAAGATTTAAAAGAAGGGCTTAATCAATTTTCATGGAACATGAGATATCAAGGGGCAGAATCTTTTAAAGGAATGATTTTGTGGTGGGCATCATTAGATGGGCCAAAAGCATTACCAGGGACGTATGTAGCAAAATTAAATTCTATAGGAAATGAAGTTGAAACGGAATTTGAAATTATTAAAGATCCTCGTTCTTCATCTTCAGATGCTGAATTGAAAGAACAGTTCGACTTTCTAATAACAGTGAAAGAAAAACTTAGTGAAACAAATCTGGCTGTAAAAAAAATAAGAGAGGCTAGAAATCAGATAAACTTAGTTACAGAAAGGGTAAAGTCATTTGAAAACATGGAAGATGTAATGGATACCTCTAAATACATCTTAAATAAAATGAAGGTTATTGAAGAGGAGTTATATCAAACTAAAAACCAGAGTCGTCAAGATCCTTTAAATTACCCTGTAAGGCTAAATAATAAGTTAGGGCATCTTAATTCATTAATGGCAATGGGAGATTATAAACCAACAGATCAAGCAGTAGCCTTTTTGAAAGAAGTAACAGGTTTAATTGACGAACAACTTTTAGCACTTGATAAAATTCTAAAAGAAGATATTTCAATGTTCAATAATCTAGTTAAAGAAAAATCAATTGATGCCATAATTTTAAAAGAAGATTAATAAATGAATGAAATAGAAAATCCATGGCAAAAATTATCTAGTAAGGAAATATATGATAACCCTTGGATAACTATTCATGAACATGAAGTAATAAACCCTGGTGGAGGAAGAGGGATATATGGCAAGGTTAGTTTTAAAAACACAGCTGTTGGCATTATCCCTCTTGATAATAACATGAATACTTGGCTGGTTGGTCAATATCGTTACCCACTCGATGAATACTCTTGGGAAATACCAATGGGTGGTGGGCCGATTGAAAATGACATTTTGGAAGCAGCCAAATGTGAATTAAAAGAAGAGACAGGTATTACCGCCAAAAAGTGGGAGAATATTATGAGAATACACACCTCCAATTCTATAACCGATGAACAAGGCTTTGTTTTTTTGGCTACAGAATTGGAGTTTGGAGAAAGAGAGCTTGAAGAATCCGAGTCAGATTTAAAACTTTGGAAGTTACCATTTAATGACGCAGTAAAAATGGTGATGGGAAATAAAATAACAGATTCAATTAGTGTGGCTGGGCTGCTAAAGGTTGAAAAATTATTAAACAGTTAAGTTGTCAAACAACTTAACTGTTTAATAATATAACACCTATCTCCTATTGTCATCATTTTCTAGCATACTTAAATAGCTGTGATATCGACTTGCAGCTATTTCATTAGCATTTAAGGATTCAACTATTGCACAGCCAGGCTCATGAGTATGACTACAATTATGGAATTTACATTCACCAATTAAAGCTCTCATTTCAGGGAAATAGTCAGAAAGCTCCTGTTCTTCTATTTCTACTAATCCGTATTCTTTTATACCAGGTGTGTCTATTATAAAAGTTTCATTTTCTAAAGGAAACATTTGAGCAAAAGTTGTGGTATGCGTACCTTTTTCTACAGACAGGGACACCTCTCCTATTTTTTGTCCAATTTCAGGATTTAGTGCATTAATTATTGTCGACTTTCCTACTCCAGAATGTCCTGCAATTAATGATATTTTTCCATTTAGTAGCTCACCTACTCTGGTAATATCAGATTTTTCAAATGCGGAAATTTTTATACATTTAAAACCTATATTTTCATATAATGTAATAAGCTCATCAGCATAAGTTAACCCATCATCTTCAAGCGTATCCATTTTGTTAAAAATGATTGTTACTGGAATACGAAATGATTCAGCAGCTACAGTAAATCGATCAATAAAACCTAAGGAAGTACGTGGAAAAGCTAAAGTAGCAATGATAATCGCTTGATCAATATTAGCTGCAATAATATGAGCATGACCCGTTTTATGAATTGATTTCCTAATAATGTAATTCTTGCGAGATGAAATTGAGGTAATTACTCCTGTTTGTTCTTCTGATGCTTCTTCAATATTAAATTCAACTAAGTCACCTACGGCAATTGGGTTAGTAGTTTTATAGCCTTTTAATTTTAATTTTCCTCTAGTTCTACATAAGTAAGTATTGCTTTGATATAGCACTTCATACCATGATCCTGTTGATTTTAATACTAGTCCAATCATATCATTGAATGTACTTTTCGCAATAATCTAAAATTTTCTTTGTTGCACCTGTATTATTTTGCACATACGATTCAGCAGTTGTAGAAGCAATATTCAAATTCATATTGGTGAATTTTTGTGTCAAATCATGATAATCAGATACACAGTAGGCTCCTCCAAGCTGAATAAGATCTCGTGCTTCTTTAAATTTACTGTAATTTTTATTGCCAAAAAATACAGGTAAACCAAAAGTAGCAGCTTCCAAAATATTATGTAACCCTTTGCCAAATGCTCCCCCCACATAAGCATATTCTCCATATTGATACAAAGAAGAAAGCATGCCCATATTATCAATAATTAATACATTGCTATTTTTAGCATTCTCAATTGTAGCTTCAGAAAAACGAATTGTTTTTTTGTCAATTTGATTTTCAATTCTTTTTACTGCCATTTCATATATTTCATGCGGAGCTATTATGAATTTAATATTCTCTTCGTTTTGATTAATGAAGGCAGCAAGTACTTCCATGTCTTCTGGCCAACAACTTCCAATCACAAATACTTTCTCTCCATTTTTAAAGGCGTCTACTACTGCAAACGTATTTGTTTGTTGACGAATTGTATTTACACGATCAAATCGTGTGTCTCCAGTTATAGTGGTTTTTTTAATGTCAATACCTTCTAATAAAAGTTGAGATTCCTTGTCTTGAACAAAAAAATGAGTGAACCTACTAAGAATGTCTCTATTAAAATCTCCATACGATTTGAAGAAAATTTGATTTTTTCTAAAAATACTAGATACAGAAAAAAGAGGGATGTTACGTTGGTGTATTTCATTTATGAAATTATGCCAAAACTCATATTTTATAAAAAACACAGCTTTGGGATTAATAATATCTAACCATTTTCGAGCATTACTTTTCGTATCAATTGGCAAATAGTATATGTAGTCTGCATAAGCATAATTTTTACATAATTCATATCCCGATGGAGAGAAAAAAGTGAGTAATATTTTATAATTCGGATAACGTTTTTTTATAGATTCTATAATTGGACGCCCTTGTTCGAATTCTCCTAAAGAAGCACAATGAAACCAAATAATTGGAATATTTTTAAGAATTTCATTCTCAACTTTACGCAACAAATTTTTCCTGCCAAGCACAAAATAGTTGGCCTTATTGTGAAAAGGAGCAATAAGGTGTGAAATAAGGTTATAGAACCAAATAAAAGAATTATAAAGAAAAAGCTTCATAAACTATCTATACAAAAATAAAAAACCCTGACGATTCTGTCAGGGTTCAACCAAAATAATGTTTTTAACTTATTTAGTGATTAGAAAGATATTCAGCTACACCTTCGTGTGTGTCCTTCATACCTTCTTTACCTTTTGCCCAGTTAGCTGGACAAACTTCACCATGCTCTTCATGAAATTGTAATGCATCCACAATTCTCATAGCTTCATCTACGTTTCTTCCTAAAGGAAGATCATTTACCAATTGATGTCTAACAATTCCATCTTTATCAATTAAAAATAATCCCCTATATGCTATTAATTCACCTTGGGCTGTCATTTCATCTTCATCATTATAATCCCAAGAACCAACTAAAACATCATAATTGGCAGAAATAGTCTTATTAGTATCAGCTACCAAAGGATAAGTTACTCCCTTTATTCCACCTTTGTTTTTTTCCATTTGTAACCATCCCCAATGCGATTGTTCTGTATCTGTTGACACACCAATTACTTGGACATTTTTTGATTCAAATTCAGCTAATGCTTCTTGAAAAGCAAATAATTCTGAAGGACAAACAAAAGTAAAATCTTTAGGGTAAAAGAATAATACTACATATTTTCCTTTGTAATCTCTCAATGAAAATTCACTTACAAACTCTCCTCCATTGATAACTGCTTGTGCTGTGAAATCAGGAGCTTTTTTTCCTACTAATACCATGAGTTTAATTTTAATTTTTGATAAATATTCTTTCTTACAAAGTTACTAACTGATCCACTATCAGCATAACCAA
>Ga0224506_10001294_pt1 | contig 18088 bp, 16 predicted proteins | sample SF_Jan12_sed_USG_2_FD_169108 | JGI IMG/M metagenome (GOLD analysis project Ga0224506, IMG submission 169108) | Sediment microbial communities from San Francisco Bay, California, United States - SF_Jan12_sed_USGS_8_1 | ecosystem: Environmental > Aquatic > Marine > Sediment | place: USA... | reverse complement strand
CACATCCGGTTTCTAGCCTAGTGGCGAGCCTTGAAGCTAGTTCCTTTCCCCTTCTCGTTGCGCCTATCAAGAGAATTTCGGGCTTGTGTTGGTTGACTAGGCTGGTTAGTGCACTCGTGTAGGGGTCGGCGTGGAGGTTTTTGAGATAGGGATGATCGACCAAATAGACCTTGTCAGCTCCATGTGCTATGAGCTCTTTTGCTTGGGCGCTCACTTCGTATCCCAACAGTGCGGCTGTCAGTTCTGTTTGTAGCTTGTTCGCCAGTTCACTCCCTTTTCCGAGGAGTTCAAGCATTAAGTCCTTGTTTTCAGAGAATACCCAAACACCACGATATTCGCTCAACCTGCTCACCTCGCTATTACGCCCTCCTTGACTAAGGCCTTAGCCAGATTTTCGGCTATCTCCTCAACGGTTTCAGCCTTTATCTCGATCTTTTTCCTCTCCATCTTCGGCGCCAGTACATCCGTCACTTGAATCCCTGAACCAGTCTTTCCCACCCTTTCCTCAGAGATTTTGAGGTCCTCTGCCTTCCACATCACGATTTCCTTTTTCGAAGCCTTCATGATAGCCATTAGAGAGGGAATCTTGGGCTCGTTGATCTCCCCAGTCACAGCCAACAAAACCGGCGTTTTTGCCCTCACAGTCTCGTAGCAGTCCTCTAAGCTCCGCTCAGCCACCACGTGGTCTCCATCCAAACTAACCTTTCTGACGTACGTTATTTGTGGAATGTCTAATCTCTCGGCCAAGCGAGGTCCAACCTGAGCTGAAAAGCTATCGACCGAACCTTCGCCGCAGATGATCAGATCAAACTCTCCCAATTTCTTGACTGCCTCAGCGAGAATATAGGAGACCGCAAGAGTGTCTGAATCCTCAAAAGCTTGGTCGCTTATAAGATAAGCCTTGTCAGCACCCATGGCCAGAGCCTCCCTGAGAGTTGTCTTAGCCTCTTCTAAGCCAACAGTTATAATGATAACTTCTCCGCCCATCTTCTCTTTTATTCTCACGGCTTCCTCTATAGCATTCTTGTCAAAATCGCTAATTTTTCGTGGCACACCGGCGATTATCGGACGCCTCGTCGCTGAATCTATTTTTAGCTCAGCTACGTCCAAGGCTTGTTTGACGCACACAAAGATTTTTTGCACCCTAAAACCTCCGACCATACGTTGAGATTCCGTATTTTACTACACGCCCACTATTTATTTCTATCTAGCCTCGAAAGCACAAGTCAATCGTTATTGTATACGCACGCTTCTTTAGCCTTGTGCGCCATACCCAGTCGGAAACGTGTTCCCTGTGAAGATTCAACCAAGAAGAATACTGCTGTTATCGCAGAGTTGCTGACGCAAGCCGCTCAGAACCATCCGCGTAAGATATATTACTCTTTGTCTCCCCGTAACTAGAATTCAGATGAACTCTAGATGCCTGCGCGTCAAGAAAGACCTTGGTTCAAAGTTTGGCCTAAAGGAATACCCAGAACTATCAAGTATCCTGAGGTTCCTCTTTATCGACTTCTTAAAGACTCAGCTGAAAAATATCCGAACAAGCTAGCAATTGATCATGAGAAAGATCAGATATCCTATGAGAAACTTGATGTGCTCTCCGATAAGCTTGCCGCTGCCCTAAGAGATTTGAATGTAAAGAAAGGCAGCTCAGTCTGTATTTTCCTTCCCAACATTCCCGAGTTTATAATCAGCTACTATGCGATCCTCAACGTCGGAGGAGTAGTTGCACCGACAACCCCTCTTTCTAAGGAGATGGAGTTGAAATACGCGCTGAGTAACTCTGAATCAAAAACCATAATTGCTCACGAATCTTTATACCCGATCGTTAAGAACGTGCAAAAGGGGACTAATCTGGAAAACATAATTATAGTCGGCGAAAAGCGATATCAAAACACCCATCTTTTTAGAGATCTCGTGACGGAGTACACTTCTCAGCCATTTGAAGCCGAGATACGACCAAGACCTGATGTCGCAGTCATTCAATGCACCGGTGGCACAACTGGCACACCGAAAGGCGCCATGTTAACTCATTACAATTTGGTGTCAAATGCAATCATGAATGCTCGCTGGTTTAATTGGAGTAGTAGCGATGTCGTCTTGGGAGTCTTACCTCTCTCTCATTCGTGGGGCGCATGTTACATGAATTCAACGATTTATGTCGGAGCTACTCTAGTACTGATTACACGTTTTGACCCTGAAAGGGTTCTTGAACTTGTTGAAAAGAAGAAGGTCACTGTCTGGTATGGCGCTGCAACAATGTTCACCATCATCGTGAGTCATCCAGCCATCACCAAGTACGATCTCTCTTCATTACGTTGCGTCAAAGCAGGAGCTACCCCAATACCCAATAGCACAAAAAGAAAATGGGACAGTTTAACCGGTGTTAAACTCATATTGGGTTACGGCCTCACAGAAGCTTCACCTGAAACCCATAACAGCCCACCAAACAGGGTGAAGATAGGATCTGTGGGCATACCAATAATTGACACCGATGCAAAGATTGTTGACATCGAGACAGGCACGAGAGAGCTCTCTTCAGGGGAAGTCGGCGAACTAATCGTAAAGGGACCGCAGGTCATGAAAGGTTATGGGAAGCACCCCGAGGAAACCAAAAGGGCGCTTAGGGATGGTTGGCTCTACACCGGAGACATCGCAAAAATGGATGAAGAGGGCTATTTCTACATTGTTGATAGGCTAAAGGATACAATTAAGTATAAAGGCTACAGCGTATTCCCCGCAGAAGTCGAGAATGTAATTTACACTCATTCATCGATTAGGGAGTGCGCTGTAATAGGCAAACCAGATCAGGTTGCTGGTGAAATCCCTAAGGCTTACGTTGTTCTGGAGGAAGGATCTACAGTAACCAAAGATGAGCTTATTACGTACTGCGAAAAGAGAATAGCGCCTTACAAAAGAATCAGAGAAGTTGAATTCGTAGCAGAGTTACCCAAGAATATTGCAGGAAAGATCCTGAGAAGAGCTTTAAAGAACAGGGAATGTGGCAAGAAGAGTTAAACTCCTTTGAATGCGCGTTTGTTGATAAACGCTTAGAAGTTTCGCTGGCCAATAAGATGCTGTGATGCAGAGTGGTTGGTGGATACAAGAGGCTGGCTGTGAAGACGCGGTACTGGAAACCGGGCGAGGATTATTTCAGGCAGATAGCTGAATCTATTGAAAAGAAGGTAAAGAACGGAGACTTCGTGACGGTCTCTGAGAAGGCCATCTCAACCGCCACGAGTAGCCTTCTGGATGAAAGCGCTGTTCGTCCGGGCTGGACAGCGCGTTTCCTCGCAAAATATTGGATGCGTTATGTTTGGGGCTACGTTCTGGGGCCGCTCTGCCATCTTAGAAAGAAAACTGTTCAGCGTCTTCGAGTATACCCCGTAGAGGAGGGGGCAGCCCACAAGCAAGTAGCCTTAGAGCGTGCTGGTTTTCTACAGGCGTTGATGATGGGGTCAGAGGGGGGAATCGACGGGAGCAACCTGCCGTATTCCTACGTCAGCCTTCCACTGAAAAACGCTCAGCAAACAGCACAAAGGATTCGTGAGCACATAAGGTCTGTGCTCGGCAAAAAAGTCGTGGTTATGATAATAGACACGGACAAGACCTATTCCCTCGGGGGGCTTCACTTCACTCCCCGTCCCAAACCGATCAGAGGAATCCACTCGTTCGGAGGTTTCCTCGCCTACGTGATAGGAAGGTTATTCAGGATGAAGCGAAGGGCCACACCTATAGCGGTTGCAGGCTCCGAAATACCTGTAGAAGAAGCTCTTAAGATTGCGGAAATCGTTAACAGAGCCCAAGGCTTTGGGGCTGGCAGAACCATCTGGGACACGGCGGAATCCTTTGGGGTTTCCGTGACCAGCGTGACTTGGGAAATGCTTCACCGGGTGAAACATAAGCCTATCGTGATCGTAAGGCCCCACTAGCATCTTAAACACAAGATCTGAACACATTAATAGGACTCGCGTAAGTAATATTCATAATTTCTGGAAGTGGAGACAAAATGAGATCCGTTATTGAGCAGATGCACCGATTTTTCGATCCGAAGTCGGTTGCGGTTGTAGGAGCCTCTCGTAAAATCACGAAGGCGGGACACGTCATCTTCAAAAACTTTGCGGACAACAAGCGAAGAGGCATATTCCGTGGGGAGTTGTACCCAGTAAACCCGCATGAAGAGTTCATCCTCGCGTTTAGGTGCTACCCGTCCATCACAGAGATCATCGGAGAGGTGGAACTAGTCATCATCGTGGTTCCCGCCAAGGTTGTTCCCCAGATCATGAGGGAAGCAGCCGTCAAAGGCGTGAAGGCAGCAGTGATCATCAGCGCTGGCTTCAGTGAAATCGGAAACCATAAGCTGGAGGAACAGGTAACCACCATTGCCAAAGAGGCAGGAATTCGGGTGCTAGGTCCCAACTGTCTCGGCGTTTACGATTCACACACTGGCGTGGACATGCTTTTCCTTCCAGAAACTAAGGTCCTCACTACTGGCGACGAGGTTGTTGCCACGCCACGTCCGATGGCGGGTCACATGGCTGTTGTTACGCAGAGCGGAGCTTTCGGTGCCTCCGCCTTGGACTACCTAGCCGGGAAGCAGCTGGGGGTAAGCAAATTCGTGAGTTTCGGGAACAAGAGTGACATCGATGAGTCGGAGATGCTTAGCTATCTTCTGCACGACGAGAAAACGTGGGTCATCCTCATGTACGCCGAGAGCGTAGAGGCGGGGAGAGAGTTCATGGAGGTTGCGAGAGAAATCACGAAGAAAAAGCCTATAGTTGCTCTGAAGGTGGGAAAAACTAATGCTGGAGCGAGGGCAGCCCTGTCTCACACCGGAGCAATCGCTGGCTCCGACAGTATCTACAATGCCGCTTTCACGCAGGTAGGCGTGGTGAGGGCGGGAGACATGGAGGAGTTCTTCGACACGGGAAAAGCTCTAGCCCTTCAACCTCCAGCAGTTGGAAACAACATTGCAGTGGTTACCGACGCCGGCGGACCAGCCATCATGGCAGTTGACGAGTGTGAATTGAAGGGAATAAAGGTGAAGGAGTTTTCCGCGGAGACCGTTCAAAAATTTGAGGAGCTGAAGAGAGATGGCACGATTCCTTCCTTCGCGACGAACCTAAACCCCCTCGACCTCACGGGTTCGGCAACCTCGGAGATGTTTGAACAAGGCACCAGGATAGTTCTGGATGATCCTGAAGTTTACGGCGTCATCGTAATTGGTTTGCACCATGTTCCCGCCCTCGAAGAGGATTTTGTTGACAGAATAGCAGACTTGTCAAAGAGCTACAGTAAACCCGTGGTGGCGTGCGACATAGGTGAAACCGAAATGGCGCTGTACATCCGTTCTAGATTTGACAAGTTCGGCATTCCGGCTTACACGACGCCGGAAGACGCTGCGCGGGCCATGGCCGCCCTCGTCAACTACGGGCTCCACCTAAAGAGGAGCGGAAGCTTCGAACAATACCTAGAGAGTTTTCAGAAGAGAGTCAAAACGTAGCGCTTCGTCTTTTCAGCGTCGTTCCCTAAGCCACTGAGTAACCTTTTGGAACAACGGACTCGTGGACATGTCAATAACAGGAACAATAAACTTCTCCTTAGTCTCGATTTTCGGGTGGTACTCCGGCATCAGCGCGTAGCTCACAAACGCCCAGTAAACTCTTTTCTCTTCGATGAGAGACTTTGCGGCTACCTCAGTTGCTACGGGTACCGGATAATAGACAAAGGCCACTCCTCCCGCCCAATAGATGCCCGTCGGCTTTCCTCCAGTGGCGATGCTTGCAAATCGTGCGAGATCATCAGGTGTTGGAAATCTGTTGCACTCCATGATCGCAACTTCCTTAAACGGCTCATACCGAATAACGCTTTCACCCTTCATACCTAAACCCCCGGTCACAACCCTTATTGAGTAAGGCTCCTATTTACCTTTGCTTCCAAGAAAAGCGTTAGCACAAGTTAAATAAGAACTTGGAGACAAAGCGCTCCTGAACGATTTGGTCACGGAGGAAATGGTTTGTCAGAAATTCGGGTTGCGATTGTTGGAGTTGGCAACTGCGCTTCGGCTCTAGTCCAAGGTGTTGAATACTACAAGAACGTAACGGAAGACGTAAAGGTTCCAGGGCTCATGCACGTGAACTTCGGGGGCTACCACATCCGAGACATAAAGTTTGTGGCCGCCTTCGACGTGAACAAACAAAAAATCGGGAAGGACTTGGGTGAAGCAATCTTTGTGGAGCCGAGCGTATGCGCAAAATTCGCTAGCGTTCCGAAACTGGGCGTGAAAGTTGTTCCTGGACCAGTTCTGGATGGTGTTGCCCACCACATGAGGGAACCATTCAAAACTTACAGCGAGGCGGAGTTGAAACCTGTAGATGTTTCCAACGCCCTCGTTGAGGCGGAAGCGGACATGTTGATTAATCTATTGCCGGTCGGCAGTCATCAGGCAACTCGACACTATGCACAGGTAGCTATTGATGCTGGATGCGCGTTTGTGAACTGCATACCCGAGTTTGTGGCCTCTGACCCTGCATGGGGGGAGAGGTTTATGGAAAAGGATCTGCCCGTGGCTGGAGATGACATAAAGAGCCAGCTTGGAGCCACAATTCTCCATCGTAGCTTGATTAAACTTTGCATAGATCGTGGAGTTGAGGTGGAAGAAACGTATCAGCTAAACCTCGGTGGAAACACCGACTTTCAGAACATGACCGTGGAGGAACGACTGAAAACCAAGAGGATCAGCAAGACCGAGGCCGTCACCAGTCTGATTCCCTACAAGGTTCCCACTAGGATAGGTCCCTCGGACTACGTTCCCTTTTTGGGCGACAAAAAAATCTGTTACATCTTTATCAAAGGCTGGAAATTCGGGAATCAGCCCGTCACGATTAAAGCGAAACTGGAGGTGGAGGATTCTCCGAACAGCGCAGGAGTTGTCATAGACGTTATTAGGGCTGTGAAGCTGGCATTAGACAGAAAGATAGGCGGGCCGCTTACCAGCATATCTTCATACGCGTTTAAGCATCCGCCGGTTCAGGTTGCGGATGATGTGGCGAGACATTGGGTTGAAGAGTTCATAACTGGAAAACGTGAGCAATAGTTGAAAAGTGAAGGCAAGGTTACGTCAAGAAATGCGCTTAGTGGGAAGAGGCCTTGCTGGAATGTTTAGTTGCTTCTGGATCTCCCTCGCTAGGGCTACAGCGTCTCCAGCTCGATAGTTATCGGTTATCACGAGTTTTGGTTTGCTTTCTTTGACATATTGAATCAGCCCCTTAAAATCTGAGTGGTCGCTTAAGGCAATCACGTACTCGTTTTCAGCTGTTCTGCGGTAGGGACCCTCGAACTCCCACCCGGTCATGCAGATGCGTAAAGCGTCTTTTCCAACGTACCGTCGAGAGCCCATGTGATAGAAGGCAATGTAGGGCTGACCCCTCTGCATAATCAACTGAGCCTCTTCACCGCTAGACAATAGGTACCCCCCAAGCCTCATCCCGTGCCTCTCACAGATCTTTGAAACCCCGAAGACCTTTTCCGGAACCACAAAGGGAGCCCTCACCCCGGCTCCGTGCAGGATCTGCATGACCTCCTGAATCTTGCCGTAATAACCGAAAAGATAGACAGGTCCTTTCTTGAATCCTTGCTTAACCAACGAAACGAGGATGCTTTTCACCGTTTTTTTGAAAGGTCTAACGCGCGAGGGGTTTCCATAGGTCGTTTCCATGACTAGAATGTCGCTTTCAATGATCGGCGTTTCGGGTAGTCGGAAGTCGCTGGTGTACAGAATCCTCGTTCCCTCAGCGTCTTCTATGAGAACTTGTGCCGCACCTAAGATGTGATCCGCGTGGTGTAGCGTCAACCGTTCATCCTCGTACGTGAAATCCTCATCATACCCGAGTGTCTTCACTTTTCCAGCTGTCAAGAAAAGTGGGCCTTTCAAAACGGAGATCAGATCCTTGGTGGCCGGGGTCATCACCGCCGCCTCACAGTTTTCTAGGCTCTGTCGCAAGCCAAGCATGTGATCGGAGTGAGCGTGAGTGACCACCCTCAAGGGTCTGACCTCGTCAAACGCGTCACAGGCTACGTACTTCCCTAGAAGAACTGCTCCTCTCGCGGTCACGGTAGCTTTCAACGACATCCAATACGCCTGGGTGTAGTTTATGAACGATAGTTTTAAACAATTTTCGGAACTTTTGCGTAAAAGTTTGGATAGCGAGAAATTTATAGTGGACAGCGAGCATTAAATGTGAGGACCCATTATGGTTGAGGAAAGCGATGTAGTGGGATTCTTGAAGGATCGTAAGGGTCAAGCTTCATTAGAGGACCTCTCTAACGGATTGGGAGTGCCGAAGTATGGGCCCAACTCGGTCTTCTCCCTGCTTCAGTCTCTTCGGTTGAAGAGAATTGTAGACCGAAAGGGAGAGATGTGGGTGCTATTGACTCCCGAAGCGGTTGTCCCAAAAGAGGCTACCCCACCGCCAGCTCCAGTGGAGGAAAAGAAGCCGGAAGCCCTGCCAGAGATGGAACAAATTATGAAGGCCATGGCGAAAACGCTGGCAGAAGCCATGAAAGGAGCTAGAGCGCCCCCCGACGAATGGGAGTTAGCCACGAAGCCCATGAAAACCGAGATTGAGCGGAAGGAAGAGAAACTGGGCACGCTCGTTCTCCGACCAGACGAAGCCGCTGAGGCGAAAAAGCTGCTCGCGGGACTGCCAACCGGAACTTTCATAGACCAGCTGTTTCTGACGTCGGAGGGTGAAACGCTCAACGGGGTGCCTATCTGTGGGCAGTTCGCCATAACCGGACTTCCTGGTGCTGGCAAGTCTATCCTAGTTGAGGAGGTTGCTGTTCGGGTGGCGGCTGCTGGAAAGAAAGTTCTTTTCGCCACAGCAGAAGACACTTGGAAGAGTGCAACCCCGCGTTTTGATCTGCAGTCTCGCCTGAAGCAGAAGGCGGACATCTTAGGGGTGGACTGGAGCAAAATAATGGAAAACCTGTACGTGCTGGACACGGTTATGTATCCGGAGCTGAGAGACTGGAGCACCTTCGCCGAAACCTATCGTTACGTGATTGAGAGGGAGGGAATAGAGCTCGCCATCATCGACTCTGTAACCGTTCTAGAAGCCTACAGAGGCGCCCTAAAGTATCGAGTTATGGAGCTCGCGAGGTACAACCAAGTGCACGGGGTCACCGGACTCTATGTGAACCAAAGAAGCGTGGAAAGATGGGACTCCTACGAGATGGCTGGAGGCATCGGCCTCGCACATAACCTCGACGGAACGATCATTGTGGACTACGGCCACGTGTATTGGCAGGACCAACAAGTGGACCTCGAAGCCAACCGAGGACAATTCGTCAGAATCGCGCGGGTGTTAGACTGCAGGATGTGCAACTTTGAGCGGAGGAGGATTCGCATAGACATTACACCGGACGGCTTCGTTCGGGCCCTCGAACCTATCCCGAAGCCCTCGAAATAACCGTGAAAAACTATGACAATAGTGAAGCCGCCTACGTTTGAGGAGCTCGTTCAAAAGTACGGCAGCGTCAAAGCAGCTGTGCAGTACCTCCTTGAATCAGGCTTCACCCCAGAGCAAATCGAATGGAAAATGGGCATTCCCTACTATCTCACACGCCTGTTCATGGCTGGGAAACAACCAACGAATCCTGCTCTCTTCTCCAGCGTAGTGAATGTTTATGAACGCTTGGCTGTGTTGCGGAGCAAAAAGGGGAAGGAAACCGAGCTCGTCAACTTCTTCCGGCGGCAAGATTTGAGTCTAGAGGTAAAGACAAGGCTCGCACTGGGCTCTCTCACAGAGGAAAGTTTGAAGGTGGGGGCGGGAACCGTGGAGAAAGCCCTCTGCCTTGCAATCGGAGCCGCCGTCCGAGAGGTGAGAAAGCTACTCCTAGACTATGGTGAACACGGTGAGGTAGCTTTCCTCCTGAAAGGACCGAGAGAAGCCCAGTTGACGGTGGAAGAGGTTTACGAGACGATGAGGCTCCTGCCCAAAATCGCCAAGATCACGGAGCGGAACCTACTCATCTCCAGCCTGCTAAGGGTCAGCACGCCGGAGGAGGCAAAGTACATCGTTCGGCTCATGCTGGGCGACCTAAAACTGGGATACCACCAGCGAACCGTGATTCGAGCCGTCGCAAAGGCTTACAAAGTCTCGCCGGAGCTTGTTCAGAGCGCCTGTGCCATCCTAGGGTTAACCGAGGGCATCCTACTTGCACCAGCCGGAGAGCTAAAGCTTTCCACCATAAAGTTGCGTCCGGGGCAGTTCCTGAAGCCCCAGCTTGCCCATCTGTACGAGCCTGACAAGGTGGAGTACCCCGTCCGCGCCGAGTTCAAGCTCGACGGAAGCCGACTACAGGTTCACAAGTGGGGAACCCAAACGTGGCTCTTTTCCAGAAGAGCTATCGAAAAATCCAAGACCTTGCCAGAAGTCGTGGAGATCGCTGGAAGGTTCAGTGCGCACAGTTGCATCGTGGACAGCGAAGTGATCGCGATAGACGAAAACGGGAGGTTCCTTCCTTTTCAGTTCCTACTGGAGAGAACGGGTCCTAGAGTGCTCACTGAGGAGGAGCTGGACCGGAGAAAAGAAAAGATAGGGTTGACCATCCGAGCCTTCGACATTCTCTACCTGAACGGCAGGAAGCTTACAAACCTGCCCCTTTCGGAGAGAAGGAAATACTTGCTAGAGGTTGTTCCTCCCAAGTATCTTGTGGAAGGGAGAGACTGCGAAAACGAGGTAACGCTGATGAAGTTCTATGAGGAATCCTTAGCCCAAGGCCTAGAGGGCATAGTCGTCAAGAACCTTAACTCCCCTTATGAGGCGGGACAGCGAACCCTCACTTGGCTCAAGCTGAAGCCGGAGCGCGACACCATCGACTGCACCATCGTCAAAGCCTTGTACGGGATGGGAAAACGAGCCGGATTTTACTCCTCCTTCTTGTTAGCCGTCCAAGATCCCGCAGAGAAAAAACTCTACACCATAGGGAGAGTCTCCAACCTGCCGGAGGACACCATGGACGCTCTACGAAACATCGTGGAACAAACGAGAGTCAACATGGACGACGAAGGAGTCTTCGTTAAACCCTCCGTGGTGGTTGAAGCAACTTATCAGGAAATACAAGAAACCGACAATTACACGAGCGGTTACGCTTTAAGGGTTCCAAAGATTGTCCGATTTCGACCAGACAAGAAAATTGAGGAGATCGACAGCGTAGAGAAGCTGCATAAGTTATACGAGATGCAGTATGAAAGGCACCCTTTCCGGAGCTTGTAAAAAATTTTCTTTAAATTATTTTTCTTCCTCTGGCCCTGAAATATACTGGGTGATAAGGTATTTTTGATGTTGAATAGTATTGTTTTTCCCGTAGCCCAAAAGCGATTTCAACGATTTCAGTCATAGTTTTATGCGTGAACCCTTGGCCCGGATTTCCCAAACGTACGCCTATACACAATGGATCCACGTAAACGTAGAGCCTTTGATTCTTGTACCTGTACAAGGCCTCGTTGGGTCTACCAAACTCAGGCTTACCGAGAATTTTGAAGGGCCAGAGCTTGCAAGCCGTCGGCTTCATGTGCTGAAGACCGCAGAGCCACTGGCCGAAATACTTGCACAGGAAGATACATGAGCCATCGCTTCTTCTTTTCAGGTGGAACTTGCTTACGCTAGGCTGAGTGACCCCCACCCCGTATGATCGGACAATGTTCACCCATTCTGGGAGGGAGAGAACCACCTCGAAGCCCCTGCAACACGCGCCGCAGGCGATGCAGTTCCAAGATTCCACGTATCTCCAGGGAACGGGTCTCATTCGCTCATCATCCGCCGGAAATCACCATTTAATTTTTAGCAAATTTGTTTTATAAACGTGTTCTGTGGTTTTAGCTTTTAATGTGTCGCTGGAGCATCTTAAATAGTAATATTTAATACACTGTTCGGTTATGATTATACATGAGCATGAAAGCGTGAAATCAGATAAGACAAAATTATGGAGCCTCAAAACAGACTCAGCGTTCATAAAAGTTATTATTAAAACCCAAAAATACACGAAACCACTCTATAAGCGAGGGAAAAAGAATGAAACGTCCTCTGGTATACAAGGTCGATTTAACCAAAATCGAAGGAGACGGCGCCTTTCCCTGCCCAAACTGTGGAACCACCATTTCCCCCGATGATGAAACAGAAAACGTCTACACCATTATGGAAACAAAATTTAGAAAAGAATCATTAGAAGAGCTGATAATCCAATGCAAGTGCGGGAGTGAAATTCATCTAGTAGGGTTTCTTTCCTCCTAGACGCTGAGTGTTCATGTAGTAACTTAAACAAGAATACAGAAGACTTTAACGAGCTTGCGGTCAGAAAGTTAGGCCTCGTTCATTTCTTATAAACGTATATCGTATGGGATGGATACCCAAGCCTCGGGTTTTCACAAAACTTATCAACCCTATCGGGTTTCCACCCGAGAATCTCATAGTCGTGACACACAACTCGTGCTCCTTCCCTAAGCTCTGACTCCAGCTTCGGCTTGACCTTCTCGTTTGCACTGGTTGTAAGGTAGAGGGTGACCACGTCCGCCGGACTCAAATCCACATTGAACATGTCTCTTTGAACGATTTTGACCTTGCCGTTTAGATTAAGCTCGGAAACCTTCTCATGAGCCTGCTTAACTAGGTCTTCCCTCAGCTCCACCCCCACCGCCCTAGCTCCGAACTCTTTGGCGGCCGTGATGACTATTCTTCCGTCTCCCGAGCCCAAGTCGTAGATCAGCTCGCCGGGCTTCAGTTCGGAGAGAATAAGCATTCGACGAACCACTGGAAGTGGTGAGGAAACGTACGGCGCAATATACAAACTCTAGCCTCCTAAGCTTCTATTTTACCCTCAGTTCCCCAGCACATGCTTATTTCTTTTTCGAATCTAAGGTCAAAATAGATGGACGTATTTATGGTTTTCGTCCTCGTTTGCAAAATCAGAATTGTTATGCCACGTAGGTGTTTCTATTTGGTTTCCGGGTGTCCACTGGCCGCCTAGATTCTCCGCACTTCAAGCAGCTCTGCCCGCAGATTTCAAGATATCTCTCTTCACTTGCGAGCACCGCTTCAGCGGCCTTGCTGCAGAGATCGCTCGGCTCCTTGCAACCCGCCTCTCTGCACAACGTAGCGATGTATGCACAGCAGTTGTGGGCGTCTTTTACGTTAAACACCACTCGATTGGTGCGCACGAGCAGACAGAGTTCTCTAGCCAAGACGCAGGTCTTGATGAATTTGAATCGGCCCAGAGTGTTTTCCCGCATCTTTTTGCGGCTTAACTCCAATTTTTTCTCTCCACGACGATGGTGCATTCAACTAACTGTGGATCCCTCTTTTATACTTTGAGAATTCAACATAACTACTGGCAATCTAACTTTTAGCTATTCATACCGGTTGTGTACATTGACCGTTCAATTTCAAGAGTAAACGCATGATTGCAGAAACACACTACCAGAATCTTCTCTTCAAAGCCTTCTTCTCGGCTTCTATCAGCAGTTCAAAAAAGCGGTCTGTGAGTTCTCTCTCTTTCCGAAGAATTTCATTCGCCTCAGAGGACTTCAGCCTCCTTCCGGACAGGGCCACGGCAGCTGGCTTTCCATGCTTGGCCATCAGTTGCGCCGTTTCCAGAGCCCATCCATGCCATTTTTGTTCAATTTTGGTCAGTCTTTCACCCTTCTTCTCTACCAGTGACCCAGCCTCGTCTTCTTCTTGGCGGAGTACGCCGAGGGCTGGGGACCCACATTTGGGGCACTCGGGTTTGTTGGGTAGGTCCTTTATGCGGATCATCTTAATGTAGTCCCAACAGTTGGTGCAAACAAAGGTGCGGGTCTCATTGAGTAAGCGTGCTTTTGCTGACTCTATGAGTATGAGCCGCATCCTCTCCGGAGCGATGAGGTCTGTTTTCATGCTGGCTCTTTCTAGGCCCACGCGTGCGATTGGGGTGGTAACCCCTTCGGTTTCCAGCTTTCGAACCTCAAACTCGCCGTTTCTAATCCCGTTAAGAACCTGAATCGTGTTCTGTAGGTCTAAGTCCTTCGTGAAGGTTTCCTTGAGAGCCTCGTCGTATATGGCCGTGTCCTCAAAACTTTTGATCAGGCTTCGGAGACTAACACGGCTAAAGTCGACCCATTTTTTGAGGGCGCCGAACCTTCGAGCTACATGAACCATTCGTCGTTTGAAAATTCCCGTCTTCACGGTAGCCCCGATGAGTTTGTCCCGAATAACCGAATCAGGCCACTTCTTCATCTCATCAAACCGTGCCACGATGTAGTCGGCGTTGGCGGCACCCATGGTTTGAATGAAGATGCGATACGGATCGTGCTGCACCGTAACGGTGTATCCGGTTTGTTCAGACAAGATGTGACCGACTAACTGAGCTAAAGCGCGATTTGTTAGGGATCCGAAGTTAGCGTGGATGATAACGAAGTCTTCCCAGTCCTCAATTACTATCCGTTTATCAGTTGGGACTAGGTAGCCCTTGCCAACTTGCTCAACGGTTTCCAGCATCGCGCGTAGGACTGCATCCTTGTTTGCTGGATACTTCTCAGCTAACTGAGCTGCGGCTTCTTCAGGGGTAACTCCGCTCCTCATTTGTTCTTCAACAAAGCCTCTGATCCACCCGACCTCCTGAGCGACTTCAAAAGGAACCGGGATCTCCTCCCCAACCCAGCTTGGGATGGCTCCGGTTGGGTCGTCAACCGATTTCACGTAAACGTGGTCGCTGGATACGTTTATGATTCTCCAGGGGCTTCCTCGGATGATGAATTTGACGCCTGGTTTTCCGTATTCTGCCATAAAGGCCTCATCTAGTATGCCCACAGCGGATTCCGACGTCTCATCTACAACAAGGTACTTTTTTTCGTTGGGGATCATGGAAAGGTTTCCGAAGTAATATTCGTACATGGCCTTGGTTCGGCGGGGCTTTATGGCGAGCATGTCTTCAAACGAGACCCACGCTAGTCTGGGGAAGCGGGAGTGCATGTAAGTTAAAACCCTTTCAATGTCTTCCAAGGTGAGATCGGCATAGGGGTATGCGTTCTTGAACAGATCATAAATCTCATAGAAGTACCAGCGCTTTTTCTTCATTAATAGCCCTATGATCTGGTGGGCTAGGACGTCATAGGGTTTTGGTGGAATAGTGACGGGCTCCAATTCTTCTCTGTACGCCATGCGGGCGATGACCATGGCCTCTAGGGTGTCGTCGGAGTCCATGGTGACGATGAGTCCCTTGGCGATGCGTCCGATTCTGTGTCCGCTTCTTCCAACGCGTTGAATGAGGCGTGTAACCTGTCGGGGGCTCATGTACTGTATTACCAGGTCTATCCTTCCAACATCGATGCCTAGCTCCAGCGAACTGGTGCAGACAAGCCCCTTCAGTTCACCGTTTTTTAGTCCCCGTTCAGCCGCTATCCTTGACGGTTTGGCTAGAGATCCGTGGTGAATGGATACTGGAAAGTCGATGTCCCAAACCTTGAATCGACTGGCTAAAACCTCAGAGGCGGAGCGCGTGTTTGTGAATAGAAGAACTGATTTTTGTTTTTCAATAAACTGGCGAATGATGCGGAGCCGGGTGGCAACCTCGGGATGGGTGAAGAGCGCTGAGGCGAGCTCGTAGTCTTCGGAGCTGGGCTGAGGGAAAAGAATCTCCAACTCCATAAGCCTTGCCACGGGCACCCTCACGATTTCCACCTTTCGCTCTTTGCCCACGAGAAACTGGGCAACCTTCTCAGGACTGCCGATCGTGGCTGACAAACCGATTACCTGAAAATCTTTGCCGGTGACCCATCGAAGCCTCTCCAGAGCCAGCGACAACTGACTTCCCCGCTTGCTGTCCGCCATCTCGTGGACCTCGTCGACGATCACCCATCTGACCTCTTGAAGGTGTTGACGCATCAACCTGCCAGGCAACACAGCTTGCAGGGTTTCGGGTGTGGTGATCAGCATGTCGGGTGGGCTTCGAGCCTGTCTTGTGCGCTCTCTGGTGTCGGTGTCGCCGTGTCTCACCGCCAGCCTCACGTCTAGATGGTTACACCACAATTCGAGGCGCTCTAGTAGGTCTCGATTCAGGGCTTTCAGCGGGGTTATGTAGAGAATCTTGATTCCTCGACGTCTTTCAGGCGTTTGAAGTAGCATGTGAAGAACGGGAAGAACTGCTGCCTCAGTTTTTCCGGTGGCCGTCGGCGATATAAGGAGAACGTTTTTTCCCTCGAGGATTTTGGGTATGGTTTTCTCTTGAGGCTCGGTTGGTGCCTCGAATCCCTTCTGCTCGATCAGCCTGCGAATGGGTTTAACGAGCATCTTGAAGGCGTTCTTTGGAGGTTCCATCAAGGCTAACCTGTCCAGAGCTAAGGAAATACTGAGGAAGCGTGTGTAAAAGCGTTTTGGAAGATAACGGTTCACTAGGTCATGTGTGTCTTTCTATCAGTTTCCTTCTTTCGCATCCGTTTAGATCATTCGCATCACGTCATTGAACCTTAATGATTTACTTGAATCTCGGTTGAAGTTTAAACAGAATTGTGTCTATTTTTTACGGTTTTGCACTGTATGTATGGAAAGTTTTTTATTCATTATCCTTTAAACATGGTTACGAAAATGGAGGAAAATATATGGCTAACTGTCCGAAATGCGGAGGCAATGTTGCCAACCCAAGGAAAACATGGAAGATGGCGGGTCGCCCAGACAAAGCTGGCAAGAGAGTTGAGTTGACGATAGGCCTTTTTGACTGCTCTAAATGCGGGGCCTTCAGGAAAGTTCTAGAGAAGCGAAAGATTTAGACGCGAGCACCATTAGACGACCAGCATGCAGAAGAAGCGAGTGCAAAACGCCTGTCCCCTCTTGCGGAGAAACGGTGGAGAAGCCTTACAAAACACGGGAGCTTGTCGCTCCGTATCCAGACAAAGAGATGCGAATAACCGTTACGATCTTTGGCATGTTCAAATGCCCCTCGAGTGGAAGAAGCTTTAGGGGGGTTGTTGACAAGGCAAAAATGGGAACCGCAGGTAAAAAGGTCTAATAGCCCTTGATAAAGCTGTGTCACGTGAAGGCGCTCTGCATATCCCCTCTTTTTGTGTAATGAAGCGGTAAGTTTTTAATATATAATGGTTGTTCTTTGCTGTAAAAGGTGGAGCCGGTGAGACTGAAGGAGATGCTCAAGAGTGACTACGTGAAGAGCGCTATCCTGTTACTTATCCTCGTAATCAGTGTTTTTGTTTTCTGGTTTGGCTTGAGAGCGGGTTTGAGGACTGAGTACCCGTTGTGTGGGGTCGCGTCTGGAAGCATGGAACCCACCTTAAGAGTCGGCGACCTTATTGTGGTTCAAGGGTTAGACCCGGATGAGATCAATGCGGCTTCGGATCCTGAGGGCGATATCATCGTGTTTTTCAGACCTAAAGGGTGGCGTGATTCGAACGACCTTATCGTACACAGAGCCATAGACAAGTTTTCTAGGGAAAACATTTTGTATTTCAAGACAAAGGGAGATGCAAATCCTGGGCCGGACAGCTGGGAGGTCCCGCAAGATTACTTGGTTGGTAAAGTTGTAAGTTTGCGGGTACCGCTGGTAGGTTTCATCACCTTCCTAATGCGAACTCCGGCCGGGATACTGGTGATCCTACCGATGCTGGCCCTGATAATTATAGACTGGCTTCCCTTGTTGAAAAAGCGGTTTGAATCTTGAAACGTCTTGTTGTTAAAATGTTTCTCCGACACAGCGTACGGAGCGTATTATGCTTTCGCGTGGCGTGGCGTTTTGTTGAGGTAAAAGCTCGGTTAGTTGAAGCATCGAAACTCTTAGTCGTGGAGATATCCCCCGCAAAACCCCTCTTTTTTCTTTTTGAGATGCATTCGCCGAAACTTGCCGTCTCATTGTGATAGCACATTCTGTTTTTGGGCTAATCCCCTCTTTTTTATCGAGTATAATTAACTCTACTTGCATTTCACTGGTTCTTTGATTGTTTGTTTAAGCGATACTCTCTTCATACCTCTGCATGCATGTATGCTATAAAGTATGAAAAGAAAAAAATATGGATAATGAAAAGATTGGGTACTGAGAATAGATGTTA
>Ga0224506_10001293_pt1 | contig 18094 bp, 18 predicted proteins | sample SF_Jan12_sed_USG_2_FD_169108 | JGI IMG/M metagenome (GOLD analysis project Ga0224506, IMG submission 169108) | Sediment microbial communities from San Francisco Bay, California, United States - SF_Jan12_sed_USGS_8_1 | ecosystem: Environmental > Aquatic > Marine > Sediment | place: USA... | reverse complement strand
GTCCTTTTATACCTTTAAGCAAATGATTCTTCAAACCAACAGACTTTCACTTGTATTCTGAGCAACCATCCATTGAAATATTCAATATCAGAATAGACACGCCTGTCACTGCATTGACTGACCTTTTTATCACGGCCGTATGTTGGTATGCTTTTTTTCAACTGCGGAAAATGCCGGGCAGCCATAAGGTTAAACGATACCTTGAAATTTATTTTTTAAGTATGGGTTTTGCTACAGCGGTGGGCGGATTGCTGGGACATGCCTTTCTTTATTATTTTTCTTTTGCATGGAAGCTGCCGGGATGGTTTACAAGTATGGTGTCTATTGCTGTGCTGGAACGGGCTTGTATCCTTCAGGCAAGAAGATTTATCCGGCCGGGTGTTGCCCGTTTTTTTATCTGGCTGAATATTATCGAACTGTTGACCTTTATGTTTATCAGTTTTTCCACCCTTAATTTCATATATGTGGAGGTGCATACGGCCTATGGGCTGGGAGTCGTGGTCTTTAGTTTAAGTATTTATTTGTACAGGCAGACGGGCAATCCGGGAAATAAACTGTTTATTGTAGCAGTGGTGGTGTCATCCTTTGCAGGTATATTTTTTATTGGAAAAATAGGGCTTGGAATATGGTTTAATCATTATGATATCAGTCATTGTTTTATGACCATCAGTGCCTGGATATTTTATCTTGGTTCAAAAAAAATTATTACTAATTTAGGGCCGGGTAAATTGTATGATTAGATTATAAAATTTCCTGCTTATTAACGCCAAAACACAAGACTCATGAACAGGATTATTGCTTTTTCGCTTTTTATATCGCTTTTTATTTTCAGTTGTCAGTCTGGTGAAACCAAACTGGAAAAGAATTTCTATAAGACCTGGTCACATTACCTGGGCGATCCTGCCAGAACGCATTACTCTTCACTCGATCAGATCAACAAAGAAAATGTTGGTCAGCTTGAGGTGGCCTGGGAATACAAAACAGGAGATGCTGCAAAAAACACAGTTATCCAGACCAATCCCCTGATTGCTGATGGGATGGTCTATGGGGTATCGCCGGCACTGAAAGTATTTGCCCTGGATGCCCGCACAGGTGAAGAGATATGGTCTGAAAAGCCCCTGGAACAGGGGGGCGTGGCCCGTGGGTTAATGCGGTGGACAGATGGTACGGATACCCGGATATTGGTGGGGCTACGTCAGTATGTAGCCGCGTTTGATGCAAAAACCGGAGAGCTTGTAAAGGGTTTTGGGGAAAATGGATTGCTGGATTTGAAAAAAGGTTTTGACCGGGACGTGAGTGAAGTTTCACTGGAAGCGACATCGCCAGGCGTGATATATAAAGATCTGCTGATCCAGGGTTTTCTGACCAGTGAGGGATTACCCGCCGTACCAGGTGATATCCGTGCTTTTGATGTGCGCACCGGTGCGCTAAAATGGACTTTTCATACCATACCCCGCCCGGGCGAATACGGCTATGAGACCTTCCCCGAAAATGCCTGGTTATATACCGGTGGGGCCAACAACTGGTGCGGTATGACCCTGGACGATGAAAGGGGGATTGTTTTTGTGCCCACAGGTTCAGCTGCTTTTGATTTCTGGGGAGGAGACCGTAAGGGCGATAACCTGTTTGCTAATAGCCTGATCGCGCTTGATGCCAATACCGGTGAGCGAATATGGCATTATCAGACAGTGAAGCATGATATCTGGGACAGGGATCTGCCCACACCGCCCACATTGGTTACAGTAGAACGCGATGGAAAACAAATAGATGCAGTGGCCCAACCTACTAAATCGGGATTTGTTTTTTTATTTAACAGGGAGACCGGAGAACCTTTGTTTCCCATTGAGGAAAAGGAATATCCGCCATCTGACCTTTATGAAGAACATACGGCATCTACACAGCCTTTACCACTTAAGCCGGAACCTTTTTCAAGGCAAAGGCTGGATGAAGGTGATATTAATGATTTTTCCAAAGATAAAGATTCACTGTTGGCCGTATTGCGCCAATCCAGGAGCGATGGACAGTTTGTTCCTCCCTCTACAGAAGGAACCGTGATCTTTCCCGGTTTTGATGGAGGGGCCGAATGGGGTGGGTCAGGTTATGACCCCAACAGCAATATACTATATGTCAATGCCAATGAAATGCCCTGGGTGCTCACGATGCTCGATATCAGGGGACAGGGCGGGAAATCACTTTACGATCAGGGCAAAAAAGTGTATCGGAATTACTGTATGATCTGTCATGGGGCAGAGTTGCAGGGAACCCAGTTTCATGGCAATGCCCTGCCTTTGATAGACTTGAAGAGCAGGCTTTCACCTGACTCTGTCCATAATATCCTTGAAAAGGGAAGAAATACCATGCCTTCTTTTGGTTTTATAACAGAAGCTGAACGTACGGCAGTGATTGGTTTCCTGATGGAAGATACCGTGTCAGTGGCCTTGGAAGGTGTGGAAAATGTAATTACCCTGCCCTACAGCCATACAGGGTATATCCGCTTTGTGGATAGTGAAGGATATCCTGCTGTGAAGCCACCATGGGGAACACTCAATGCTATAGATCTCAATTCCGGGGAAATCAAATGGAAGGTGCCACTGGGCGAATTTGAAGAGCTTACGGCTAAAGGGATTCCAAAAACAGGGATGGAGAATTATGGCGGTCCGGTGGTGACAGCCGGTGGTCTTGTTTTTATAGCGGCTACCAAAGACAAGTATTTACGCGCCTTTGATAAAGACACCGGTGAAGAGGTCTGGAGGTATAAATTGCCATTTGCCTCACTGGCCACCCCGGCCACTTATGAGGTGGGTGGAAAGCAATACCTGGTACTGGCCTCAGGAGGTGGAAAGAACACCAAAGAGCGGGGCGATGTGTATATGGCGTTTGCTTTGCCTGATAAGGAGTAAGCGGATTAAGGGTGGAACTGTGGAACTGTGGAACTGTGGAATTGTGTGGCGGGTAAATCGTTTATCCCAAAGGCAGTATCAATGGGTGGTGTTTTGCTTCTTGTGTTTCCTCTAGATTCTAATCATCAAACCTGGGATTAACAAAATTGCTCAGTTTGGATCCAAACCGGTAGCTGAGGCCAAAATGAGCATTGATGTCATAGCCTGATTCCAGTTGCTTGCGGCGGGTGAGAACTTCGGCCTCGGTGGCGCCCCCTTTTCTCAGGTTGAACTGGTCGTGAATAAGTCCACCATAAAAATATGTATTGAAGGACAAACCGCCTGTGATTCTGACTTCAATATCCGAGTAGGCGCTGAGCCTGTAATACTTCCAGTCATGGAAATAATTGTGATACTCAATACCCGTACGTATGTTGCCCCATTTTTGAATAAACCGCAGGTTGATAGCCACGTTATGTCTTGCCAGAATTTCATCTTTTTTCTCATAGATGGTGCTGTCGATGTAGGCGAAACTTTCAGCGCCTACGCTATAATTTAGTGTGAAAAACCTGTTGTTTACCTCCTGATAAGGAAAGATGCTGTACTCTATACCGGGAAAAAGAGAAATTCTGCTTTTGTAATTGGAAAAGGTATCATTTCTGAAATGTGCCGTATAGCCTGCAGACCAGTGATCATTCAGGCTTTTTACATATTGATGAAAAACATTATGACGGTCATTTGTTACGATATCATGTACAATAGCCCCATTATCATCTTCGTAATCATAACGCGAACTATTTTGGCCTCCATAATAGTAAAACCTCAACTTTGATTCATCGGTTATCCGGTTGATTGAAAAATTACCATTGAGCCGGTATGATTTGTAGACTTTATCTGCATTGACCGAACCATTACCACCTATCCGGAAAACCCAGAAATTCCATTTGTCATCCGTAGGTTCTTCTTCTTCGGTATTTTCTCCATTGCTTTTCATGGAAATATTTATTGCAGACACTTTATTCGTTTTGGCTATCCATGGGCCCAGGCCAAGCTTAAGGTATTTTAGCATTTCGTCCCGGCGTTCGAAGTCAGTCGCATTAGGCCCTGTGTTGAAATGCAAGGTGTCGGTGGTTCCGGTAAAATCATTTTGACCATAAAAAATCATTTGGTATTGCCGTCCCTGATCTCCTGTCCGCTGAGAAGTGATCAGGATATGCACATCAGACGAAACACGATCCATCAGAAAATCAATGATATTTATTTCTGTCTTGATATAAGGCATATCGCAACGTGTGTCGCTACAGTCTATAAATACCTTGAGACGCCCGTTTCCTGATTGAGAAGCTGCATTTAAAATAATTATAAAAAATAAAAATACGCTTATTGTTAACTGTTTTTTCATGTCTATAGGTAAAAATTTCAGTAGTTGGTACCTTGAAAGCAAGTAACTATATTATTCATGAAAGGTTACCTTAAAATTGATAAAACATTTATCTTTTTATTTAACAGGTAAATAATGATTATGTATGAAAGGTGAAGCTGTTTTTATTATGTGTTAAATGATGTAAAGCATTGGTGAAGTTGATAAAGATGAGCTTTTGAGTTGTGTAGGTTTTTGTATTTGAGTAACTTTAAGAGCAATATAAATGATAACTATAGCAACAAAGTATGCTGATGAAAATTAGAATGGGATTTGTGTTGTTTTTTTTTAGTCTTTTGTTTAGCTGTGACCTTTCCGGGCAGATCATCAATGTGACTCGCGAAGGCATTGAAATTGCCGATGTAAGTGGATTGAATAAGGATATTGACTATACAGAGATAAAGGGGACTCCCTATTATCATAATGATTACAAACGCGGCAAAGTCCTTTTCAGAAATGGTGAGGAACAAAATTTCCTCATGCGTTATAATATTTATCAGGATGTTATTGAGTATCAGCAGGATGAGTCATTTTTATTGTTGGGCTGGAGTGAGTTTTACGAGGCCATCATCATAGATGGTGAAAAATTTGTTATGCGTTATTTTAAGGATGGACCTGAAACAAACCGGGGCTATTTTGTTCAATTGACAGATAGTGGTTTGCAGGTATATAAAAGAATGCAGGTCGGATACCGGGATGAGAGTGATCGCGATAGCGGGTATGAAATTAAAAGAAACAGGGCCTGTGTGCGAAGCAAAGACCTGTACTATATGGCCATTGGAAAGGATATTCTGAAAGTATTCACGGGATCAAAGAATAGTCTGAAGCAGTTTGTTGCCCAGGATGCAGACAGAATTTTTAAGTATGCCAAAAAGAATAAACTCAACCTTAAAAAAGAGGAAGATCTGGTGGCTCTCATGGAACTTTACAGGCAAGGAGAACTTTAATCCCGAATTCAAAAATGATATTATTCATCGCGGGCATTGAGCGCGGTCATAGTATGTTTTTATAATAAAGATTATATTAATGTACTTAATAAAACAACTGAAAAATGAAAGTTGGTCTGACCCGGGAAGATGCCCTGAAGTATCATAGTCAGGGGCAACCGGGAAAAATAGAGGTGGTTCCTACCAAGATATTGAGTTCTCAACGCGACCTGGCCCTGGCCTATTCTCCCGGTGTGGCCGAGCCTTGCCTTGATATCAGGGATGATGAAGATAACAGTTATCTGTATACATCAAGAGGTAACCTGGTAGCCGTGATTAGTGATGGTACGGCCGTCCTGGGATTGGGAAACATTGGTGCAGTAGCCTCTAAACCGGTTATGGAAGGTAAAGGGGTCTTGTTTAAAAAATTTGCAGGGATAGATGTGTTTGATATTGAAGTCAACTCCAACAGCCCAGCCGATTTGATACATATTGTAAAATCACTGGAGCCTACATTCGGAGGCATTAACCTCGAAGACATCAAAGCGCCGGAGTGTTTTGAAGTAGAGGATACCCTGAAAAAACAGCTAAAAATACCCGTGATGCATGATGACCAACACGGTACGGCCATCATTACCGGAGCGGCATTGCTCAATGCACTGGAACTGGCCGGTAAGAAAATCGGCAGCATCAAAATGGTGGCATGTGGGGCCGGGGCCTCCGGGATCACCTGCGCCCGCCTGATGGTGAAGCTGGGAGTGAAGAAAGAAAATATCATTATGACCGATAGCAAAGGGGTCATTAGAAAAGACCGGAAAATGCTGGATCCCAACAAAGCTGAATTTGCGACTGACATTGATATTCACACCGTACAGGAGGCCATACAGGGTGCAGACTTTTTCCTGGGTTTGTCAAAAGGCAATTTGCTCACCAAAAAAGATCTCCAGTCCATGGCCGCCGATCCCATTGTCTTTGCACTGGCTAATCCGGATCCGGAGATATCCTATGCCGAAGCCATGGCTGCGCGAGATGACGTAATTATGGCCACCGGACGATCAGATAACCCCAACCAGGTGAATAATGTCCTGGGATTTCCTTATATCTTTCGGGGAGCACTGGATGTTAGGGCCACGGCCATCAACGAAGAAATGAAGCTGGCAGCGGTAAAGGCCCTGGCGGCCCTGACCAAAGAGCCGGTATCTGACTTCGTGCTCAAAGCGTACGGTGAGAAAAATATCGTGTTTGGCAGGAATTACCTGATCCCCAAGCCCATGGATCCCCGGCTGATCACCTCGATATCACCTGCAGTGGCCCGGGCAGCCATGGAGTCAGGAGTGGCACGAAAACAAATAACCGACTGGGAACAATACGAAATAGAACTCCAGAAACGCATTGGTATAGACCAGACACTGATTCATAACATCATCTCCCGATCCAAACGCAACCCGAAAAGAGTTGTTTTTACCGAAGCGGAGAATTTCAAAATCCTGGAAGCAGTCCAGATCATTCAGCACGAGGAAATAGCCATCCCTATACTGCTGGGCGATGAAGATAAAATACGGGGAATTGAAAAGGAATATAACCTGGATATAGGCGGTTGTAAAATTGTAAGTCCGCTAAAAGAAGAAAGACTCAGGCAGGAATATGGGGAGGCGTTGTATGAAAAAAGGAAGCGCCGTGGCTTGCAGCTCAATGAGGCCATTGACCTGATGATCGATAAAGACTATTTTGGGGCGATGATGGTAGGTTTGGGTGATGCCGATGCGCTGATATCAGGTATCAGCAAGCATTACTCCAAAACCATTGATACGGCCATAGAGGTATTGGGCAATCCCGTCCGACCCAATCTGGTGGCCGGAATGTATATCCTGAACACCAAAAAGGGGACTTTGTTTTTTTCCGACACCACAGTCAATGTAAACCCAACCGTCGATGAATTGGTGAAGATTATTGAATATACAGCCACTGCTGCCCGGTTCTTTCATGTTGAGCCGAGAATAGCCGTTCTGTCGTATTCCAATTTCGGTTCTTCGGAAGGGGAGGTGCCCCGGAAGGCCAGGGAGGCCGTAAACAAGGCCAGGCATAAATTCCCTGAGCTGATCATTGATGGGGATATTCAGGCCAACATAGCAATGGATGCTGAGCTACAGCAGCAAAATTTCCCATTTAGTCACCTGGCTGAAAAAGGGGCCAATACTTTTATTTTCCCCAACCTGGCCAGTGGTAATATCGCCTACAAGTTCCTGATGGAACTGGGTGGTGTAGAGGCTATTGGACCTGTTCTGCTGGGGATCAGCAAACCGGTACATGTATTGCAGGTGGGCAGCTCTGTGCGTGATATCGTGAATATGGTGGCTATCGCAGTGGTAGATGCCCAGACCGAAGGATCGATGAAACCACCGGTAGAACGCAATCATGATCTGGAGGGGCTGATGGTGGCTATGTAATTAGTGTTGCTCCGAAATTTATGTGTGGTGATTTGTTAGTTTCAAAAAGGCACAGGGATTGAAACCTGTGCCTTTTGTCTGCACCTCCCTCAACGTCACGTTTCTAATAAATATAGCGTATGACCAGATGCGGACGTTGTGGGAAAGAAAGGTGGTCTTTATATTTTTACCCATTGGTCTGATTCGATTGGAAAGGTTGTGATTAACCCGCTGTCTTAAACTGTGATGTTTGTGATGATTATGAGGACTGTGATTTTTAAACGAACTCACACTGAGGGCTGACATATCTATAGCAAAAAGATTTATACCATTGGATTTAGGACAAGACAATCTACTCATAAGGCACTGGAATATATGTTTCACGAGGTGAGTTTTGAAGGGATGCGCTATATAATAGATGCAGATATCAAGAACTATTTTGGGAGTATAGACCACGGTATATTACGGGGTTTTCTTTACCATAGGGTGAAAGATGGGGTGATACGCAAGATGTTGGATAAAGGAGAACAGGCATACAAAACTTAGTGAGCTGATCGGTCAATTGAACGTCAAACTACGAAGCTACTACAATTATTATGGTATTACATTTAACAGCCGAAGCATAGACAAATACTATAAAGTAGTCGAAAGGGCACTGTTCAAGAGGATAAACCGCCGAGGGGACAAGCGAGTTTGGCCATGGAGCAGGTATGATAAACTAATCAATGTTTGGATGCCAACCTTAAAGCCTCGCATTTACCATAGTTACCTTTCATTGAATCCGATTTAGGAGGAACCGGATGCGGGAAAACCGCTCGTGCGGATCTATGAGGTAACGATCCGCTCTACTCGGAAACCATTTTTGAAATTTCTCAAACAAAACACACAGAAAAATGGTGTTTTGTTGCCTGATTGAGGAAATTATGTCGTCTAATCTGTTGTCTGAAAAAACAAAAAACCCCTCAAAAATTAATTTGAGGGGTTTTTGTTGCCCGACTAGGGCTCGAACCTAGACTCTTCTGAACCAAAATCAGACGTGTTGCCAGTTACACCATCGGGCAAAAACCAAACCTTTCCTGATTTGGAGGTGCAAAGCTAGAATTTATTTTTTTTAAATAAAACAGCCTGCTATAAAAATTTTATTGATTTATCTTCTCTCCCACTTCAAGTGCATCCATGTAGCCATCAGCAAAGAATCGATATTTGTCCAGAATGGATATTACGGCATTGCGTAATTGCCTGTTGTTGCTGTACTGGATGGGCCCGTATAAGCTCGTGGCATATCCGTTCCAGATTAATTTCTCTTGTCGCCTGTCGTAAAACTGGATGAGTAAGGTGCCTGACCGCATTTCTATTTTTTTTGCGTTATAATCATTTTCAATGCCGGGCCGTTCAGCCCAGTCTTCAATTTCAGGTTGTTCATAACCATTGAACTTGAGGCTGTCATAATATATTTTGTAGGCGATAAGTAAATTTGGCTTTCGCGTTGTTTGCCGATAGCCCAGAAATTTTAACCTGGCCAGTATTGAGCTTTCAATGACCGGGTTGTACATTGTAGTGTCAATCGCCGCAGTAGGTTGTTGCATCAAATCGAAAGTGCTGTATTTTTTAAACCTTCCACTGTAGCTGTAATCATATTCAACAGGGAGTTCTTTAAAGGAAAGACACCCGGACAGTAAGATAACAAAAGCCAATAAAACATATAACTTTTTCATAAGCCACCGGTTTATACTTCATCTATAACACTTCAGTTATATCAAAGGTTAATTGAAGGTAATGAAAGATTTTCATCTTTGGAATAAATCCGGATTAAAAATTTTTCATAACATCAGATGAAAGGCTAGCTGGTTGCCTGATTCCGTATTGATCACTGATCATTGTTTAATCCTTCCCGGATTATCAGAAATGAAAGCCTTCCAACTTTTGGCTGACATCTGCACTTTCCCCCCCTGAAAATGATGACATAGGGCCACGCCCAAAGCATCTGTCGCATCGAGGAGTTTAGGGATGTCTTTGAAATGCAGTAATTGTTTCAACATGCTGGCCACTTGTTCTTTGGAGGCATTGCCATTACCGGTAACGGCCTGCTTAACTTTCTTTGGGGCGTATTCGGTGATGGGTATATCCCGGTGCAAGGCCGCTGACATGGCTACTCCCTGTGCTCTTCCCAGTTTGAGCATAGATTGTACATTTTTCCCAAAAAAAGGAGCCTCCAGTGCCACCTCGTCCGGGTGGTAATCATCGATGAGGCTAAGTACCCGATCAAATATTTTTTTTAACTTAATAGCATGGTTTGCATATTTTGTAAGGTGTATGACGCCAAACTGCATCAACTCGAGCTTGCTGCCTGTAATTTTTATCACGCCATATCCCATGATACTCGTGCCGGGATCCAGACCCAAAATGATTTTCTCTTGTTTTTGATTAATATTGCCCACGGTGCAATTTAGTGAAATGAAATACCATAAAGAAAATATCCCGTGATAGCCGTATATATTTTATTTGGACTGTATGCTGCATTCATTACTGTGCTGATCTATGGCTGGATGCGCTTGCCCGTACCTTGCCGCAGCGATGTAGATAAATCGGATGACCCATTCATTAGTGTTATTGTTCCGATCCGAAATGAGACAAGCAATATTATCGGTTTACTTCAGGATCTGGAAAAGCAGGACTGTCCCCGCGAAAAATTTGAAGTGCTATTGATCAATGACCACTCTGAAGATGATACCTGTCAGGTGGTCAGGGCGTACGGGAAGAATACGAATTTAAACATCCGGCTAATAGACCTTGTTGAGGTCACCGGTAAAAAGCAGGGCATAACCGCAGGGGTAAAGCAGGCAAAAGGCGGGGTGATCCTTCAAACAGATGGTGATTGCCGGGTAGGAAATCAATGGGTTTTGACCTACATGAGGGCTTTTAGCCAAAGTGAAAAAAAAATGTTTTTTGGGCCGGTTTGTATTCAGCAAAGCAGCTTTTGGGCTGAGTTACAGTCCATTGAATTTGCAAGCCTGGTGGGTACTGGGGCCGCCACTTCTTTTTTTCGCAGGATTACAATGCTCAATGGGGCGAATATGGCTTTCACAAAGGAAGTTTTTAATGAAGTGAACGGTTTTGAAGGAAACCTGGAAGTGCCTTCAGGAGACGATGAATTTCTGGCTGGTAAAATAAATGCACTGTACCCGGGGAGTATTCAGTTTTTAAAAAGACGGGAGGTGGTCGTTGAAACAAAACCCGTTCATTCCGTGGGCAAATGGATCATGCAACGAAAACGTTGGGCGGGCAAATGGAACAAAGGAGGGAATAAGGTTTTCGCATTCTCCCTCTTCTTATTTTATATGACGGTTTTGTTAATGGTTCTTGCTGGAGCTTATGGATGGTTGCCTGTCGGTCTTCTTTTTGTTTTATGGGCAATAAAAGGAGTCGTTGATTCCCTTTTTATAGCAGTAGTTATGCGCTTTATGAAACAACGTGTCAATATTTTTTATTTGGTTTTGTTAGACATTTTATACCCCTTTTATTCCATAATAATTGGAATTCTGTCTAATTTCGGGAAATATTCCTGGAAAGGAAGAGAATACGATATTTAGGGTAATGAGTAAACTTTCAAATAAAAATAAGTTAAAGTTAAGGGAGCTTGAGCTAAACAGCTTGTTGGAGATCACCCAGGCGATTAATAACAACCTTTCTGAGGAGTCGCTGTACAAGATCTTTCAGTTTACGCTCAGGGGCAACTTGCAATTGAAAAAGCTGGCTCTATATGTCTTGGACGAGCGGTGGGCTTGTAAGGCCAGCTTTGGCACGACTATGAACTGCAACCTGACACCTTTGACGGAAAAACTGCAAACCCTTGAGAAGGCCAGGGAAGTCACCTCTGCTGATGCCCCCTTTGATGAATTTGATTTTATGATACCGGTGTCTCATAAGACTGAATTACTTGCGTTGGTTTTTGTTTCAGGATTAACGGAAGGGCCTGCTGAAGGATCCAATGCCATTAATTTTCTTCAGGCCATCAGCAACATCATGATTGTAGCTATAGAGAATAAAAAGCTGGCCAGAAAGCAATTGTCACAGGAGGCCTTGCGAAAAGAGTTGGAAATAGCCAGTGATGTACAGCAGTTCTTATTTCCTGATGACCTGCCTTATGGCATCAGACTCAAGGTGGAAGCGAGTTATTTGCCCCATGACCGGGTGGGGGGTGATTATTATGATTATATCCCTATTAATAAAAACCAGTTTCTGGTCTGCATTGCTGATGTGTCAGGTAAGGGGATACCTGCGGCACTAATCATGTCCAACTTTCAGGCCTCACTTCATACATTGATCAGACAAACACCCAACCTCACCGAAATTGTGGAAGCACTCAATTTTCAGGTGATGGAAAGTGCGAAAGGTGAGAAGTTTATTACTTTTTTTGCGGCCATTTATGACCACACCCTTAAAACCATGGTCTATGTGAATTCCGGACATAATGCGCCTTTCCTTTTACGAAATGGTTCCATAGAATGTCTCGATGAAGGATCTACCGTTTTAGGGGCCTTGGATCCACTTCCCTTTATTAATGAGGGTTTTATTACCGACCTGGATGATTTTACCCTCTTTGCCTATACCGATGGCCTGACAGAGACAAGAAATGAAAATGGCGATGAGTATGGCCAGGATAGATTGTTGGATTATTTTAGCCTGAACGGACAAAAAGATTTGCAGGAGATGCATCAGGACATTATCATCTCGCTTGATGATTTTAAGGGCCGGAACAATTATAATGACGATATTACGCTGCTTTCCTGTAAGGTCAACCCCTGATGATGTACGTGCATAAAACCCCTGCTTTTGTTAAAGCACTATTTCCTGCTGTGGTGTGGAGCATGAAAGGGGTAATAAACAAGATATATCTCACGTTTGATGATGGGCCGGATCCGGCAATCACACCTGAAATATTGAGTATACTCAAGGAAAAAGAAGTGAAGGCTACTTTTTTTTTGGTTGGAGGTAATGTCGGGAAACAGCCGGAAATAGTAAAGGACATCCTGGAGTCGGGGCATACGGTCGGCAATCATACTTTTTCCCATATGATGGGTTGGAAAAGCAATGCCTCGGCTTATCTCCGGGATACCGACCTCTGTCAGCAAAAGCTGGAAGAACACGGGGTGACAAGAAAATTGTTTCGTCCGCCCTATGGGAAACTGACTCCAGGGCAGTGGAATGGACTAAACAGAAAAGCTTATGAAGTGGTGATGTGGGACGTGCTCTCAGGTGATTTCGATCAGAAACTGTCTGCCGAACATTGCCTGAAGGCCACAACACAAGCGACTGCCGGGGGATCAGTTGTCGTGTTCCATGACAATGCTAAGTTTAAGGAGAAGGTATTGCGCGTGGTTCCGGAGTATATTGACTATTTCCTCGATCGCGAATATTCATTTGAAACATTATGAACTGGATGATCCTTTTATCTTTACCTGTTATTTTTTTAATATGGACTGAAATAGTGGTTTCCATCCTGGTTTTGAGGAAAGAAAAACCCTTGCCTTTCTTAAAGAAGAAAAGAGGTAAAGTCTCTATCCTCATCACCGCAAGAAATGAGGAGAACAATATTGGCCCGTGTTTGGAAAGCCTGAAGATGCAGGATTATGATGATTTTGAAATCCTGGTGGCTGATGATGATTCTGAAGATAAGACCTACGAAATAATACAGTCAACACTTTCAGATAAAATGCAGTGCTTTCGCTATCGTCCAGGCCTTGCGAAAGTGAACCCGAAAGCGATGGCACTGGCTTTTCTGGCCACAAAGGCAAAGGGGGAATACCTGGCCATTGCCGATGCCGATGTTTTGTACCCTTCTACCTGGCTATGTGGCCTGCTGGATGGGCTTGGGGATGGAGGAATTGTTTCAGGAATAACCGGTGTTGAGGGCAGTATGTGGCAGGATATGGAGTGGAAAACTTCCATCAGACGGATGGCCCTGGCTAACAGGCTGGGGATGCTTACCTCCGCTATTGGGAATAATATGTTGGTAAGGCGAAGTGCTTTTGACCGGGCCGGTGGATTTGAAAGTGTAAAATTGAGCCCTACCGAAGACCAGGCCCTTTGTGATAATGTGAAAAAAGAAGGGTACAGGGCCGAAGTGCTGTATAACAATAAGGTACTGGCATATACAAAACCAATTCCACTCACCCTGTTTTTCCATCAGCGTGTGCGGTGGATGAACGGAGTTATGAAGCAACCCCTTTTTGTTCGTTCATTGCTCACCTTGCAGGCATTGGTATTGCCTGTGTTGTTGTTGCTAGGAGGTTGGCATCTCTTATATGCTTCGCTTATATTTGTGAGCTGGCTTCTTGTTAAATCATTAACTGATGGAATATTACAATGGCAGATAGACCGAAAGGTTAGGCCGGTTTATATATTATTGTATAACCTTTGTCTTCCGGTGTTTCATTTAATATTACTGGTGCTTTATTTGATGACCGGTACGCTGGAGTGGAAGGGAAGGAAACTGCCGGCGAAGAAATAAAACTTATAATTCAAGTTATGCTGATTGATACACACGCACATATATACCTTAAACAATTTAAGGAAGATATTGATGAAGTCATGCAAAGGAGCCACGATGAGGGGATACAAAAAATATTAATGCCCAATATAGACGTGACATCGATTGAAGGAATGTTAAACATGGAGGCTGCCTATCCCGGTGTTTGTTATAGCATGATGGGACTGCACCCTTGTTCAGTCGGGGCAGATTTTGAAAAACAATTGGCTACAATTGAAGAATATTTAAATAAAAGGGAATACATCGCTATAGGTGAAATAGGTACTGACCTATACTGGGATAAGACGTATTGGCCCCAACAGCAGGAAGCATTTGTCATCCAGTTGGATTGGGCAAAAACAAGGGAACTCCCGGTAGTCATCCATTGTCGTGATTCGATGGATGAAACCCTTGATATGGTGGAAGCCCGGGTTGACAACAGGCTGACAGGTGTTTTTCATTGTTTTGGCGGTTCATTGGAACAAGCCCGCAGGATTATAGAAATGGGATTTTACCTGGGGATAGGTGGGGTGAGTACATATAAAAACAGCGAGGTAGATCAGGTCGTAAAAACGGTGGGGCTGGATCGGGTAGTTCTGGAAACAGACAGCCCATACCTGGCGCCTGTACCTAAAAGAGGAAAACGAAATGAACCACTGTATGTGAAGTATGTGTGTGAACACCTGGCCAGCATGCTCGAATGTTCCGCAGAAGAAGTGTCCGGGAAAACCACCCTGAATGCCAGGAAATTATTTCATTTATGAAACTGCATGAGTTAAGGATTGATACGGCCTCGCCTGAACAACCGCAGGCGTCCATAATGATTATATACACCGGTGGGACGGCTGGAATGGTTCTTGATAAATCCAAAGCGCTGGTTCCCTTTGATTTCAACCTGATACTGGAGCATATGCCGGTACTCAAGTCCTTTAACTTGTTATTAAAGGTTGTTTCTTTTGATACGCCGGTAGATTCCTCAAATATAAATCCTGAACACTGGAAGTTAATTGCTGAAATTATTCTGCACAATTACCAAACCCATGATGGTTTTGTGGTATTGCACGGTACTGACACCATGGCCTATACGGCATCGGCGTTGAGCTTTATGTTGGAGGGGCTCAACAAACCTGTGATTTTCACCGGCGCCCAGCTACCGGTATCCTCACCACGGTCGGATGCCCATGAAAACCTTGTGACTTCTTTGGAAATCGCTTCTGCCCAAAAGGATGGGCGGCCCATAGTGCCTGAAGTGGCCATTTACTTTGATTATTATTTGTTTCGGGCCAATCGGGCCAAAAAGGTGGAAAGTCAGCATTTTGATGCTTTTAACTCAGAAAACTATCCCACACTGGCTGAAGCAGGCATTGCTATCGAATATAACACAGACCGGATCCTTCCTTTTGTGCCAGGTGACCATTTAAAAGTATCTACTTCGATAGACACAGCAGTGACCATTCTTAAATTGTTTCCGGGCATGAGCAAGACGACTGTGGAAAGTGTTTTGTCAACGCCGGGACTAAAAGGAGTGGTAATGGAGACCTTTGGGGCCGGCAATGCGCCCACCACCCCCTGGTTGGTCGACTGTTTAAGCCGTGCAATTGATGCCGGAATAATAATATTTAATGTTTCTCAATGCCCGGGTGGAAAAGTTTCACAGGGAAGATATGAAACAAGTAAAATATTGGATATGATAGGCGTAATAGGGGGAAATGACATCACTTTGGAAGCTGCAATCACTAAAATGATGTATTTATTGGGAACTATTAAGTCAAAAAAAGAGGTGAAAAAATTATTATCATTACCTTTGCGCGGTGAAATGGATGACAGAAAATAACGTAATGCTTGCATATAGAAGTTTTTATTGATTTATTTGCGAGCTTATAATTGAAAAGCTGCAGTGTGTTGGAGAGGTGACCGAGTGGTTGAAGGTGCTCGCCTGGAAAGTGAGTGTACTCTTTATTAGGGGTACCGAGGGTTCGAATCCCTCTCTCTCCGCAGTAATTAAATTGAATTGTTACTTTTATTATTTTTGTGATTATTAATACTTAGAGAGGCAAATTTTAAAACTTGAACTATGAAAAAACTACTTGCAATTTTGGCTATTACCGGAATTATGACTTTCGGTTTCTCAACCTTCACGGTTGCACAAGATGCTGCTGACGCTGACACGACCACTGTTGATGCTCAAGCTGACACTTCCACTGTTTCCGAACCAGCCCCCGAACCGGCGGCCAGTACCATTACTGTAGATGAATCTGCTGTAGTAGAAGAAGAAGCACCTGAATCTTTTCAGCAAATTATCAAAACAAAATTTATTGAAGGTGGTGTTGAATGGATGGGACCCGTTCTGGTTTGTTTAATCATTGGCCTGGCCATTGCCATTGAGCGGATCATTACATTGAACATGGCTACAACCAACACAAAGAAATTACTGGCTAAAGTAGAAGACGCATTAGCGACTGGCGGTGTTGAAGGTGCAAAAGAAGTCACTAAAAATACCCGCGGACCTGTAGCGTCTATCTTTACACAAGGCCTGATGAGAATGTCTGAAGGTATTGAAATGGTAGAGAAATCTATAATTTCTTATGGTTCAGTCGAAATGGGTCGCCTGGAAAGAGGCCTGGTTTGGGTTTCACTTTTTATCGCACTGGCTCCCATGCTTGGTTTTACAGGAACGGTAATCGGTATGATTAGCGCCTTTGATGCCATTGAAGCTGCTGGTGATATCTCTCCTCAGATTGTTGCTAACGGTATTAAAACAGCCCTTTTGACTACAGTTGCCGGTCTGTTCGTAGGTATTATTCTACAAGTGTTCTATAACTACCTGGTATCTAAAATCGATGGCCTGGTGAACCAAATGGAAGACGCGTCTATCACCCTTGTTGATATGTTGGTGAAGCACAATCTTTCAAAATAAGTTATTTGGACTTTAAAATATTTAATATATGGATTTTGTAGATATTGGACTTTGGGCAGCTATGATTCTAGTGGTGGTGGCCTCAGCAACGGCTGTTATTATGCCGGTAATAAACTCGCTGGACAACCCAAAATCATTGCTCTACTCACTTGGTGGACTGGTTCTAATAGGATTGATATTCCTTATTGGCTATGGCATTGCAAGTGATGAAGTGACTGCGAAATATATTTCGTATGATGTGACAACGCCAACGATGTCTAAACTCATTGGTGGTGGCTTGGAAACTACGTATATGCTCCTTACGATAGCATGTATCGGTATTGTGTTTTCGGAAGTTTATAAAGCTTTGAAGTAAAACGTTATGATGCAGAAAAAGGAAAGAGACACACCGGAAATTAATTCAAGCTCGATGGCTGATATTGCCTTCCTGCTGTTGATATTCTTTCTGGTAACAACAACAATTGCAAATGACAGGGGATTGTTCCTTTTATTACCCCCTGATCCTGACCAATTAATAGACCAGGATATAAAGATCCCTGAGCGGAACCTTTTTAAGATCCAGATTAATTCGGAAGATGCACTGCTTGTGGAAAATCAACCCATGACTGATGTTGAGGAATTGAAAGAGATGATTCATGAGTTTATTATGAATCGGGGAGTGGATCCTAATTTGTCGGATTCCCCAAAAGATGCGATCGTTTCATTGAAAACAGACAGGGGTACAACGCAAAAAAGGTTTATCGAAGTGTTAGACCAGATTAAAGGGGCATATCATGATATTTATGCCGAAAGGGCAGGTGTAACGAATAAAAGATGGCGCGAAATTGCTGCCGATCATAAAGATCCCGAGATTGATCGGCTTTATGAAATAGGCAGAGGTGTATTGCCAGACGGGAAACCTGAAATACCAATGAATATATCAATTGCTGAACCGACTAAAATAGGAGGGTAATATGTCTAAATTTAAGAAAAAGGCTAAAACTAAACAGGATATCCC
>Ga0224506_10001292_pt1 | contig 18105 bp, 13 predicted proteins | sample SF_Jan12_sed_USG_2_FD_169108 | JGI IMG/M metagenome (GOLD analysis project Ga0224506, IMG submission 169108) | Sediment microbial communities from San Francisco Bay, California, United States - SF_Jan12_sed_USGS_8_1 | ecosystem: Environmental > Aquatic > Marine > Sediment | place: USA... | reverse complement strand
CCATAGGACAAAGCCAGCAATTTACAGGGTCGGGTAATGGTAATTTATCCTGGTCAGTTAGCAATACTAATGTAGCATCTATTGATGCGAGTTCAGGTTTGTTAAACGCTATTGCAGCGGGTGAAGTAGAAGTTATACTTACTGATGCTATCGGTAATCTAGTTCGCTCCAGTCCAATCCAGGTTTTAGCGGCCGAGTTGGCTATTAGCGTGCCAAAAACCCAATTGAAAGTAGGGCGTAATATGCAAATTACAGCCTCTGGAGAGCCGCCATTTCAATGGGATGTGAGCAATAATGAGCGAGCATCTATCGATCAGAATGGCGTATTAAGCGCTTTGTCAACAGGGCAAATTAGAGTAATAGTTAAGGACAGTCTTGATCGTGAAACCATTAGCGAGGAAATTACTTTATACCGTGATAGCGAGGATGACGATGATTAAGAATAAATGGCTTAATACAATTTTAAATCGCCGCAAATAATATCGATTTTATCCGCTAAGTCGGGTCCGATCGCGCAAGCCGTCACTGTTGCGTTTCCAGCGAATTCCGTGCGACCACTATCAATAATTAAATGACTTTGTAGGCCTGCATCAATTGCTTGCTGGTGTCGCTTTTTAAGTTCGACTTCCGAATGAACTTGCAAACAAATTTTTGCCATGCCTTGAAATATCCACGTTTGTTCCAAAGTCGACAAAACTATCTGGCATTCGTTTTGGAGGCTTGGGCAATGAATTTTTTCCCTCAAAAATGCCATTGCTGCATGCGCACCCTGGGCGATTTCTTTGCCACGACGCATACGTAAGTCGCGTCGAATAAGTATGATTTGTTTAATGCCTTGCATGATTATCCCTAGTGTTGTTTATTATTATCTTAATAGTTCTGTTAAGCCGCATAATTCTCAATCTAAGCGATTATTTAGCTTAGAAAATTCATTAAGTCACTGACAAAGTACACCGATACTGTTTGGTAATAGTTTTTCGCAACCAATTAGTCAGTCGAATCAATTAACATGTTTTCACGTTTAAGCCTACAACAAAGCATCATTGGTATCATCCTTATTATGGGCGTAATTAGTATTGCCTTGGTTGTTATGGGCGCAAGTGCTTTTAAGCAATTATCCATCGAAAACGAACAAAAAGCATTAACAGAGTTAACGAAATTGGCCGTCGATGAGTTGTTGGATGATTTAAGTGACCGCATGTCGGAGATGGGCAGCGATCTGCAAACCGATGAGCAAATGCTACGTGGTCTTAAGTCTAACAATTATAGCAGCCTGAGCACCCTTCTTAATGATCAGTTTTTCCAATATTACACGACCGCAGGTGTGCTAAAGCTTGAAAAACTTTATGTGTATGACAAATCGTTTCGTTTATTGGCGCAATCAAGTGAAGGTTATGTCATGCCTGATAGAGCTTTGGTTTTATGTGCGCATGCGGCAGACGAGGCAGCCATCCGACGTGGTCCGCTGCGGGTCAAAGCATTAAAACGATTCTGTGTGCAAGATGGATTATCTTTCTACAGCGTGATAATTCCCATTGGTGGACTTGTTCCACAAGCCTATTTGCAAATCGTGGTTGATCCCTCTTATAGTATTAAACCATTAGAACAGAAGATCGGGCATAGCGCGCATTTAATTTACCCGAATGGAAAAGACGCGCATCGCCCATCCAGTTGGCCTGGCCCCGATTTATTGAAGACCTATTTGCAAGCCCACTATGTTTTACGTGATTCGAATTTGCAGAATGTATTGACCATTCATGTGGCTCGCAACATCGGTGATTTTCAACACCAAATCCGTCAAACGGTGATGGCACAAGTCGCTTTGGTCATTATTGTTGTTCTTCCTGCCGTTGTCTTTTCAATTTTGTTACTACACCGTGCTTTTGATCCTGTCAGGCGCATTAAAGAAGCCGCACAACGTATCACTAAAGGTGAATACATTGTTGTTTCAGAGACATCGTTTCCAGAAATTGATGTAGTGGTGAATTCGTTCAATAGTATGATACGCCATATTAGTCACCTGATCCGTGAACTCGAGCAGGAGAATGATTTTCGACGGGAAATTCAAATCGCGCTAAAAGAAAATCAACTGCGTCTAGAGCAGGCCCGCGATGAAGCATTATCTGCAAGCCGCAGTAAAAGTGAATTTTTGGCAAACATGAGCCATGAGATTCGTACTCCGTTAACCGCTATCATTGGTTTTGCGGAAAGTTCACTTGATGCTGACCAGACCATGGCAGAGCGACTAGAAGCATTGCAAACGATTATACGTAGTGGGCGTCATTTGTTAAGTGTTATCAACGATATTTTAGATTTATCAAAAATCGAAGCCGCCAAACTAGAGATTGAACGCATTGCCTTCGAACCATTAGCAATTGTTGAAGAAGTGATGCGCTTAGTAAGAATTCAAGCTGATGAAAAAGGGTTGACTTTAAAAGTAGATTTTCAATTTCCATTGCCGCACACAATCATTAATGATCCATTACGTATTAAACAAGTGTTAATAAACTTATGTAGTAATGCAATTAAATTTACTCAAGAAGGGGAGATATGCATTCGTGTTCATTGCGAACAGGAAAAACAAAAACTCTTCTTTGATGTCGTCGATACTGGGATCGGAATGACACCACCGCAATTAGAAAAAGTGTTTGATAAATTTGCCCAGGCTGACAGCTCAACCAGTCGGCAATACGGTGGGACTGGATTGGGTTTATCATTATCGCAACAGCTCACCGAGCTAATGGGTGGCTGTTTATCCGCGACTAGCACTTATGGTGAAGGTAGTTGTTTTACCGCGAGTGTTTCGACGGGATCTTTGAACCAGGTAAGTTTTATTGAATCCAGTGATCAAATAGTAAAACAGAAAGAAAAGGCGGGTGCAAAACATCATGGGATTTTATTGAGTGGGTGCATACTTGTAGCTGAAGATATTGAAGACAATCAGCGTTTGTTGAAAATATATTTTGGTCGTTTTGGTAATCAATTGATTGTCGAATTTGTTGATAATGGGCAACAAGCGGTAGATCGGGTTTCCGAACAAAACTTCGATTTGATTTTTATGGATATGCAGATGCCGGTGATGGGTGGTTTAGATGCGACAAGAATGATTCGTCAAAAAAATATTAACACGCCTGTGATAGCTTTAACTGCGAACACCATGAGAGAGGATCAGGAACGGTGCTTGGCTGCCGGTTGTAATGAGTTTTTATCCAAGCCAATTGATCGAGACGCGTTGTTGGGCGTATGCCAGAAATATTTGCAAAGCGCCAGTGCGGATGATTCAGAATTTATTTTTTCTAGCTTACTTGAGCAGGGCCCGGAATACGAAGCGGCGGTGGAGAAATTTATTGCCAAACTTCCCGATTATCTAGGTTCAATTCAGCAAGCGACTCAAGCTGGTGATACACCAACAGCTGAGCGAGAGTTGCATAATTTAAAAGGAGTCGCTGGTGGTATGGGGTTTTCACAAATTTCCCAACTCGCCGCAAAAATAGAGTTTCAAATCAAAAATCAAGATTTGGATATGGTGCTCTTACTGGTGGATGAACTAAAAAAGATGAGTCAAAATGTTCGGTTAAAATAATCGCAACAAAAGAAGCTGATAAAAACTACTTTGGGTTTCAACATAAAAACCCAAAGTGCAAAAATCCAATCAATTACAAAGCGTAGATGGTTTCAACAAAACGTTTAAGTTCGGAATATTTCTCATCAAGTTCCCCACTCCAAGAATAATTCATAGGGTGGCCGGTTTGATTGATTGAAAGATAATGGGTTTCTCCTTGATCGTGATTGTCTGATGCTGACGGCCGTTCCGGCTTGTCACAAATGAGTAAACGCACAACGGCTGGATAAAGTTTTTCGTGCCCAATAAATTTTTCTTGAAGAAAGCCATAACACGTGTCGTCAGGTGATTGGTTTTCTACTTGAATCAGATAACCTTCTTCGATAGGTTGAAGATGGAAGTGTTGCTTACCCTGAATACCTTCATCTCGGACAATATCTATTTCGAGCATTTTGATCACCACTCAATAGTTTGAGTTTTCATATTCGATGAATATGAAAAAGCACTAGTGAAGAATTTTCCAATCCTTATGTTTAACTGTTATTGCAGATCTATGGGATTAGAGCAACCATATTTTTTTTATCTGAACCATAAAAAATATCAAAATTTAGAGAAATCAAAGTCAGTTCAGTGATAAAGAATTAACGTCAAGCAATAAAATGATTGAAGAGGAATAACCAAGTCGCAAGCTAATATATTTCACCAAAGTGGTAAAAATATCTGGGCTGATATTTGTCGTTACATTGTGAAGTTTGTGCCGTTACTCATTTCAAACGGACCAAAAATCATAGTTAGTAGCTGGTGTTTCCAATAAATATGTATGGGCGTTGCCAACCCGGAGTAGTGATTCTGTCGTATGTGTGTATATGCGGCCTTATTGAAGCCATTAGAATTTAAAACTTTAAGTTACTTCGCTTTACACTGAGAATTAGGCTATGCCGGTTTTATGGCTTTGGGTTTTTGAGTCTTTGAATTGAGAGGCAAGTGTGCGGTTTGCTAAAAAAAATGTTGTAAAATAAGCCTCACCGAAAACACGTTGAGCGTAAGCCTATTGGGACAGCAAAACCCGCCCGCATTGTCCAGCTATCGTAGCTTAACCCCTTGTTTTAATAAACAATAATATTTTCGAATCAATGCTTGTGAAGCCTAAGTAGCTCTGCTAAACTCCCCTCCCTACTGGTTTGGCACCAAAGATCAGTCACTTAGACTGACGTGTCAAACATTCCCCTATAAAGTGGTAAAGAGTATAATCCCGCTTTTTATGGTCAAGGCGAAAGTGGCGGAATTGGTAGACGCGCTGGATTTAGGTTCCAGTGGGGTGACCCGTGAGAGTTCGAGTCTCTCCTTTCGCACCATATTTCTCGGTGTGTGATGGCGAATCAGCCCACACCAATCGGAAAACAATAGAATATATATAGAGTAGAGGTTAGTCAGATGCAGGTATCGGTGGAGGCCACTGAAGGCTTGGGGCGTCGAATGACGGTTTCTATCCCAGGAGATCGTATTGCCACAGAAGTACAAAAGCGATTACAAAACATGGCGCCGAAGGTCAAACTTTCGGGTTTTCGCCCTGGAAAAGTGCCTTTTAAGGTTATAGAGAAACGTTTTGGACCATCCGTTCGTCAAGAAGTTGTCGGTGATGTGATTTCATCTACTTATTACGAAGCGATCCAGCAAGAGCAACTTAAGCCTGCCGGTATGCCCGCAATCGAAAATCAAGAATTTAAAGAAAACGATGGCATTGAATTCACCGCCGTGTTTGAAGTTTATCCAGAAGTTGAAGTTAAGGGCATCGAACAATTAAAAATAGAGCGCCCGGTTGGATCTATTTCTGATAATGATATTGACGAAATGTTAGAAAAGTTACGTAAACAGCGTGTTAACTGGGTTGATGCCGATCGTGCCGCTCACGATGGCGATAAGGTTACGGTTGATTATAAGGCAACAATTGATGGCGAGAGTTTTGAAGGTGGTGAAGGCCAAGGTTTGTCGGTAACCATCGGTTCTGGCGCGATGATCCCAGGATTTGAAGAGAAAATGATTGGTGTTCAAGTGGGTGAAAACGTTGAATTTGACGTACCTTTTCCTGATAAATACATGAAAGAAGAGCTTGCTGGAAAAATGGCCCATTTTGTGCTCGACATAAAAACCATACAGGCACCGGAACTACCTGAAATCGATGACGAATTTGCAAAAAGTTTCGGAATTGAAGGTGGGCTAGAGGCATTTCGTGTCGATATCCGAGATAACATGCAGCGTGAACTTGATAACGCCATTAATTCAAAGGTGAAAAACCAGGTCATGGATGCCTTATATGAGGCTAATCCTATTGAACTTCCAAAGGTTATGATTGACGAAGAAAATAAGCGTCAACTGCAACACATGCAAGAGCAGCTCAAACAAAGCGGACAGCCTGTCACTGGTAGTGAATACCAGCCTGAGCAGTTTGAAGCACAAAGTAAGCGTCGTGTGGCTTTAGGTCTGATTTTGTCTGAGATTGTTAAAGCTCGAGAGTTAACAGCAGATGCAGATAAAGTACGCCAGGAAGTCGAGTCTATAGCGAGTGCATACGGCGCGGAAAAAGATCAAGTAGTGAAGTGGTATTATGGTAACCGTGACCGCTTGACTGAAGTTGAATCTATGGTTTTGGAAAATGAGGTTGTGGCTTGGGTCTTGGATCAAGCTCAAGTCACTGATAATATGATGACTTTCGACCAGGTGGTGAACCCGGTCAAAGCATAATTTGATAAGGGAAATAGCATGATTGATAGCCAGCATAAAGGTATTGTGCACGCGCCGGAAATGAATTTGGTGCCAATGGTGGTGGAACAAACCGGTCGTGGTGAGCGCGCTTTTGATATTTATTCACGCTTATTAAAAGAACGGATTATTTTCCTTGTTGGCCCTGTTGAAGACCACATGGCTAATCTTGTTGTGGCTCAATTGCTATTTCTCGAATCTGAAAATCCTGATAAGGATATTTATCTATACATCAATTCTCCTGGTGGCTCTGTCACTGCAGGATTATCAATTTATGATACAATGCAATATATTAAACCCGACGTGAGCACATTGTGTATCGGGCAGGCTGCAAGCATGGGCGCATTATTATTGTGCGGAGGCGCAGCGGGTAAACGTTTTTGTTTGCCTCATTCACGCATGATGATTCATCAGCCTTTAGCTGGTTTTCAAGGACAGGCTACAGATCTTGAGATTCATACAAAAGAAATTCTTAAAGCACGTGACCGCTTGAACAGCATAATGCAAAACCATACCGGTCAAGACTTGGATCAAATCCAAAAAGATACGGACAGAGATAATTTTATGGGCGGTGATCAAGCCGTCGAATATGGCTTAATTGATGCCGTATTAACAAGTCGAGCAGAAGCAGGATCAAGCACTTAAGATTGGTTTGCTAGGAGGTAAGCAGCCCTTAAGTTGAAAAAAATATGATAGGCGCAGGTGTGAAGCATAGGAAAGCTGAACCTGTCCTACCAGATTAATAAAACAATGAGGTAATCCTATGAGTGACGATGGACACAATAAGGGTAATAACGGCGACAAGCTGTTGTACTGCTCGTTTTGTGGGAAAAGTCAACATGAAGTCCGTAAGCTCATTGCCGGTCCTTCCGTGTTTGTATGTGATGAGTGTGTTGAACTTTGTAACGATATAATCCGTGAAGAAGTTCAAGAAAAAACACCTTCTGTTCATGGTGCTAAGCTACCAACTCCCCGCGAAATTAACCAAGTGCTTGACGAATATGTTATTGGTCAGGGCCGTGCGAAAAAAATTCTTTCAGTTGCTGTTTACAATCACTATAAGCGACTTGATGCAGGCCTGAAAAAAGACGATGTTGAGTTATCAAAAAGTAATATTCTTTTATTAGGCCCAACCGGTTCTGGTAAGACTTTATTAGCTGAAACCCTTGCGCGATTATTAAACGTACCGTTCACTATTGCTGATGCAACCACATTAACCGAAGCAGGTTATGTGGGTGAGGATGTGGAAAACATCATTCAGAAGCTATTGCAAAAATGTGATTACGATGTTGAGAAAGCGCAAACTGGAATTGTTTACATTGATGAGATCGATAAAATCTCGCGTAAGTCAGACAATCCATCGATTACCCGTGATGTGTCAGGTGAGGGTGTGCAACAGGCACTATTGAAATTGATAGAAGGTACCGTTGCATCCGTACCGCCACAAGGTGGACGCAAACATCCACAACAAGAATTCTTGCAAGTGAACACTGCCAATATTTTATTTATTTGCGGGGGTGCTTTTGCAGGACTGGACTCTATCATCCGTGAACGCACGGAAAAAGGCGGGATAGGTTTTGCAGCAGAAGTTAAAAGTAAGGAAGATTCAAAGAAATCATCTGAGCTAATGCATAAAGTTGAGCCGGAAGATTTAACCCGTTATGGTTTGATTCCCGAATTTGTTGGCCGTTTGCCCGTGATTGCTACTTTAAGTGAGCTTGATGAAGAGGCTTTGGTGCGTGTTTTAACCGAACCAAAAAATGCGGTCACGAAACAATACGCCAAATTGTTCGAACTTGAATCCTCTGAATTAGAGTTTCGTGATGACGCTTTGCATGCCATTGCGCGTAAAGCCATGGATCGTAAAACCGGGGCCCGTGGTTTGCGTTCAATTTTGGAAAACGTACTGCTCGACATTATGTATGAGCTTCCGTCCATGAATGATGTTAGTAAAGTCGTGATTGATGGCGATTGCATTGAAGGTAAATCAGAGCCATTGTTAATGTTTGAAGGTAAAGACGTTGCCGCAGGTGGTGATGAATAAAACAAATTAATATGCTAATAAAAAGCCCGCTAAAGCGGGTTTTTTATTGTCTGTACCAGAGTGCCGCAATAACATCTATTCCAAATATCAATTAAGCAAAAAATAAGCACATAAAAAAACTTACCTTGATTAGGTAAGCTCAGGATATTATTGTTAAAGAACGGAGTGATTGTCACGGAATTGACGGACTCTGTTGGCTTATGGAAGTAGCATGCCATGGAGTTGGTAGTTAATATGGCATTTTTATTATATTTTGGGGCTCATAATGAATATTTGGTGAATTCTTTTTTCACTGGATTAAATTGTTCGCACCTACATTTTTCCTCTATTGCAGATTGTCCATGTGACGAGTTTGCAAAAGCACGTCTGGTGCTCTACCACTTAAAGTCACCCAACGATAATGTGTTGTGTCAATTGAAGTCATTGAAGCAGCGCCATAGCGCTGTGCCGATTGTTGTGACCGCTGAACAAAAAGATGATCAAATTACTACTTGGGCATTGCGTGCACGTATGTGGGATTTGATATTACTCCCAGCTGAATTTAATTATCTAAAACAGAAACTACATTTTTTATTACATGAAACTACTTTTGAAAATCGTGGTGGCAGAGATGTGGTTTTCCCCTGTCAACGACAGCAGGCAGCGCTTAGGCCGGATCGTCAATATGATCGCAGTAAAAAAACCTTCAAAGCAATTCAGTATATGGATGACTTTTTTGCATCGAAAGTACGCCTAGGTGATTTAGCGGGTATGTGTAATATGAGCCCGTCGGCATTTTCGAATACATTCAAACGTGAAAATGGTATTACCTTTAGTCAATATCTACAAAATCATCGCATCGATACCGCCAAGGAACTGTTAAAAATCAAACATAACAGTGTTGCTGAAGTTGCGTATGCCTGTGGTTATGATGATGTGTCATATTTTATTCGGGTGTTTCGAAATGATGTGGGACAGACACCTACGGATTTTCGTAATCATATTGATCTGGGTAATGGCTTTAAACGTTTAGAGAAAGCTTAACGTCGATATTGCGTCATCCAACGACGAAGACATGTATTGCTTAGCACACAAGTTAAGGACTTAAACATCATCAAATAGACAAAACGTCGATTAACTTTAATGGCTTGATGGCTGGTTTCAGTTTGAATACGGGATAAGGTGGCTAAACCAATTATCAAGGGCCACAAAGCCGCTAGCCGTAGACGATAAGCTAGTCGAGGCAAGCTTAGTAAATAATTCTCGGCGGAAGAAAAATAGTTGCTGGCCGTATCTAACCAGATTTGTTTTTGCTGGTGAAACTCAGGACTTTTTAATAACTGCTCGATTTGTTCAGCGTCAATTGTTTTTGTATGTTGCGGCAAATAACAGCGTTGGTTCTCCATGTCTTTTCTAAGGTCGCGTAATATATTGGTAAGTTGCAAAGCTTTGCCAAATTTGATGGCTTCTTGGGTTTGTTTTTCACCTAATTTACTTTTGAGTTGCGGGAAATGGTATAAGCTGATTTCGGTCCAGAATTCACCCACGCAACCAGCAACATTATAGGTGTAGGTCTCTAACTCGTGCGCCTGGGTTAAACAAGTTATAGTCGATTTAGTATTGGTTTGAAAGCTTAACAAATCAAACATCATGCCTTGTAATAATGTATGTAAGACTTGGTTTATGAGCCGTCTTCTTGGTAGGTCCAGTTGGTTTAGCCATTGGAAGATCAGTGGTAGTTTTTCAAGCAATATCTTTTCGCCGGCATGTGGCAACATAGAAATTTCTTCAGAATTGATAGCTGGTGCTAGCGCCTTGCATATTGCTGGGCCTGTTTGGGTTTGGAATGTTTGGATTAATTGTAGACGCCGTTCGATTTCGATTGTGGGACTGTCCGCCAATGTATCCGCTGCCCGTGCCAGTAAATAAGCAAGCGAGACATCTTCTCGCATGCCGTGGGGTAGAACCCTCATGCTTAGATAGAAACTACGTGAGACGGATTTTAGAATTGATCCTATAAAGCTTTGGTATTCGTGCTTATTATTCATATTAGGTAGGTAAATAATTGATAATCATGCCTTATTCTAGGATTGCACTGGCCTCGGGTCAATCATTGTGCACAATTGATGGTTTTTGTAGTTTTGCTGAACGTTAAGTGAATCACGGTAAAAAATTTTCAATCCCGTATAGTTTATACCAGAAAGCCGCCCACAAGGCGTTATAGGCCAGACGACTAGAGAAAACCAAGGTATGACTATGACTTTTATCGACCGTTTATTTATGTGGATGTTTGTGAATTTAAGCTTTTTCTTATGGATATTAATTAAATCCCCGCTTGCCACATAAACTGAATTCACCTCTCTCCTACACTCATGCCCCGATGATTCGGGGCTTTTTTTATTCAAACCTAGTCAATCACAGCTTTTCCCAGTGATATAGGCTTGTTAAAATGATTCTTATTTCATAAAGGTTGGGAGCTAATATGTCAGGTTTACGTCTGTTTGTTCTAACAATGCTATTCCTGCTTTTACCGCTAACAGTCTTAGCCGGTGATCCCGTCGTTGGAAAAAATATTTATACCCGTCATTGTATGGGCTGTCATGGCGCGTCAGGTGCTGGCATGATGCCGGGACTGCCTAACTTTTCCAGGGGTGAGCAATTATTCAAAAGTGATAATGAGCTAATGGATACGGTGAGAAATGGTAATGGTGTTATGCCGAGTTTTGGTGGGCTAATTAGTGAGGAAGAGATTCGCGACGTGGTCGCTTATCTGCGCACGTTTTTGTGATACGTTGTTACCCAGGTCTACTGATTCTTTGCAGTGTGTTACTCGCGTGTTCGCCCTCACAGCAAACACCTGCCACATCCAGTCAAGCTAACGCAAAACAATCTACGGATTCTTCAATCTTAGAGGTCGTTGAGACTTTTAATGTTGGGAAAAATGTTTTTGTGCGTGCGATGCAATTTGATCCCCAAGAAAACCAATTATGGATTGGTACATCCGTGGGTGCGCTGCAAGTGGCGTTGCCCGATGGTAATGTAATCAGCACACAAACCCGCGAAACAGGTTTGGCCAATGAATATGTATTTGCGATTCAGGTCGACCGCGAAGGTCGAAAGTGGTTTGGCACTAACGGTGGTGGGGTGTCTCAATTCAAAAATAATCAATGGCGCACCTATTTTCCCATGCATGGATTGGCTGACTATTGGGTTTATTCTTTTGTTCAGGCGGCAAACGGCGATTTGTGGATCGGTACCTGGAACGGTTTGTCGCTATTGAATCCCAGTACTCATGAGATGAAAACCTATCGCCAGGAACTAGTGAATGAGTGGGTTTATGGACTGGCCGTGGATAGCAAAGATACGTTGTGGATTGGTACGGAAGGTGGGATCAACGCATTTGATGGTAAAAACTGGCGTGTGTGGACTCATGCTGATGGTTTGGGCGCGGCGAATAAGCATAATTTACCATTCAGCAGTAACACGGGCCTAGGTACACGCAATCGCCACGATTTATCCGTATTGGTAGGCACGGAATCCAGTTATAACCCTAATTATATTTTTTGTGTGAGTGTAGACGATCAGGATCGAGTCTGGGCTGGTACCTGGGGTGGTGGCGTGGCAGTTTTTGATGGAAAACAGTGGAGCAACTATAGTCAGGAACAGGGTTTGGCTGGGGATATCGTGTATAGTATGGCCTTGGGTAAAAATGGGCATTCCTGGTTTGGAACCAACCAAGGGCTCAGTTATTTCGATGGTAAAAACTGGCATAGTCTGGGGAAAGCACAGGGTCTATTGGACCAACATGTTTATGCCGTCGCACTTGATAATCAAGAAAATGTTTGGGTGGGAACCCGACATGGCGTAGCACGAGTTCGAATTAAATCATCAGTTCAGTAGTAAAGCGTAGGTGGGTGTGTGAAGTTAGATAGTAAAAGTATGGTGATATTGGTATTAGCAGTTGCCTTGGTCGCGTTGGGCGCATACACCTTAGGATTAAAACAATCCACTACTTCTGACGGAGAGTCACAAGTCAGTCATGCGCCAAATTCAAATTTACCGGCAGCTCATCCACCCTTGGCTGAAACGAATCAAACTAATAAGAAATTTAGTCATTTTCGTGTAGGTAATCGTAATGTCAAAGGCATTGCTGCAGATGATGATATTGTTTGGGTGGGTACCTCCGGTGGTGTGATTCGTTATGAATTGAAAACGGATAACTACGAGTTGTTTGATGTTGCCAGCGGTGCATTGCTAAGCAATGGTGTGTTTCACGTGAGCAAAATTGATAAGCAATTATTTGTGGGTACCTACGGCGGGGGTTTATCCGTTTATACGCCGGACCAAAAAAACTGGCGCAACTACAATATTCCACAAGGGCTTGCTGATCAATTTGTTTATGACGTGCAAAAAACAAAAAACGGTGATCTTTGGATAGCAACTTGGTCGGGCGCCAATCGGGTTAACCAAGGTAAGCTTGATGATGCCAGTGCCTGGCAAACGTTTAATTTGGAAAACACACAAGGTGGGTTGCCGAATGATTGGGTTTATGCGGTAGACGAAGATTCGAAAGGTGGATTATGGTTTGCCACGGAAAAAGGTGTGGCGCATTATGCTAATGGTCAATGGAACAATTGGCAGCATAGTCACGGCTTAGGTGCTGCATACGATATTGTTAAAGATGATATCCGCTTCAAATCGGACCCGAGTAAAGCGTCGAGCCATCATGCACGTCAACGTGAGGAGCAGGGACTGAGTAATGCCAAGGGCGCCTATAACCCAAACTATGTGGTGTCCTTAGAAGTTGATGCAGAAGATATGGTCTGGGCGGCCACCTGGGGTGGTGGATTAGCGCGCTTTGATGGTAAGACTTGGAAAAATTTTACAGTTAAACAAGGTTTGCCATCGAATCATGTTTTTATGGTTAAGCTGGACCAGCAAAAACAGTTATGGGCGGGCACTAGCCATGGGTTAGTTAAAGTTAATGGCCAAGGAAAAAGTTTTAGTGTGATGACGCGTAAAGACGGCTTGTTTTCTGATAACGTGTTTTCTTTAGCAAATGCAAACGATGGCAGTATGTGGGTAGGCAGTTTTGGTGGCGTCGCCCGCTTAAAAGACGCTATGTAGTTTAACCATGATGCTGTTGAAAGGATTTATTTACAGCATCATTTTCAATTTTATGTTGATCGGTTGTACCTCAACTGATCAGCAGTCCTCGTCCAAAAAAATTACCTGGCAAGCCATTTCAAAAAACCTGCAAGCACGTGCAGGCGCAGCATTAGTCGAGCACAATAATTTTGTATATTTGATTGGCGGTGTCGATGGCAAAAATTATTTAAACTCGGTTGAGTTTGCGTATATAAATGCGCAAGGTGAATTAAGCGCATGGCAGTTTACCCGTGAAATGCCACAAGCGCGTGGTTTTATTGATGCTGTCGTTTTTGCGAATCATGTTTATGTTGCTGGTGGTGCCAATGGACAACACGGAAAGAATTTATTATCCACCGTTATCCGTGCGCCCATAAATACTGACGGGAGTTTGGGAATGTGGCAGCAAATGTCAGAGACCATGTTGGTACCTCGTCGCTGCAATAAATTATTTCTCTGGAATAAACAATTAATCGCCGCCGGAGGCTTTGCAGGAAGCTTGCTTGATACTTTGGAGGCTAGTCATTTTGATCACGATGGGTTTTTAGGTGAGTGGCGTTTATTGGAGAACAAATTATTAGTGCCGCGTTATGTTAATGCAATCAAGCAAAGCGGTGATTATGTTTATGTGCTCGGTGGGCATCACGCCAGTTTGGGAAAGGGACTCGATAGCGTGGAATACCTAGCCTTAAAAAATAATAATTCACCCTGGATGGCAACTCAGGCCATGAGTCAATCGCGCTATGGCCATAGCGTGGCAACGAATGGAAAATTTTTATATGCATTAGGTGGAATGGATGCCGCTACCTATTTAGAAAGCATCGAATATAGCGAGTTAATGTCAGATGGAACACTTGGGTCATGGAAAATTGTACAGGTTTTACCCCAAGCCATGGCAAATTTTACTACACTTATCAAAGGTTCCTGGATTTATATTTTTGGTGGTGCTTATAAAGAAACCTATAATCAACAAGTGTATCGTGCACTTATTCATGCTGATGGTCGAATTGGTTTTGAGGGGGGATGGGCAGAACCGCAGACGCTACAGATTCAATCCAATCGAAATGAGAATTTAACCCGCAGTGGTCGTGTACTTGAAGTTATCAACAGTCCCCAGTACAGTTTTATCCAGTTGATCGAATCCAATGGGCAAACCCTATGGATCGCAAGTAATCGAATACCTTTGGAACCTGAGCAACGTATTCGTTTTAGTGAGGGGGCGTTGATGAAGCATTTTTTCAGTGCTAGCTTGAATAGACAATTTGATGAAATCGTTTTTGTTAGTGCCGTAAAGGCGTTGGACTAGACATTAAATCGCAAGCCAGTGTTAAGTATTTTAATGGAAAATGGACTTTTTTTATTTCTTGATGCGCTAGAGTAGTTTGGGAGAAGGATGCTAAAGCCGAATGAAAAGTTTAGGCACTCGACTAGCGGTAGTCATTAGTAGCATATTATTTTTTCTTATGCTGATTGTCGGTTTATGGTTAGATCATCGCATTGCTCAAACCATACAAGATGATAGTGTAGAATTTGCCGAAGTACATGCCAAAACCATTCTAGGTAGTTTAAAAACCATTATGTTGAATGGCAACGGCACCTTGACCCGTGATTGGTTGGATCGACTTTATGGTGTCAACGGCATCGAAGACATCAATGTTTTACGCACCGATGGTACGCCCGCTTTCACAGATCTCGATACCGTGAGCGCAGTAAATGAGTTTTTAGGACAACCACGTTTTACCCGACAAGCCGTTAAAATTCGTGAGGACTTTAAGCCCGTCGATTCTGGCTTAATGCAAAACGTTTTATCCGGAAAAACCACTATCAATCTGGGTCGACCTGATCAAATCAATGTTTTATTACCGATTCAAGCCGACGTGGAATGTTTAACTTGTCATGGATATGATTTTGGACGTTTGCGTGGTGTATTAACCTTATCAATCGATAACTCCAACACTTTGCGCCGCATAAATTCAACTCGTTTAGGTTTATGGACGTTTGCCTTGTTATTAGTCATCGTCTTAGGTTTGGCCTTATGGACTGCATTGAGGCTCAATGTGCTTGCGCCGATTGCAACCCTGCGAAATGCCCTAACGCTCGCTGGTTTGGGAGAGCGTACTGCCTTGATGCCGATTGGAAGGCAAGATGAAATTGGTGATTTAGCCAATGTGTTTAATGCCATGCAAGCCGCCTTGCGAGATAGTGAGGAACGTACTCACGCGGTGATGGATAACGTAGTCGATGGCATTATTACGATTCGCGCCAATGGTAAAATAGAATTAGCCAATCCTGCGGTGCATCGAATTTTTGGATATCAAAATGATGAATTAGTTGGCAAGTTTATCAGTTCGTTAACACCCGATAACTTTTCGAATGACGAACACACGATTCTCGGTGGTAAAAACCACCAAGTGGTGGGTATCGCTCGTGAGCTAACGGGTAAGCGTAAAAATGGTTCGGTATTTCCCATGGATGTTGCCATCAGTGAAATGCAACAAGGCAATGAAATATATTTTGTAGCAATTATCCGCGATATTACCACACGCAATGCTCATACCGCAGCATTACGTTATCAAGCATTACATGACGCCCTAACCGACTTACCGAACCGAACCTTGCTATTAGACCGGCTGCAATTTGGTTTGCGAACGGCGCAACGGGAAAGACAGTCATTGGCTTTAATTATGATGGACTTGGATCGTTTTAAAGAAGTCAATGACACCTTGGGGCATCAGGCGGGAGATAAGTTACTCCAACATATCTCCCAACGCTTATTGGCCTTGTTACGCGATTCCGATACAGTCGCACGTTTAGGTGGTGACGAGTTTGCAGTTTTATTGCCAAACGCCGATGCAGCAAAAACGATTTCTACGGCACGGCGCATTATCCAAGACGTGCAAAAACCCATAATTGTGCAAGGTCAGACTTTGAGTGTTGGTGCGAGTCTGGGAATTGCATTATATCCTGCGCACGGCGATAACGCCGTGGTGTTAATGCAACGTGCAGATGTTGCCATGTATGTTGCCAAACGCGGTAGTCATGGATTTTCCGTTTATGACCCTCATCAAGATCAACACAGCTTACGCCAACTTGCAATCGGTAATGAACTGACGAACGCTATCAATGCAGATCAATTACTTTTGCATTATCAACCAAAAATTTGCTTGGGAGATCAGCGTGTGGTGGGGGTCGAGGCTTTAGTTCGCTGGCAACATCCGCGTCATGGTTTATTAGCGCCTGATGAGTTTGTTCCATTGGCTGAAGAAACCGGTCAAATCAAACCATTGACACAATGGGTGCTGGAATGTGCTTTACGTGAATGTAAACTTTGTTTGCAAACGGGTTTGAATATTCAGTTATCGATTAATTTATCCGTACGCAATCTTACCGACAGCCGTTTTGCTGATGATTTAGTTATGCATTTAAATCGTATGGGCATGTCACGCGAACGTATTAAACTGGAAATCACCGAAACTGCTTTAATGGTAGAGCCAGAAATTTCAATTAATGCCTTGCATCGTTTAAACGATTTGGGTTTTGCATTGGCTATTGATGATTTTGGTATTGGCTATTCATCCTTAGCCTATCTAAAACGACTACCGGTACATGAGCTCAAAATTGACAAATCCTTTGGTCAATCTCTAGCAATGGAATCCAATAGCATGGTTATTGTGCGCTCAACCATCGACATGGCACATCAGCTGGGATTAACCGTTGTGGCTGAAGGTGTTGAAACTAAGCAAGCCTTGGATTTATTAAAACAATCGGGTTGTGATGCGGTTCAAGGTCGCTATATCGCGGCGCCTATGCCGATGCAGGACATGATGCAGTGGATGCAAGATAATGCGACTATGTTGCAGCAGCCGGTTTAGTGTTTAACTAGCAAGGGTAATGCTTCAATTCCACTGGGCAGAAAAATTTCCAGTTTACGAAAAAACTGATCAATCATATAAACCCGTCCTTGTTCGTCCACGTCAATACCTGCGGGTAACATGAATCGCGCGGGCCCACCTGAGGTGCCACGATCACCGACATGTAGTAAGAGCTGGCCTTGAGGCGTGAAAATTTGAAAGTTTCCAAATGCCGTGTCGACCACGTAAATATTGCCTTGGGAATCACTGCTAATACTTTTCGGTCGCGAGAATTGACCTCCGCGGCGGCCGATGCTTCCGAATTGGGATTTATAAATTCCGTTGTGACTAAAACGTTGAACCCGAAAATTACCGCTATCAATCACAAAAAAATCTCCATCAGGTGTAACCGTAATACTCAGTGGAATATTGAACTCACCATCTTGAGTTCCACGGTGTCCGACTTTCTTAATTAGTTTTCCACTTTGACTATCCAGGATTAACACATGGTGGTCGTCGCTATTGATCCCGCCGGTTTCAACCACATAAATTTTTTCACCATTATTGGAAATGGCGATACCAGTAGGGCGTACAAAATCCGCTGGACGACCAATTTGGCGCTTATATTTACCTTCCAGGTCAAATACGGCAATGCGTTTGGCGCTTATGTCGACCACAAATAATTCTTGCAGTTGTTTTGAAATGACGATACCCATGGGCTTGAGCAGCATTCCTTTGCCTTCGGTGCCAATAATTTTAAA
>Ga0224506_10001291_pt1 | contig 18113 bp, 17 predicted proteins | sample SF_Jan12_sed_USG_2_FD_169108 | JGI IMG/M metagenome (GOLD analysis project Ga0224506, IMG submission 169108) | Sediment microbial communities from San Francisco Bay, California, United States - SF_Jan12_sed_USGS_8_1 | ecosystem: Environmental > Aquatic > Marine > Sediment | place: USA... | reverse complement strand
TCTCAATACCAAATTAAAACATGCCAATCATAAAAATTGATCAAATCAGCAAGCATTCAGCTGTAGCACTTTGGAAAATTAACGAGTCGGAAAGCGAATTATATGAATTGATGAAGAATGATTCTGTTCTTCAACTCCCTGACCCAGATGTTTCTAATGTTATCAAAAAGAGAGAATGGATGTCGGGAAGATTAGTATTGAAGGCTCTAATTGAACACCTTGGCTTAAAATATCATGGTATTTATAAAGATGAGGTAGGTAAACCACACCTCAATAAACATCCACATCATATATCTCTTACTCATTCTTTCCCATGGGTGGGTGCCATTGTTTGTAAAAATGGTGCAGTGGGTATTGACTTAGAACAGCCAACCAAAAAGCTCAATCGTATTGCCCATAAGTTTTTATGTGAAAAAGAACTGGTTCAGGCAGATAATAATACAGAACAATTATGTGTTTATTGGTGTGCAAAAGAAGCATTGTATAAATTGAAAGGTCAAAAAGGTATTATTTTTAAAGAGAATTTATTGCTTGATCCATTTGAGATGGATACAAAAATGGAGCTGATTGGCAACATAATTGTTGATGATAAAGTTAAGAGCTATAAATTGAGAGCTGAGAAAATTAATATGACATACCTTGTTTATACGGTAAATTAAAAATATCAATAATGAAGAAATTATTTATTATAGTTGCATTGATGTCATTTTCATTAATAGTAAATGGTCAGATATTGCTCAATTTTGAGCTGCCAGATGCTATTTCAAATAATACTATTCCTGTAGTAAAAAATAACCCGAAAGGAGTGGTAATAGTATTTATGAGTAATAAGTGCCCCTTCACTGCTTATTACATCGACCGTTTAAAAGCCATACAAAAGCAATATATAGACAAAGGAATTGAAGTGGTTTATGTGAATTCCTTTTATATAGGTGACGAAACTGTTGAAGAAATGACTGTATTTGGAAAAGGGCATGATTTGAGTAATTATTTAGCAGATAAAGACAGTAAGCTTAAAAAAACTTTAGGAGCTAGAAAAACGCCCGAAGCTTTTTTATTAAAAAATAAAGGCGGGACATTCACACAGTTCTATAAAGGACCAATTGATAATAATGCCCAAGTAGCCAGCGATGTTAAATTCCATTATTTAAAAAATAATATTGATAACCTATTAGAAGGGAAATCTGCTACTAAAAGTACTAGTCCTGTGATGGGGTGTGTGATTAAATAATGTATGCCACGAATTTAGTGAGTCAATAATTATGAATATATAAACATTCCTTAAATCAGACAGTTTTTGATACACAAACGATGGCGTTTTATATCAAACCTCTTGTTTGTGAGACACAAACAAGCCATAATGGTTATGCGGAACATCACCTAAACCACTTCTAATATTCAGTAAAAGTATATAGCCTCTCATGAAGTGTATCCACTAAATTCATGGTAGCCCAAAGTATTTAATGGTTCTAGTACACATATGTGTATTTCTCATCACCTAATTATGCATAAAAAATTCAGATAATCATGTCTATTATGCCATATATATATATATAGTATGATTGTAATGTAAATAAATTATTATTTTAATCTTAAATTATTTTTTATGAAAAATTACAAATTAAGTAAACTAATGACATTGGGAATAATGTCATTAACAATGTTTTTCACAATAAGTTGTGAGCAAAATGAGTTTAATAATGTAGACAAAGACGTTAAACTTGAAAATGGCAGAGTAGTGTTTAAAGACTTAAAAGCTTTTGAAAACACAATGAATACTTTGCACACGTATGAATTAGAACAAATTGCAACTTGGGAAAAAAATCTCGGACATTTATCTTACAGAAATTCCGAAGTATTTATGACCGATGAAGAAGTAGTGCATGATAACCAATTCGCTGCTGTTTTAAATGAAAACGCAGAGTACCAAATTGGTGATGTAATTCACAAAATAACCCATGAAATTGAATACATGATACCAGTTGACAAGGAAGAAGCATTAATAATGAATGATTTTGATAACCCTGCTATTGAGAAATTTAAAATTATTAACCAGCAATTCGAAATGAAGGATGAAAAAGGAAATAGTTTAGGAGAAGTAGCCAGAGGGCCTTGGGGTTGGCTTACTTATACATATACTTATGAAAGTAAAAAAAGAATGAAATTGCAAGGGTGGAATCAAACTTTTATAAACTATGCGAACTGTGGTGTAAGAACTGTCTTTGAAAGAAAAAATTTCTTAGGACTTTGGTACAATGCAGATGCTGTTGAAATTGGCTTTACTAATCTACCTAATATCACAAAATCAAGATGGAGATACTATGTTGTTGGCTTTGGATATTCGGATTGGTTAGAACAGGATATTCCTACTACAAGACGAACAAATCAAAAAGACCACTCGTACACAGTAGGTTACATTGCTAGTACTGGTGGTTGGGTTGATGTTGATTACATGACTGCTGTACACTATTTAAATGATGGGTCAAGATCATTTAATGTTGGTAATACCTATCAATAAAACATTTTAAGTCTAACAACTTCCATAGCAAAGTATCGTTAATGCTATGGAAGTTTTTTAAACTATTGTAATGAAAGAGAAAGTAATTATTTTCTTATTGATGTTATTTTTTTTCAGCTGTTTACAAAACGAAACGATCGATGAATTAAAAATTGATGCTTTTAAACCTCAGCTAGTAGTCTATGGCTTATTATCCCCTGAGAAAGACCCGTTTGTTAATGTACGACTTATCAAAGGTTTCGAAGAACCAAATGGAGCTGAAGAGGATTTAATACACAATGCAGAGGTAATTCTTTATAATGCATTAGGAGAAGGTATTCTATTAACAGAAGTAGATACTACAGGAAATTATTATGCAGATAAGCAACAATTTGCGATTAGTAAAGGAGAGCGTTATACCTTAGAGGTAAATTATGATAAGCTTTCAGTAACTGCCGAATGTGAAGTACCAGTTGAAGGTGCAGTATGGAATAGCTTTACACATACCAAAACCTATGAAATAGTTCAACCTTTTTATTTAGGTAATTACATCACTAATATTATTTCAGGCAATTGGGTTGATGTTTCTACACAAACAGAACAATACTATTATGTAGGTGGTGTTGATGTGACAGATGCTTTTATTGCAACTAATTTGCATGGTGATACAATTATTGAAAATTATAGAATAGGTTTTAATGTTTTGTATGATCCTTATGCGATAACCACTGTAAATGATACGATACATTATCAAGGTGAAATTTCATATAATGGTTGGATAAAGGGATATTATCATCTAATTACCATGGAGGAAAATTATTATAATTTTTCAGTAACAAGTAGCAGGATGAAAAATCTTATTGACCCAAATATAGGGAATTTTCTAATTTCCTATAAAGGGATATTGCCTGAATTTACCAATATTGAGGGTGGTGTTGGTTTTTTTGGTGCCTACTTAACAGATAGCGTATATTTTGAAATGAAATAACAAAATGAAGCTCCTATTATCTTTTTTGCTGATGTTCACTATTTTTTTTGGTGTACAGTCCCAAACTTTCCAACTAAAAGGGATTGTATTAGAGGATAAAAACAGTCGAGCATTAGAAGAAGCCAGCGTTTACATTCCTATTCTAAACAAAAAAATAATAACTGATAAAAATGGTCTATTTGATTTTGGTCAGTTGCCACAAAGTCATTACCAATTGCAGATAGAGCATGTTGCTTGCCATACCATAGAATTAAATATTATTCTGTTATCCGACACGCTTCTTACCATACCATTAATAACACATAGTAGGATATTAAAAGAAGTGAAAATAGAAGAAAAAAAGCTGGACATTACTGGTGATATTAAAAAACCACAACCCACAGTAGTTAAATTATCATCCAAAAATATTTTGGACATTCCTGCACTTATTGGTGAAAAGGACCCTGTAAAAGCACTTACTTTATTACCAGGAATAAAGCAACCCTACGAAGGGGCGGCTGGTATTTATGTACGTGGTGGAGGTCCTGAACAAAATTTATTTTTGTTAAATAATACACCAATGTATCACTCTAGTCATTTTTTTGGCTTAATCTCCAACATCAACAATAATGCTATTACCGATATCAAACTCATCAAGGGAGGCTTCCCTGCTCGTTATGGAGGGAGACTGTCCTCTATAGTAGATATAAATACAAAACCTTCCAATTATCAGAATGTACAAATTGAAGGTGGGTTAGGAATACTGTCTTCTAACCTTACTGTAGGAATTCCTGTTGTTAAGAAAAAAGCAGGGTTAATGATTTCTGCACGTAGGACACTATTGGATTACGCTATTAACACCTATAAAAAATATAGTACTTCTGATAATGGTGTTAATTTTATGTTTTATGATCTCAATGGGCGTTACGATCATCATATAAGTGACCGTACTCAATTTAGTGCGTTTATTTTTACTGATGAAGATAATCTCGAAATAAGTGAAGGGAATGTTATTACGAGTACAGATAAGGATGTATTAACGCAACAATGGGCAAATTTGCTTTATGGTGCGGAGATAAAACATCAGTTTAATGATAAATTAAAATCATCCTTATTATTTAATGCAGCAAATTACGCTTTTAAGGTTGACAACCTTCATGATTATGAAGATGATAAAGTTCAATTTATTCTCACCTCCAAAATAAAGGACTATAATTTTATTAATAACTGGCATTTTGATTATTCAGATAATTTGAAATTCCTTTTAGGAGGACAATTTACTACACATAACTTTAGCCCAGGTAGTGTGGAGAAAAATCATAATGAAGTAGTAGAACAGCTAAAAACCATCCCTGATTATGATGCTATTGATGGCTCTGTATATTTGGAAACAGAACATAAACATACAAACAACCTTAGTTCAAATATTGGTTTGAGATATAATTTATTCAATGTAAATGATATAAAGCATCACTCCATAGAGCCTCGGGTATCAACTAAGTATTTAATAAATGAAAACACTTCATTAAAAGCCAGTTATACCCGAATGCAGCAACCCATTATGTCACTTTCCAATCCTGGTTTAGGACTGCCACTCGACTTATGGGTGATGACTACGGATAATATTAAACCCATGTACAGTCAGCAAATTTCATTGGGTTTAGATAAACGGTTAGAATTTTGGAAAAACAATTTTATATTTTCAACAGAATTGTATTACAAACCAATGAAGAATATTATCACCTATAAGGATGGATATAGTTCAGATAATTTAACAGGACTTGATCCATTGGACGAGGGAGTAATCTGGGAAGAAATAGTGTCGCAAGGAAATGGCATTTCGTATGGTGGTGAGCTACTATTTACAAAAACAGCTGGAGATTTTTCAGGATGGGTTGGTTATACACTTAGCTGGACGAAGGCTAAACATGAAGGGATTAATAATGATAAATATTTCCCCTTACGTTATGATAGAAGACATGATTTATCATTGGTAGGGTTCTATCAATTGACAAGCAAGTGGAAAATCAACTTTAGCTGGGTATATGGTACAGGGCAGGCAATTACGTTGCCAGAGTCGGTATATACATTGCCAAATTTTGATCTTTCAAATAACACATCGGGTGTCGGTTATGAAACGCTTTTTATTCAAAGTGAACGCAATGAATATCGTATGAAGGCATTTCATAAATTAGACATCGGAATGCAAAGAACAGCACAGCACAAATGGGGAGAAAGTACATTTGAAATAGGAGTGTACAATGCCTATAATAGAAAAAATCCATATTTCTACGCAATTTCAAGTATGGATGATGATCCAAGTAGCAACCAAAGAAATATTCGTTCTTATTCTGTATTTCCAATAATACCTTCACTGTCATATACATTTAAAATAGGTAAACGTAAAAAGCAATAAACCGTATTATACGAGCTAAAAAGAGTGGATTACTCTCTCACCACTCCCCAACAGGAGAAATTGATTGTAGTAACATCTTCACCTCATTATTCTTGCTATGATCGCCCAATTGTTCAAAAGCATTGGCAAGGTTGCGAAGTACTCTTTTGATAATATCAATATTAGAGCAAGGTTCATAAAATTCTTTTGCTGGAGAAAGGTTTAATTCGCCTATGTAACTATCGATATCCTCACGAGTGAAAATGATTCCTTTGTTGAAGGGGTTAATATAAAACTGTGTTACGGCATTACTTTTATATGTTACTATAAACATGTTGGGTAAGTTCACTCCATAAATTGGGATATTCATTTTTTGAGCTACTAAAGAGTAAATTATGGACAAGGAAATAGGATTTCCTTTTTTTGACTCTAGCACATTATTGATAAGTGAATTAGCAGGGGCATGAAAATTTCTTGTATTCCCTCGAAATTTTAATTTATGAAATAACACGTTATTTAACGATCTTACTTGATCGTAGGGATGCATATTATCTTTTTGCTCTAACCATGCTTCATAATAAATCTGTTCAATTTCTTTTTGTAGTTTTTCGAACTCTAAGTCAGGATAAAGATATGTAGCTATTACCCACATTCCTTTTAGCAAGTCTTCCGACTCACTTTCTTTCCAATGAATCAGGCGGTCTTGGAGCAATCTAAATTGTAGTGTGTGAATAAGGTTTTCAATACGAGATTGAGTGTTTGGACTAAAACTATTTTCCCATTGTGCCTCAAGAAGCGGGATTATAGTTTTACCTAATGAAAGGATTTTTGTCTCAACATGCGTGATAATTTGCTGATCTTCATCATCTAATAGTGACACTAATGCTTTCAGTTCTTTTTCTTCCATAATCCAACTTCAATTTTATAGTCATAAAAATATAAAAGATTGCTATCTCAATGAATGAAGAAATCTTTTTTAGCACAACATATTCTAAAAATTACTCCAAGTGTAAATATGGAGTAGATTTCATGTCTGTATTACCCCTACATTAAATTTTTCAACTGGAGTATGATTAGCTGCCTCAATACCCATTGAGACCACTTTACGTGTTTCTAAAGGATCGATAATCCCATCTACCCACAATCGAGAAGCAGCATAATAAGGACTTAATTCTTCGTTATATTTATCAGTGATTTCTTTGAGTAATTTATCCTCTTCTTCTTTGGAAATTTCTTGTCCTTTAGCTTTTAATGTAGCTACTTTTATCTGTAGTAAAGTTTTTGCTGCTGAGCTACCACTCATAACAGCAATCTGTGCGGTAGGCCATGCGTAAATTAATCGAGGGTCATATGCTTTTCCACACATAGCATAATTACCAGCACCATATGAGTTACCAATGATAATGGTGAATTTTGGCACGGTACTATTGGCCATTGCATTCACCATTTTTGCACCATCTTTAATTATTCCGCCATGTTCAGCATTACTGCCCACCATAAAGCCACTTACATCTTGTAAAAATACCAAAGGTATTTTTCGCTGGTTGCAGTTCATGATAAAACGGGCAGATTTATCTGCTGAGTCGGAGTAAATGACTCCACCCATTTGCATTTCTCCCTTTTTGGTTTTTACGATTTTTCGTTGGTTGGCTACAATGCCAACTGCCCAACCATCTATACGTGCAGTACAACATACAATACTTTTTCCATATAGTGCTTTATATTCACTAATTTCAGAATCATCGACTATTCGTTTAATAATATCACGGATGTCATATGGTTTTATCCTGTCCGAAGGCATAATTCCATATAATTCTTCCTCATTAAGTTTTGGCTTACTTGGGGTTACTCGATCAAACCCTGCTTTGTCGAAGTCACCAATTTTGCTGAATATGTCACGAATATAATCTAGGCATGCCTCATCATTATCAAACTTATTATCAGTAACACCAGAAATTTCGCAATGTGTAGTTGCACCTCCTAATGTTTCATTATCAATTTGTTCCCCTACTGCTGATTTTACTAAGTATGAGCCTGCTAAAAAAACGGATCCAGTCTTATCCACAATCATTGCTTCGTCCGACATAATGGGTAAATAAGCTCCACCAGCCACACAACTTCCCATAATAGCAGCTACTTGTACTATTCCCATTGCCGACATTTTAGCATTGTTCCGAAATTGCCGTCCAAAATGTTCTTTATCTGGAAAAATTTCATTTTGCATAGGAAGGAAAACACCAGCACTATCCACTAGATAAATAATGGGTAAGCGGTTTTCCATTGCAATTTCTTGAGCTCTAAGATTTTTTTTAGCAGTCATAGGAAACCATGCGCCTGCCTTTACAGTAGCATCATTGGCTACAATCATACATTGCCTACTTTGTACATAACCTATTCCAGTAACAACACCTGCAGAAGGACATCCACCAACTTCTTGGTACATACCATCAGCGGCAAAAGCACCAACTTCTAAAAAACTTGATTGCTTATCAATAAGATAATTTATTCGCTCTCTAGCGGTAAGTTTTCCTTTTTTGTGTTGTTTGGCAATTTTTTTATCTCCTCCTCCCAACTTCACTATTTTCAATTTTTCTTTCAACTGAAAAGTGAGTTGTTTAAAAACGTCTTCGTTTTTATTGAATTCGATATTCATCAAAAGGTTGTTGTATTAATTCTTTTTATTTGCTTCTTTTCTTCGCTGTTTTTCTACTTGCTTTCTTGTTTTCCCTAAAGGAGATAAGAAATAGTTGGGTTCTTCTTCTAAATGAATCATTACCTTATCGAAGTCTTCCAATGTTTTATTAAGATTGTTGTATAACGAGTCATTATTCATAAGTTTTCCTAATGTACCTGATTCATCTTTTACTTTTGAAATTGTAGCGGTAAACTCATCCAAAGTTTTATTTAATCTGGATAGAGTAGCACTAAATTCTATAGCTTTTAGAGAATCGGCTAAAGACCCATATTTTTTCAATACAGGACCTAATTGATCAACCCGTTTATTTACAACAATAGCTAAGGTTTTAAACTCTGTAATTGTATGGTTTAGTTCAGTGCTATTCATTCTAATAAGTCTGTCAACATCGTTCGAAGTTTTTTTAAAACTTTCTAAAGTCTCTTTTATTGTCAAACTTGTTCCTTCAAAATTTGTAAGGATAGCATTTATTTTTGAAATAGTTACTTCAAGGTTATTTGCAATAGGCTTTGCAGTGTCTTCAAATAAGTCTTGCAACCCTTTTTGAAGTTCTCCTTTTATGGTGTCTCCATAATTAATGGGTTCAGAAAAGTTGCCGTCATTTAATGAAATTGACATGCTTCCCAGTAAATCACTTTCCAATGTAGCTGTAGCTCCAGTTCCAATAATAATATCTCCACCTAGGTCTAATTCAACTATTACACTATTTTCTTTTTCACCTTGAAGTAATTTCTTATCACTCACTCTACCTACATTAACACCATTTATTTTGACTGGATTGCTTATTTCTAAACCTCCAATGTTGGAATAGATAACGTAATATTTTTTTGTACTGCTAAAGAAATCACTCCCTTTCAAGAAATTAAAGCCAAAATATAGAGCAGTAAAGGCAATAATGGCGAATAGTCCTACTTTAAATTCTTTTGTATATTTCACTTATTATAAGTTAGTTAATAGACTCTAATTGATTTTTATACTCTTTGAAGGCACGATAAATTCCAGAAGCAATATAATCTTGTGTTTGCTCATTTTTTAACTCGTTTTCTTCTTTCGGATTGGTAAGATAACCAATTTCTACTAAAACACTTGGCATAGCAGTCGCCCACATAACCCAAAGACTAGATTGTTTTACTCCTAAACTTCTTCTGCCAGCACGTTCTTTAAATTGTTTTTCGATATAATTTGCTAATAACAAGCTATTTTCATGAAATGCAGATTGGGTCAACGAAAACATAATGTACGATTCTGGGCTATTTGGGTTAAACCCCTCATATTTTTCCTCATAATTTTCTTCTAATAAAATAACAGAATTCTCTCTTTTGGCAACTTCAAAATTCCGCCCTGTATTTTGAGTGCCCATAATATAGGTTTCCGTTCCATAAACAGAAGTCTTTGTGGGAAGTGCATTGGCATGAATAGAAATAAAAACATCTGCTTCAAGATCGTTGGCCATTTCAGCCCGTATTTTTGGATGAATATACACATCAGTCTTCCGTATATATGTAACCTCTACATCAGGAATATATTTTTCTATGTATCCACCTACTTTTAATGCTATTTTTAGTACAAGGTCTTTCTCATTGAGGTATTTACCATGTGTACCAGGGTCTTTGCCACCATGCCCAGCATCAATTACTACTTTTTTTAATTTGTAGCCCTGTGCAATTATAGGTTGAGAAAAAATTAGCAAGGTTATTGCTATAAAGGCAAGTGTGATAGGAATATTTTTCACAATAGTTCGGTTGTTTTGTGTGAAAGCGATAACTTTACGCAAAATTGTAAAATTTTCATCAAATCGGAAAAAAGAGGTATATAATTTAGAAAGCACTGTTACCGTATTGAAACATTCCATTTTTCTTTTTTTTTATTTATTAGTTTCTTCTCAACTCCTGGCACAGGTTTCTGAACTTGAGGGAAAGTCAGTTAGAACTCCCTTAGAAAACGAAGTTCAATACTCCGATTCTGTATTGTTGCCAAGTGATACTTCCATAGTAGAAGCAGATACCACTGTACTACCTGTTCCTGAGAGCGACATCGAAACAACTATCAATTATTCTGCCAATGATTCTATTATGTTTGGTATGGACAACCAAACAGTATATTTATATGGTACAGCTGTAGTAGATTATGGGTCAATAAAACTTGAAGCAGAAGAAATTGAAATAGATTGGAGTACAAATACAGTTACTGCTCGAGGTATAACCGATTCACTTGGTAATAAAACTGGAATGCCTGTATTCCACAATGGAAGTGAGGTATATGTTACTAAAGGTATGAAATATAATTTTGAGACCGGTAGGGCAATCATTAAAGACGTAGTAACCCAACAGGGTGAAGGCTATATGCATGGATCGGAAGTGTTCAAAAACGAAGATAATGAACTGTTTAGCTTGGATAACAGCTATACAACATGCAATATGGAAGTGCCCCATTACAGTATAAAGTCAAAGAAAACAAAAGCAATTCCTGATGATAAAATCGTTTCTAGTTTTTTTAATTTGGAGATTAATGAAGTACCAACACCATTAGGTTTTATTTTTGGGATGTTTCCAATGCAAAAAACAAGTACATCAGGTATTATTATGCCTACATATGGCGAAGAAAGAGTTAGAGGTTTTTACTTGAAAGACGGAGGCTATTTTTTCGATATTAGTGAATATGTTAAAGTTAAACTTACAGGTGATATTTATACGAAAGGAAGCAGTGCTTTACGTTTGGCAGTACCTTATAAAAAGCGTTATAAATACAATGGTAATTTGAATTTTGTATACACCAAATCAAATTTGAGTGATAAAATTGAAGATAAGGGGGCAAAAAATGATTTTCAAATAAGATGGAATCACAGTCCGCAGTCCAAAGGAAATAGTAGATTCTCAGCTTCAGTTAATGCAGCTACGTCAACTTATAGTGAAAATAATGTGCTTTCTGTAAATCAAAACACTAATAGAAAGTTAAACTCCTCCATTTCATATAGTAAAACTTTTGGCAATTCCCCTTTTAGTATGGGACTCAATTTACGCCATAATCAAGATGTGGCTACTAATCAAATCGATTTAACTTTGCCCGATTTGAGTGTTAATATGAATAATATTTATCCATTTCGGGGAAAAAGTGGAAGTAGTAAAACTTGGTATCAGAAAATGGCACTTCGCTGGACTATGAACGGGACGAATCAATTGACGAATAACTTGGGAAGAATAGGAATCGAAAACCAAGATAGTATAGCTCCTTTTAATGGGAATACAATCCCTATATTTTTCGATGATTCTCGAAAGGGGTTTAAACACAACATTCCATTATCAACATCATTTAAAGTGTTAAAATATTTCACGCTTTCTCCTTCTATTAATTTTAACGAACGATGGTATTTTGATAAACTCGACTGGCGTTATGATGAAATAGATTCTGCTATTGTAGCTGATACCATTGCAGGTTTTAATAGAGCATATGACTATGGTGGAGGGGTAAGTTTAAATACAAGGGTTTATGGCACCTATTTTTTTAAGAAAGGAAGTGTACAAGCTATAAGGCATGTAATGAATCCTTCAATTAGTTTTAATTACAGACCTGATTTTTCCGAAGAAAAATACGATTTTTATCAAAGAATTGAAGATCCTACTAATGAGCGAAATCCCGTAGTTTATAAATCACGACATGATGGCAGAAATTATATGTATGGTAAACCTGGAGCAGGTGAGTCAGGTTCTATTGGCTTTAGTTTAACTAACAATCTAGAAATGAAGTATCATTCTAAGAATGATACTACTGATGAATCTAGAAAAATACCTCTTTTAAATAGTTTTGGACTTAGTTCTAGTTATAATATTATAGCTGACTCATTTAAACTGGCACCGATAAGCTTACGAGCAAACACTTCGTTATTTAATAATAAGCTATCTGTGAGTTACAATGGATCAATTGACCCATATCATTATGTGGCAGATCCTGAAGGAATATCTCAAAATGGAATTAAAATAGATGAATATGCTTGGGAAAACGGTAAAGGGATAGGTTACATGTCAAGAAGTAGTATATCATTAAGTACTAATTTTAATGCAAAAGCAAGAGATAAAGATCAGGATTTGAAGGATAAAGTGGAAAGTTCAGATTTATCTGAGGATCAAAAGGAAAATTTATTAAACAATGCTGAAGCTTATGTGGATTTTGATATTCCGTGGAGCATAAGGATGAATTTCAACATGTCTTATACAAAAATCGGATTAGGAAAATCTAAATTTACCACTTCACTTAATTTTTCTGGTGATTTTTCACTTTCTGAAAAGTGGAAGATCTCTTATACATCAGGTTATGATTTTAAAGCTTTGGATTTTACAAGAACTTCGTTGGGTATTCATCGTGACCTCCATTGTTGGGAAATGAACTTAAATTGGGTGCCATTTGGAAGGCAGCAGTCCTATAACTTTGAAATAAGAGTAAAGTCGGCATTGCTTCAGGATCTTAAACTAAATAAGCAGAGAAATTTCAGAGATATTACTTTTTAAAATAACGATGGAAGAGTATTTAATTGCTAAATATGGTAATAGAGTTAGGGTTAGAGTTTGTGGCATTTTTGTGAAAAACAATAGTTTATTGCTTGTAAAGCACACTGGGTTAGGGGACAGAGGTGTGTTTTGGGCGCCTCCAGGAGGTGAAGTTGAGTTTGGGGAATCTATTAAACTTAATTTACAAAGAGAAATGCTAGAAGAAACTGGATTAGAAGTAGAGGTGGGAGAATTTATTTGTACACATGAATTTTTAAAACCACCATTACATGCTATCGAACTTTTTTTTCATATTAAATTAGCCAAAGGAAAAGTAATTACTGGAATAGATCCAGAACTTACAACTTCGGAACAAATAATTAAAGAAGTACGATATGTGACTTTTGAAGAGTTAGAAATTATACCTAATGAACAAAAGCATCATTTACTTCAAAATGTGTGTGGTGTCGAAGATTTTTTTAATATTTCTTCATTTGTAGAGAAAAATTGAACAAATCGCCCCACTTACTATTATGTTTTACTTTGAAAAATATTTATACTTGCACCTAAACTTATTAGTAATATGAAAAACAGAATAATCTCAATTGCACTTTTATTTGTAGCTATAGCATTAGCGGTGTATCTTGTGTATGGCATTAAGTCATCAATCGATGAGAAAAAGCGCATTGCAAGAGTGGAGAAAAAGGTAATTGAAAAATTAATGACTATCCGTAAGGCCGAGATTGGCTTTCAGGCAAAATACGGTAATTATACTACCAATTGGGATAGTTTAGCCAATTTTATCAAAGCTGACTCTTTCTTTATCACTGAAAAATCTGAAACGATTATCACACTTGCATATGGCGCGGATAGTGTGATTGTAGATATTGATACATTAGGAACAGTTTCAGTAATGGACTCTTTATTTAGTGCTCCAAAATTTGTGAATTATGATTTTAACATGTTGAAATTTATTCCTGAAAATAAGAAAAATAAAGAATTCGAAATTTTTTCTGCTAGAATTGAAAAGAGTGGGGTAAAGATCAATGTAATTGAAGTACGAGATACTGATCCTGTGGATCCTACCAGAGATGAAGAAAATGATGGCAGAAACCGTAAACCTTTAAGATTTGGTTCAAGAACAGATGTAACCACAAGTGGTAACTGGGAATAAACATTTTGGAAGCAACCTCTACAAGCTATAAGTTAATTAAATCTGTAAAGAGCAGTAAGTTTAATATTGATGAACTTCACTACTACAATTTATCGCTACAAATTGGCGTTCGAGATTTTCAAGTAAATATTATTGATACTCGAAATGGAAATTGCCTGTTATTAGAGGATTATATATTAGCCAAAATACGATCCAATAGTGGTTTAGTAGGTGTATTATCTGATATAGTTGATAATCATCACGTACTTTCTGCTGGTTTTTGGAAGTCTGTAAAAATAATAATTAAGAATACAAAATTTTCACTGGTTCCTTCATCAATGTTTGTGAAAGAAGCAGTGGAAGATTATCTGCGTATAAATACTGAATTTGATGAAATAACTGAAGAGGCACTTTACTATAAAAATATTCGTTCAAGTGCCGTTTCAGTTTTTGCTGTTAGTAAAGAACTATTAGCTTGGGCGCGTTCTCAATATGAAAAAGCTGAATTAGGAATTCTACATCAGTCAGCTGCACTTATTGAAGGAGTAATGAATGAAAAAGAACAGTACCCCAAAAACAGTATGTATCTTTATATTGATCGGTTTAAACTGCATATACTCTCAATAAAAGGAAAAGACCTTCAATATTATAACCAGTTTACAATTAAACAGTTTAAAGATTATATTAAATACATTATGTTGGTAATTAAAGGTTTAAACTTTAGTCAAACGTCAACAAATGTGGTGCTTTGGGGTTATATTGGTAAAAAATCCTCGCATTATGATGAGTTTTATAAATACATAAAAAATATATCGTTCGGAAATAGGCCTGATTTTCTGAATTTCGATTACATGTTTGATGAAATTCAAGACCATCATTTCTTCGATTTATATAGTTCTTATTTGTGTGAATAGTTATTTATGAAAAAGATTGCCATATTCCCTGGCTCATTCGACCCATTCACCAAAGGTCATGAAGACATTGTACTTAGAGGTTTAAAAATTTTCGATGAGGTTATTATTGGAATAGGCTATAACAGCAGCAAACATACTCGCTATTTTGAAATAGATTGGATGGTGAAAAAAATTGAAGAGACTTTTGCCGATAACAATCGAATAAAAACGTTAGTATATAATGAATTAACAGCTGAAATTGCAAAAAAAATTGGAGCTGGTTATTTACTTAGAGGGTTAAGAAATACAACTGATTTTGAGTATGAAAATAGTATATCTCAAGTAAACAGATACTTAAATGAAAAATTAGAAACAGTGTTTCTGATCACTTCTCCAGAATATGCAGCAATAAATTCCTCAATAATAAGAGAAGTACATAAGTACAATGGTGATGTATCTGACTTCCTCCCTTATAAAATATAGTGGCATTGATTAACTCTTATTTTTTCATTTCGTAGAGCCTATTAAACACATGGTTTATGGAACGATAAGAATTTTGTAATGCATGGTGAATTTCTTTCGAGGTCATCCATTTTAGTTCTTCGATATCTTCTTCAATCTGTGGTTTTTTTTGTGAATCATCGATACAATCCATTAAATACCAAGTAGTTTTTTTTAGGATGTCTTTATTTTTCATTGTGTATGTGTGATAAGTAGCGCAAATTTTTTGTTTTAGCTTCACTTTTATATTGCACTCTTCTTCCACTTCTCTAATAGCTCCTGTTTTAGCACTTTCACCTTTTTCGATTTTTCCTTTTGGTAAATCCCACTTTTTTAACCGGTAGATCATCAGTACTTTGCTGCGCTTACGAACTACACCTCCAGCCGCTTTTATTACTTTATATTTCTTTTTAATAAAAGCTATAATATTATCAAATTCTTGAGATGTAATAGTAAGTGAATAAAGATTATTTAAGGCATATGTATGTAGACTGTTTAGTAGATCATCAAGGTAAGGTGTGGTCATGTTACGAATAAGAACATGATGTATTAATCGATTTTTGACTATTGCATCTTTTGAAGCATCTATTTCATAATGAAAGTATTCTTGATCAATAGATTCTTGTGAATCAATAATATTTACTGGAATGTCGTTAATGAATATCTTCATTCATAAAAATATGTTGTGAGTTTAAAATTAGGAAAAATATTAATTTATAGATGTGTTGGGTTTTATATCTTTCAATAAATTAAATTTGTGACATGTTAATACAAAACGCACCTCTTGAAGTAAGTAGAGATGTAGCTAAAATGCTACTTGAGATTAAAGCCATCAAACTAAATAAGAGTAATCCTTTTACTTGGGCATCAGGTTGGAAATCACCTATATATTGTGATAACCGCAAGTCATTATCCTATTCCGATGTACGGACTTATATTAAAAAGGCACTTTGTAAAGAAATACGTTTGCACTATCCAAATGTGGAGGTAATAGCAGGTGTGGCAACGGCTGGTATTCCACAGGGTGCTTTGGTAGCTGATGAAATGGGTCTTCCCTTTGTGTATGTTCGTTCTAAACCTAAAGGGCATGGAATGGAGAATTTAATTGAAGGAGAATTGAATCCAGAAAGTAAAGTAGTAGTTATAGAAGATTTGGTTTCTACAGGTGGAAGTTCTTTAAAAGCTGTTGATGATATAAAAAAAATGGGTGCAGAAGTATTGGGCATGGCTGCCATATTTACATATGGCTTCCCATTGGCTCAGGAGAATTTTAGTAAGGCAAATATTCCTTTAGTGACATTGAGTAACTATTCGGATATGTTAGACATTGCAGTAAAACAAAATTATATATCTTCTCAAGATCTAAGTTCTTTATCATCTTGGCGAGAAAATCCTTCTGTATGGAGTGCCTAGACTAAATTCTAAACGACTTTATTTCAGTAAGGGGCATTTTCTAGAATATATTTGATTATTTTTATTCTTGCACGCATTTTTTTATTGGCTTCTATTATCACCCAAGGATTACTCTCATTATTAGTATGCTCAAACATTCTTTCTTTATAAGTAGTGTAATCATCCCATAATTCTTGTGCTTTTTCATCAACTGGAGATAGCTTCCATCGTTTTAATGGATCATTTTTTAATTCTTCAAATCGCTTGACTTGTTCAGCTTTACTAATCGAAATGTAAAATTTCATAAGTATTATGCCGTCTTTAGTAATCATGGTCTCGAAATTATTTACTTCCTCCATAAATCGTTGGTATTCATCGGGAGTGCAAAAATTGTTTACTGGCTCAACTACTGCTCTATTGTACCAACTTCTATCGAAAAACACAATTTCACCAGCATTAGGTAATTGTTGAATATAACGTTGAAAATACCATTGTCCTTTTTCTATTTCTGTAGGCTTTGGTAGTGCTACTACCCGATAATGTCTGGGGTTTAAATGATGAGTAATTCTACGAATTGCACCACCTTTTCCTGCAGCATCTCTACCTTCAAAAATTATACATATACGTTTTTTGTTTTTTATTACCCACTGTTGTAGCTTAATAAGTTCAGACTGATGCTCTTTTAGCTCATCTTCATTTTTTACATATCTAAGTGCTTTATCAAAAGAGACAGGATCTTTTCCTTGTAGAAGATACTTTATAGATTTGTTAGAATTTAACTTTTTAATATCTGATTTAGTGTAAATAGTATTGCTCATGATTTAAATATGTTTTTTAGTTTATGCGATTTATTGAACGATGAAAACGCATAATTACATTTGGATCAGGGAAAGTATTTGTTAAAGTTTCGTTTTTTCCTTCATACTCAAATTGTGATAGTATGTGCCTAATACTTTCTAGTCGAGCTACTTTTTTATTGTTAGTTTTTACGATAGTCCATGGGCAAAATGAAGTATGGGTTAGACTAAACATTTGTTCTTTATAATACGAGTATTTTTCCCAAAGATCTTGCCCTTTTTGATCTACGGGACTGAGTTTCCATTGTTTTAAAGGGTTTTTACTTCGTGATGAAAATCGTT
>Ga0224506_10001290_pt1 | contig 18113 bp, 12 predicted proteins | sample SF_Jan12_sed_USG_2_FD_169108 | JGI IMG/M metagenome (GOLD analysis project Ga0224506, IMG submission 169108) | Sediment microbial communities from San Francisco Bay, California, United States - SF_Jan12_sed_USGS_8_1 | ecosystem: Environmental > Aquatic > Marine > Sediment | place: USA... | reverse complement strand
TAATAACGTTTTTGCAAGCGCAACTCTAGATTTTTCTCCACCAGAAAGTACTTTTATTTTTTTAAATACATCTTCTCCAGAAAAAAGAAAACATCCTAATACTTGCCTTAATTCGAGCTCAGTTTTCTGACTACCCGCTTGTTTTAATTCTTCTAATATTTCGTTTTCAACATGTAACGATTCCAGTTGATGTTGAGCAAAAAATCCAGTGTTTACATTATAGCCGGGTTCTCTTATACCTTCTATTTTTTCGTCACCAGCAATAATTCTGAGCAAGGTAGATTTTCCTTTTCCGTTTGCTCCTATCAAAGCAATTTTATCGCCACGTTCTATTGCAGCAGTCGTGTTTTTTAAAATTTGTAATTTACCGTATGACTTAGATATGTCTTTTAGGTTAACAATAAATCTCCCTGATTTTTGTTTGAAGGAAAAACGAAAGTTTATTGCTGCTGTTTCTTCCACTACGTCTTCTACCATATCCATACGCTCTAAAGATTTCACCCTCGATTGTACTTGTCTTGCTTTGGTAGCCTTCGCTTTAAATCGTTCGATAAAACGTTCTGTTTGTTTTATTTGTTGTTGTTGGTTTTCAAAAGCATTCTTTTGAAGTTCGGAGCGTAATGCTTTTTCTTCCAGATAAAAAGAATAATTGCCTTCGTAAGCAATAAGTTGTGTATTGGTAACTTCTACAATTTTACTGATTGTATTGTTTAGGAATTGACGGTCGTGAGAAACCACAATTACAGATCCTTCATATGTTCTTAAGTAATTTTCTATCCATTCAATAGAAGGTAAATCCAAGTGGTTAGTAGGCTCATCGAGCATGAGCAATGATGGCTTTTCTAATAATAATTTAGCAAGCATTACACGCATTCTCCATCCTCCAGAAAATTCTCTAAGTGGTCTTGTAAGATCTTCTGTTTTAAACCCTATCCCCTCTAGTATCTCTTCAGCTTTGGCCTGCATGGTGTAGCCATCCAGTGCTTCAAACCTCTCTTGTGCCTTTGTTAATTTATCCACCAAATCATCGGTATAATTGGTTTCCATTTTTTTTAAAATGGCATCAATTTGCTTTTGAAGTGTAACTGCTTCTTTAAAAGCTTCCATTGCTACTGTAATGATACTGTCATCACTTTGGTACGAAAGCAAATCCTGATTCAAAAAACCAATTGTACATTCTTTACTTTTGCTAATAGTTCCTGAATTGGGCTGGTACTCATCATCAATGAGGCGTAATAGGGTTGATTTTCCTTTTCCATTGAGTCCTATGAGACCAATTTTGTCTTTAGGTTTGATGTGTAATGAAGCATCTTCAAAGAGCGCACGCCCTCCGATGTAGTACGATAAATTTTGGATGGATAACATTTTGCAAAGGTAAAAGAAGCAATGGTTTTATAAAATAGAGTTTATAATAAAAGAATAACAGTTATGTTTTTTACGTAATGAATGGGACTTGATTTATGGTATTTTTGCCGAAAGAGAAATAATAAAATTCCTACCAGGAGCATTTAAACCACTAGAGTAGGGGCGATAATGTAGGTCAGTAATATTTTCTATAGCAGTTGAAATTGAAAGTAGTTTATTTATTTCTAAATACACCTTTATATTAAAGGTAGCCCACTCTGGAATACCATCTTTTTTCGAATCGGAAATGTGAGTTCCATATAAATATGATTTATCATCAATTTCAGTAGAGGGGATATCTTTTCTAAACCTATTCCCATTGTACTCAGAATAGAACTGAATGTTAAAATTATCATGCTTATAGCCTAATGTAGTTTTACCAAAATTGGGAGTTGTGTGGCGTAGAGGTTGATTGTTAGTTTTATCTCTTCCCTTAGTAATGGTGAAACTTGAATTTAGATACAAGTGGTAAGGTAATTCCCAATTCATGTTTGCAGATCCTCCATAAATATAGGCTTCGTCAGCATTAATTTGAGCACGTAATTCACTCATAATTCCATTTATTTCAATAGCGGTATTTCCATTGATTGTAATTGAACCACGGACAATAGCATTGGTAAGGTAGGTGTAGTATCCAACAATATTTAATTTCACTTTGTTTAAGAATCTATGTGAAACACCTACTTCGGCATTGTAAGAGAGTTCAGATTTTAAGTCAGGGTTTGGAACAACAATAATTGGGATTCCATTAGTGTCGTTATCAATTTCAAATACTTTTCCAACGTCATCAATATTGGGAGATCTAAACCCAGTAGATGCAACAAAGTCTATTTTCGTGTTGTTAATAGGTAAATAGGCTAAGCCTATACTTCCACTAAGAGTACTATTGCTAATATCAAACTTATTGAAACCATTTACTATAGCATCAATATTAGTGGAAGAGCCATTTAGAGTCACCCAATTATATCTTGCTCCAATTGAAGAAGTGAGCTTTTTTGAAAGATGATATTTGTAAGATAAATAACCAGCAAAAGAACTGTAATGACTACCACCATCAGGATACCGTGAATTTTCATCGGTTATTTCACCAGATACAATATCTTCACGATGTGCCTGAGAAACTACATCGTTGTTAGTAAATTCTAAACCATAGAATAACTCGCTTTTTAGAAAATTTTTATCAAAATCAATATTAAGGGTAATAACATTTACATTTTCAAGCTGATGCCGAAGTGAGTTATTTCCAAATTTCCGATCATGACGACTTTCTTCAAAAAGTTGATATGAGGCAATAATTTTAGCTTCATTATAGAAGGAGTTACGTGTCATTAAACGAGCTTCAAGGCGATGCATAGTCCATTTTTGTGGACCGTAATACCATTCTGCATTTCTTAACCCATTGCCTGAAGGTTGTGCTAACCGATCATAACGAGGAAAATTGGAAGTGTTGGAATGATATAGGCCATAATTTAACTCTATGTTTTTTGTAGGTTTATACCTTAACTTGTTCAAAGTACTCCATTGTGCAAAACCAGTAAATTTTTGTAGGTTAACATCTTCATTTGGAATAAGAATGTCCTGTCCATTTACACGATCAGCATAATGGTATCGTTTGCCAAAATCTCCATAATCTTTATGGTATTTACTGCCAGATCTCAAATCATCATAGTTGCTGTAAGAAAATGAAGAAAGAAAAGCTAGTTTTTTGTTACCTAACTGGATATCAAAATGACCTGTTTTTTCTTGATTTACTGTACTGTAGCGGAGCATTGTATTGCCTTTAACAAGTAAAGTGTCATTAGAAAATTTAGGGATTAATGTATGAAAATCCATTACACCACCAAGTGCATCACTACCATAAATAACTGACCCAGGCCCAAAAACAACTTCAGCTTCTTGTAATACATTAGGATCAATACTTATGATATTTTGTAGGTTGCCACTACGAAATATAGCATTGTTCATTCTTACACCATCAACTACAATTAGTACTCTATTAGCCGCAAAACCTCTTAAAGAAGGGCTGCCTCCTCCAAGTTGACTTTTTTGTACAAACACTTGTCCTGTTTTTTGCAACAAATCTGCTACAGTTTGTGCTTGAGCAGTTTGTATCTCATGAGCTGAAATAGATAATATTTTATTGGGAACTTCATTTTTATTTTGTTCCCATTTACCAGCAGCTATTACTACTTCTTCAAACTGAATTACTTTTTCCTGAAGCATAATTTTATAATTTAATTTTGCTATCTCCTGTATATGAATAGTGAATTCTTGGTAAGCAGGATGTTGGAAAGTAATAATGGTTTTGTCTTCAAATATGGAAATATCGGCTTTACCCATAGCATTGGTTTGTACTGATAGGTTGTTTGCTTCGCTATAAACTAATACATGCTCAATAGTTTGATGAGTTGCATTATCGATTACAGTTATTTGCTGTGCATTACTGTAAATAGATAGGCTTAATAATAAAAAAATGATTGTATTGCGCATTGCTTCTCTTTGAAGTGGCGAAAATAGGGAAAAACGGACTATAATTGTTAGTGTTATTATTGATAAGCTTTCATTTTATTTTTCGGCTGAATTTTTATAACTCCCTAAACCCTAATAGTGTTAGAGTCTAAACAGTTTTAAGTAGCTTGTTAAGCTCAGAGCCTTCTATTATTTTGTCTATACCATGTAATATTTCGTTTGCCAATGCGATGGTATTGTTGTCATCAATATGGTTACCCACTGTACTATTACCATAATTCTCAAATTTAGAGAGAATAAAATGTACAGTAAGTATATCTGTATCTATAGCAGGTTGATATCTTCGATTGTCATCATCTTTACTGGTTTCTGCTATAATGTTGCAACCGATGAGACTGTCGAGTACTTCTTGTAACATTTTATTTGGCACTTTTATTTTCTCAATAATATCCTCAATGCTTAACGCAGGCATTCCTTCTTTAAAATTTTTAATAATCACCAAACTGGTAGCTAAAGCTACTTTTTTCTTAAACTTCATACTGAAACCTTCAGCACGCATATTACTTTCATAATTATTTACATTTTGTATGGAATAAGAAATTTCAGAGCCATACAACACTATTATCCAGCTTGACTGTAACCATATAAGAAATAGGGGTAATGCAGCAAAACTACCATATATGGCGTTGTATTTAGATACATTTACTTCAAACTTTAATAATAACACTTGCAATAATTGAAATAAGGTGCCAGCTACTACACCTGCTATGATAGCTGATTTTGGTTTAACCTTTGTATTAGGCATTATCATATAAATAAGAGTAAAAAGTAGCCATAATACTGTATAAGGTAATAGTTTGAGTAGAGGAAAAATAAGGCCTTTAAAAAGAGCAATAAAATCTACTGTATTGGTAAGATATTCAATTTTTGAGGCTATAAATACTGTTAAACTATTCGACAAAACCATAAGTATTGGCGCAAACAGCATAATCGTAATGTAGTCGGTAAATTTTCTTGTAATATTTCGCTGTTTATGTATATACCAAATATCGTTAAAAGAAGCTTCAATGTTATTTAGAAGTTTCATTACCGAATAAAATAAAAATATTAGACCTATTCCTGCTATTAGCCCACCTTTAGTTGAGTCAAGCATATTTTTAGCGAAATCGAGACTTTGGATAAATATTTCTTCTTGTCCTTGAAAATTTTCCAATAACTGCTGTTCTAGTAATTTATCTAACCCAAAACCTTTGGCTAATCCAAAAGCCATAGCCAGCACAGGAACAATTGATAACAAGGAGAAAAAAGTAAGTGCAGAGGCTCTTAGCATCACTTTGTCCTCTTTGCCTCCTTTTAATGCAAGTATTATCACTTTGATAGATTGATAGAAAAATTTTGGAAGTTTCGGCTTATTGCTTAAGTCGATATTCCAAATTTCATGTGTAAAAAAAGAAATGATTTTTTTGATATTATTTCTAGAGGCTTTATTCATGAGTTTAGTGCTTTTAATAGATCACTGCTTGTATGAAGCTATAAAATACGTGCTAGAATAACAACATCTATTTGATTTAGACATTTATTAATACTATTTTTGTGCGATTTTATATCTGATACTTTTAAATAAAAACTTGAATGACAGATCTATTTAATAAGTTTGACATGTCACAAAGTTCTCTGGGTCAGCATGCTGACTATATTGAGGATTACTTTATGTTTCCTAAACTCGAAGGTGAATTAGGCCCTAGGATGAATTTTAATGGAAAACCAGTTTTAAATTGGAGTTTGAATAATTATTTGGGCTTGGCAAATCATCCTGAAGTAAGAAGGGTTGATGGTGAAGCTGCTTCAGAATGGGGGCTAGCCTATCCGATGGGAGCAAGAATGATGTCGGGAAATACTGTACAACATATTGAGTTAGAACGTGAGATTGCTTCTTTTATCAGTAAGGAAGATGTAATGCTATTAAATTTTGGTTATCAAGGAGTACTTTCCATTATTGATGCAGTAGTTGATAGAAGAGATGTAATTGTTTATGATGCTGAATCACATGCTAGTATATTGGATGGTGTTCGGTTGCACATGGGGAAAAGGTTTGTATTCCCTCATAACAATATAGAAAATCTAGAAAAACAACTAAAACGTGCTGAAAAGATTGCAAACGAAACTGGAGGAGGAATTTTAGTAATTACCGAAGGTGTATTTGGTATGTCAGGAAATATGGGTAGTCTTGCAGAAATAGTTGTACTAAAAGAAAAATATAATTTCAGACTATTTGTAGATGATGCGCATGGATTTGGAACTATGGGTGCTACAGGAGCAGGAGCAGGGGAAGAACTTGGAGTACAAGATGATATTGACCTCTATTTTTCTACTTTTGCTAAATCTATGGCGAGTATTGGTGCTTTTGTTGGTGGTGATGCTAGTGTTATCAAATATTTAAGATACAATTTAAGATCTCAAATTTTTGCTAAATCGCTACCTATGCCTTTAGTAATAGGTGCATTAAAGCGTTTAGAGTTATTAAGAGAACAACCTGAGCATAAAGAAAACCTATGGAAAATTACGAATGCACTTCAATCAGGATTAAAAGAGAATGGTTTCAATATTGGCACTACTCAATCCCCTGTAACCCCTGTTGTGCTTAGTGGTTCGGTTGCTGAAGCATGTAATATGGTTTATGACTTACGTGAAAATTATGGAGTTTTCTGCTCAATGGTAATTTATCCAGTAATTCCTAAAGGAACGATTATATTACGACTCATACCTACTGCTGTTCACACTCTTGAAGATGTCAAAGAAACCATTGAAACATTCAAAGAATTAAAAAGCAGATTGGATGATGGAGTATATTTGAGAGAAGAAATTCTTGCTGTAACTAAATAAAAAAGTGCGTTATAGGGTTGTAGTATAATGTTTTTAACTATATTGCTCTCATAAACGAAACAAAATATCAATAACTAAAAAAAAATTAAAGATGGAAAGATTTAATCAAATTAGAGATTTAGTAATGTCATTAGAAGGTGATTTTGAAAAATTCTATGAGAAAGATAATCAAGCTGCTGGAACTCGTGTTAGAAAAGGAATGCAAGAGTTAAAAAATCTTGGACAAGAAATTAGGATTGAAGTTCAGAATAAAAAGAATTCGTAAACTTTACTTTTTGATATTAAAATAAAGCCTTGTCATTATTGTCAAGGCTTTATTTTTATACAACTTTCTAATTTTTAATCTAAAATGAGAGTTGTATTTCTCTGTAATGGCTTTACAGCTAGATAAACTTATATTTCCCCATCATAATTTTTTATAAGGAAGTTATTGTACCGTAAAGATGTTGCGAAATATCTAGAGTATTGTGCATTCAAATACACATGCTGATGTAGGTTATATTATCAACCCGATGATGGATGCAGAATAAAGTTACTACAGATTATAACAGTGCTTTAATCCTTTTTGAGAGATCATTAGACGCAGGAAGCAATGGTAGCCTTACATTATTACTACAAATTTCGATTTGCCGTAAAACTTCTTTTATTCCTACGGGATTGCCTTCTTCGTACATCAAAGGGTTAATATTTGCTAATTGCTTTATGATAATTTCAGCTTCTTCTAAACTCTTATTATTAGCATGAGATATAACTTTTCTGAAAATTTCAGGAAAAGCATTTGCTAAAACAGAGATCACGCCTACTGCACCAACCGACATAAGAGTGGGAGTAAGCATATCATCACCTGAGATTAGAAGAAAATCATCATCAGTATTTTTATGTATCTCAATTGCTTGCTCTATACTTCCAGAGGCCTCTTTTATTCCTATGATATTTGTATGTTTTGAGAGTTCGATGGTTGTAGAAGCTAGTATATTTGAAGAAGTACGTTCTGGGACATTATATAAAATAATAGGAACGGGACTTTCATTAGCAATTTTTGTAAAATGAGCTATAATTCCTTTTTGTGATGGTTTATTATAATAAGGAGCTACTGAAAGAACTGCATCAATACCTGTTAAATCAGTGTTTTTTATAGTTTCAATAACTCCATAGGTATTATTACCTCCTATTCCAGCAACTATTGGCAACTTATTTGGATTGTTGTTAATAATATGCTGAAGAATAGTTTTTTTTTCAGATGGAGAAGTGGTTGCTGATTCACCAGTTGTTCCATGAACCACATAATAATCCACACCTTTTGCAGTATGGCTTAATAATTTAGTGAGCCCATCAAAATCTACTTCATTTGAATTATTAAAAGGAGTGATTAAAGCAACTCCAGTACCATATATTGACTTCATATTTAATTTAAAATTGAAATGTAGTTATACATTTCATCCACTAGAGTTTGGATGTCTTTTTGAGGTGTATTAATTATCATTTCGTAAAACTTACTTTGTTCTACTTTAGCACCACCAATACGACATTTTGCTTTGCTTAAAGCTAATAGTCCGTTAATTACATTTAAGTTATCAAAATCAATATGTAATAGATAGTCGAATGGTTTTTTTGCAAAATTTAGTACTTGTTTGGAGTGATAATTCCCCCAAAATGAAATGTCTTTTAAAGTAAAAAAATCGAACATAAATTCATGATTTTCTTTATTGTCTGGTAAAAAAGCCAAGACATCAACCTGTTTACCATCTACCTCAAGTTTTTTAATAAAAGACTTGATGATATCGTGTTTATTTCTATCATCAACACTAAAAACTATGCCTATAGATTGTGTTTTTCTATAGTTGGTAGTTGATCGAATAGATTTATTCCTTTTTACCCACCTTCTAGTATTTACCGATAGTAATTTACTTCCAAACACTTAATTTAAATTATAATTCAATTAATTTGTTAAACTCTACTTCTGAGATAATAGAAACACCCAATTTTTCAGCTTTTTGTTTTTTTGCAGGCCCCATTTTATTTCCTGCTACTAAATAATCTAATTTCCCTGAAATGGACGAAACAACTTTTCCTCCGTTCTTTTTAATTACTCCTTTTAGCTCATCCCTTCCATAATTTTCAAATACTCCTGAGACCACAAAGGATTTATCCTGCAATATATCACTTTCAGACTGATTAATGGATACATTAATCTCAAAAATTAATCCACTTTGTTTTAATCTACTAATCTCTTCTTGATTATCGGGATTTTTGAAAAATTCTACAACACTTTTTGCAATACGTTCCCCTATTTCAGGGACTTCAATAAGCTCTTCGTAATTGGAATTTATTATTGCATCAATATTCTTGAAATAGGAAGCTAGTTTTTCAGCTACGGTTCTACCCACATAACGAATTCCTAAACCAAACAAAACATTTTCAAAAGGTGCTATCTTAGACGCTTCTATTCCTGAAAGTAAATTTTTCGTAGATAGCTCTTTAAAACCTTCTAATTTGATTATATCTTCATAATGAAGATCAAATAAATCGGCAGGACTTTTCACTAATCCACAATCGAATAGTTGAGCGATAGTTTTCTCACCCATACTATCAATATTTAATGCTTTACGTTGAATAAAATGTTCAATTCTTCCCTTAATCTGTGGAGCACAGCCATTAATATTACTGCAATAATGAACAGCCTCTCCTTCTTTTCGGATTAGTTCAGTCTGGCATTCTGGACATTTAGAAATGTAATGAATGGGAGAGGATGAGGTGTCTCGTTGTGTTATGTCAACACTAGTTACTTTAGGAATAATTTCACCCCCTTTTTCTACAAACACATAATCTCCAATTCGTAAGTCAAGTCGTTCAATTTCATTAGCATTATGTAGAGAGGCACGTTTTACAATAGTTCCTGCTAATAATACTGGTTCAAGTTCTGCTACGGGAGTAATGGCGCCTGTTCTTCCTACCTGATAGGTAATAGCGTTTAAGCGTGTTACTGCATTTTCAGCTTTATATTTATATGAAATTGCCCACCTTGGATTTTTGGCAGTAAATCCTAGTTTATTTTGTTGTGAGATGCTATTTACCTTAATCACAATACCATCTGTTTCTAGAGGTAATTCATGGCGTTTTACTTCCCATTCTGTAATAAAATTGAACACTTCATGAATGTTTTTACATTTTCTATAAGTAGGTGAAATGTTAAACCCCATTTGTTCCAATGTTTTGATAGCTGCCTCATGGGTAGGCGTAGTTAAATCATCTCCTAGTAAACTATATAAATAACAGTCTAATTTTCGTTTGGCTACTGCACTGGAATCTTGCATTTTTAATGAACCAGAAGCAGTGTTTCTAGCATTGGCATAAGGCACTTCTCCAATGTCCTCTCGCTCTTGATTTATTTGTGTAAATATTTTTTTAGGCATAAACACTTCACCTCTTACTTCAAAATGATTAGAGATGTAATTATCAATTTTAAGTGGTATAGTACGGATGGTTTTTGCATTATTAGTAACATCATCACCTTTTGTGCCATCACCACGAGTAACAGCACGTGTGAGCAATCCATTTTTATAGGTTAGGCTAATGGCTACTCCGTCAAACTTTAATTCGCATAAATATTCAAAGTCATCACTTCCTAGACCTTTTTGTACACGAGTATCAAAATCCTCTAATTCCTCTTTTGAATAGGTATTTCCTAAAGATAACATTGCATATTTATGTACTACTGTTTCAAACTCTTTAGTAATAGTACCTCCAACACGTTGCGTGGGCGAATTAGGTAGTTTTAGTTCTGGAAATTGGTTTTCAAGTGCAATAAGTTTTTCAAGAAGCTGATCAAATTCATAATCTGATATTTCAGAAGTGCTTTTTTGATAGTACAAATGATTATGATGATCAATTTGTCTTGTTAAGTCCTCAATTTTATTTTTAGCTTCTTCTAATAGCATTGTTGGCAAAAAATTTGGATGTAAAATAACAAAAAAGACATCGATTTTGCATAGAAAATAGTGAGATGATATAATATTTATTCTCAAAGCAAAATTTCTGTAAAGTTTAGTAATCTCTAATTTAATAACGATAGTGACAGTTTGATATGAAATCAAAATTTATAATCATATTTTATTCGTGATTTAGATATAAAATACTATAATTTGGCAGTGAAATCTATATAAATTCTAAACAACCTAATTGAACTCGTATGAAGAATACAATGACACTCTTATTTTTGTTATGTGGTACATTAATCTATGGTCAACAAAAATTAATCAATAATGCCAATGCACTAGCTGAGAAGGTAGAAGCTAAAACTATTGAATGGCGACACGATATTCATCAAAATCCTGAATTATCAAATAGAGAATTTAAAACAGCTGAAAAAATTGCTGAACATCTTAAATCATTGGGTATTGAAGTTAAAACAGGAGTAGCTCATACAGGTGTAGTAGGTATTTTAAAAGGAGGTAAGCCTGGACCAGTAGTAGGTTTACGGGCTGATATTGATGCTCTTCCCGTTACTGAACGTGTTGATATACCTTATAAATCAATAGTGAAATCTACTTACAATGGTGTAGAGACTGGTGTAATGCATGCATGTGGTCATGATACACATGTTGCCATGTTAATGGGAGTTGCTGAAGTACTCAGTAAAATGAAAAAAGATTTGAGTGGTACTGTGAAATTTATTTTTCAACCAGCAGAGGAAGGAGCACCTCCAAGTGAAGAAGGAGGTGCGAAAATGATGGTGAAAGAAGGAGTATTAAAATCACCAGACGTGGATGTAGTATTTGGAATGCATATTAGTTCTGATACCCCAGTAGGAGAGATAGAATATAAATCGGGAGGTATGATGGCTGCTGCTGATCGCTTTGTGATCAAAGTAAAAGGGAAACAGTCGCATGGATCTGCACCTTGGAATAGTGTTGACCCGATTGTTACTTCTGCACAAATTATTAATGGTTTACAAACAATCGTGAGTAGATCGTCAGAACTTACTAAGGAAGCTGCTGTAATTACTGTAGGTATGATAAAAGGTGGTGTTAGAAATAATATCATTCCTGAAGAAGTTGAAATGATAGGTACTATAAGAACCTTAGACATAGCTATGCAAGATATAATTCACGAACGATTGAGAACAGTTGCTACTAAAATTGCTGAAAGTATGGGTGCTGTTGCTGAGGTTACATTAAATAAGGGGACACCCGTGACTTATAATAATCCACAACTAACGTCTAAAGTAGCACCTTGGTTAACCGAAGTTACAGGAGAAGGAAAAACAAAAATTATAAAAGCAGTAACTGGTGCAGAGGATTTTGCCTACTATGCCAATGAAGTACCTAGCTTTTTCTATTTTGTAGGTGGATGCCCCCTAGGTGAAGATCCCAAAAAAGCAGCTCCACACCATACGCCCGATTTTCGTGTTGATGATGCTGGTATGCTTACAGGTATGAAAGCAATGCTTAATTTAACTATTAAGTATATGAACGACCCTTTGAAGTAAATGATATAAGTAAACAACCACTATTCATAATGGTGGTTGTTTACGTTTAACCCGCATTATGTAATAGATTCTCTATTGCATAATGCGGGTTAAATCAGTAATGCCCTAAATTTTCATCCAGAAAATATTAGGATAATTGATAAGGTTTTCTCTATGAAGTTGTTATTACCTTTTGGCTTAATAAAGGTCGTTTTAGCTACTTTATTAAGGCTTTTCATTCAAGAGAAAAGTTAGGGAAATTTCTTTTTCTTCTCACAATCCTTCCTGACTATAAACATTGTATTTTGATGTAAATGTAATATAAACATTATTGCATAATATAGTAATTTATGTTTATTAAATTATAGTACAGTGTTTAAAAGTGGGTATTTATTTAGCAATTTATTTAACATAGTTGAATATGCCTCAATATACCGCATTGGTGCATTTAAACCATAATATTTTAATTAAGGTTAATTATTGGATGTCGATTCAAAAAGAATCAATTGTAATATTTATAAAAAATTAATTATATTTAATTATAAATTCCATATAAAATCCATAATTATGAAAAAAATATTATTGTTAATTATATCGATTGTTATTTGGTCATGTTCTCCAAGTGAAAAGAACAATAAAAGAACTAAAACAAATAAGGAAGGGGGTTATACCTATGAATATGTAGATGGAGACCCGATGAAAACACGAATTTATAAGCTTGAAAACGGTTTAACAGTGTATTTGAGTGATTACGATAATGCGCCACGTGCCCATGTTTATATTCCAGTAAAAGCTGGGGGCAAAAACGATCCAGCAAATAATACTGGTTTGGCACATTATCTTGAACATATGATGTTTAAAGGCAATGATCAGTTTGGAACCAAAAATTACAAAGAGGAGAAAATATTATTAGATAGTATTGAATGGATGTTTAATGAATATGCCAAACTCACTGATTCGTTAGAACGCAAGAATCATTATGCTAAAATAGATGAAATGTCAGGTAGAGCAGCACAATATGCTATCCCTAACGAATATGATAAACTAATAGCTGGTTTGGGGGGTAAAGGTTTAAATGCTTATACTACTGAAGATAGAACGGTTTATACTGTAGATATTCCATCAAATGAGTTAAATAAATTTCTTGAAATTGAGGGAACACGATTCAGAAAAATTGTCAATCGTTTATTTCATACTGAATTAGAAACGGTATATGAAGAAAAAAACAGAAGTTTGGATAGTGATGGATGGAAAGTCCATGAAGCTATGTTAAAGCAAATATTCAAGAAACATCCTTATGGTACACAAACTGTAATTGGCACTATTGATCATCTTAAAAATCCCTCTATTACAGAAATTGATAATTATTTCAATGAGAATTATAGGCCTAATAATGTAGCAATCTGTATTAGCGGAGATATAGATTATACGGAAACTATAAAAACCATTGACACCTATTTTGGGAGTTGGGAAGCTAATCCAGATCTTCAACCTTTACCTGAGGTAGTGGAAGATTCTATTATGACTCCTCGTGCAGTAGAAGTATTTGGGCCTGATGCAGAAAGTATTAGAATGGGATTTAGATTTCCAGGTACAAGTAGTCCAGATTATAATATGCTTCAACTCGTAGATATGATTCTAAACAATTCTGAAGCTGGACTGATAGATTTGAATTTATCACAAAAACAGATGGTGCTTCGAGCAGGGTCATATGTAAATGCAATGAATGATTATTCTGTTCATACATTTTATGGTTACCCTAAAGAAGGGCAGACTCTAGAGGAAGTACAAGAGTTAATTCTCGAAGAAATTGAAAAAGTAAAGAATGGTGAATTTGAAGATTGGTTGATCCCTGCGGTTGTATCTGATTTGAAAAAAAATCAAATGAGACAATTGGAAAATAATTATAGTAGAGCTAATAAAATGGTTATGGCCTTTACAAATGACATGAGTTGGGAATCCTATCTAAATAAGATGGATGAAATGGAGAAAATTTCTAAAGAGCAAGTGGTTGAATTTGCTAAAAAACATTACAGTAATAATTATGCAATTGTTTTTAAAAGAACAGGAGAGGATCCTAATAAACAGCGTGTTGTAAAACCACAAATAACTAAAGTACCTGTAAATAGGGAAGATAAATCTGCTTTTCATGAAAGAATAGCTAACATAGAAAGCCCAAAGTTGAACCCAGTGTTTATAGATTATAAAGAAGATGTGAAACGAGGGAGTATAAATGGTAAAGTTGAAGTTTTAGCTAATCAAAATGATGAAAATGGATTATTCCAACTTAATTATTTATTTGATATTGGAAGTAATAATGACCCATCACTTAAAACTGCGATGCAATATTTAGAGTATTTAGGAACTGATGAGCTGAAGGCAGAGGACTTTAAAAAAGAATTGTACAAAATAGGTTGTAGATTCAGTGTCTCAGCAGGAAATGAAAGAATATATGTCTCACTTAATGGGTTGGATGAAAATCTAGAAAAGGCAGTCGAATTATTTGAAAAATTATTGGTCAATGTAGTTCCCGATCAAGAAGAGCTAGATAAACTAGTGCTACGTAGTATAAAAGCTAGAGACGATTCCAAAAAGAGTAAAGGAACGATTCTATTTTCTGGATTAATGAATTATGCTGAATATGGAGAAAAAAACCCGTTTTCAAATGTGCTTACTAATAGTGAAATGATTGATCTGAAAGGGGAAGTGTTGGTCGAAAAGTTGAAGAATATTATGAAAATGGAACACCGGATTTTGTATTATGGCCCACGAGATGTTGATGACTTAGTAAATGTTTTGGAAAAATATCATGATACTAAGGAGGAATTATTACCATTACCAGAATTAGTTGATTTTGAACAGGCTTCAACCGATGTGCCTACTGTATACTGGACACATTATGATATGGTGCAGACTGAATTTATAGCAATGCACAAAGGAGAAAAGTATGATAAAAACAGAACGCCAAAATCCAGAATTTTCAATGAATATTTCGGAGGAGGTATGAATAGTATTGTTTTTCAGGAAATAAGAGAAGCTCAAGGACTGGCTTATTCAGTATTTTCCAGATATTCAACACCCTCTAAAGTTACTGAGTCGGATATTATGTTTGCCTATGTGGGTACACAAGCTGATAAACAAGCTGAAGCAATGGCCGCTATCAGGGATTTGATAACAAACCTTCCAGAAAGTCAGGAGGCTTTTAATATTGCCAAACAGTCTATCCTTAGTAAAATTGAGAGTGAAAGAATTACCAGATCAAGTATTTTATGGGACTATGAAAGAGCTAAAAAAAGGAATCTAGATTATGACATACGAAAAGATATATATGAACAAGTAAAAGAAATGACTATTGATAGTGTAAAATCATTTCATGAGGAACATATTAAAAATCAAGAATTTGTAACAATATTGATTGGAAATAGAGAAAAGATCAATTTTGATGATTTAAAAAAATATGGAGAAGTAAAAGAATTAAGTTTGGATGAAATATTTGGATTTGAGAGCGGAGAAACGGTTGATATTGAAGTGAAAGAGTGATGTAGTTGAAATCCTTTTTTGAGACTTTGTTTTTATTTTAAATCTGCCATAATTATATAATGTAACTATGGCAGATTTATTTTATGAATACCTATTTTTTTTTTTTGAGTTTAACCTTCTGGTTATTAGTAAGGTACAAAGGTTAATGCTTTTTTATTTTATTAATTACTCACCTAATGTTAAAATCCAAATTTTATTAATTCAGATATCGGATTATATTTGATTAATAGATAGATTTTTTAACCTATATTATTGTATTGAATCCAATAAAGATACTAGTAGTTGATGACCATGAAATTATATTTGATGGAATAAAAAGTATGCTGTTAGGCGAAGAATTTGTTCAAACTTTAGACTACTGTCCGTCTATTTTAGAACTAAAATCGTCTCTAATTGTTAATAATTATCATGTATTGATATTGGATATTAACATGGATGGGAAAAATACGCTAGATGTTGTTCATGAAATCAAAGCTATTAAACCTGAAATTAAAATTATTATCCTTACATCTTATGAAAATAATAAGTTGTATCAGGTAGCAAAGCAACTTGATCTTGCAGGGTATTTACTTAAGAACACTACAAAAAAACTATTTATAGAAGCACTTCACAAAGTAATAAATGGTGAAAAGCATTTTCAGGAATTTAACAAAGAATTTTCCAATGAATTTACACTATCATTAGATGATTTTGACCGATTTAACTCTCTATCACAAAGAGAAAAAGAACTAGCTGAATTAATAGTAAAAGGTTTTAACGAAAATGAAATTTCCGATAGGCTGTTTATTAGTAAACATACTGTACGTACTCATAAAAAAAATATTTTCAAAAAGTTAAAAATAAATGGTGTTATGGACTTGGTTAAATTAATAAATGATCAATCGCACTAGATTGAAATTTGAAAACGACATTTATTAAACCCATTTTCCTGAATATAATCCATTTTACCAGATAGTATATTTATACGCCATTCAATACTTTTTAGTCCTAATCCTTTAGTGTTTTTCCTCGTCACATACCCAATACCATTATCCATGTATTCTATCATCAGATTAGACTCCTTAGTTTTGAAGCTTATATTAATTCGATCTCCTTTTGAATGTTTAATGCTATTATTGATTAATTCACTAATAATAAAATAAAGCTCTTTTTCTTTCAGTTGATCTATTTTAGTGATCGGATCATAATCAAATTCATACGTAAAATCTGGATATATATCTTCCAACGTAAGAATCAATTCTTCTATAGCGTTTATCAAACCATACTGTTCTAAAACTACTGAACTTAAATTGTGGCTAAATTTGCGAAGGTCTCTCGATACGATAGATAAATCATTTATAACATGGTCTCTTTGTTTGTTGTCTTCAGTTTCAATGGAAGAGAGTTTCATTTGAATAGAAGATAAGCGTATACCAGTACCGTCATGAATTTCCTGAGCAAGACGGGTTCTCTCTATTTGCTGTCCTTTCAAAAAGTTTTTGGCACCATCGGCAATAGCCTGATCCAGACTGGTAATTAATTTTTGATTATTGAGTTTAATTGCGAATAAATCTAATGATAGTATGCCAGCTAATGTAACAAAATCTACAATCATAGCTATTAAAATAATGTATTCTAGTAATTGAATACCACTTACTATAGCTATTTGAGCTAGCATCATGATTGCCACAGCACTAAGCATACCTATTGTAGATAATAAAAAGAAATAATATTTAATATGATTTTTTTGAACTATTTGGTAAGTAACTAAAAACAAAAAGTAAAATGGAAAAATAAATACAACCAATTGAAGAAGGTTGTAATTGATCCAATGCTGTAAAGGAGAATGTAGATATACCAAAATGTAATAAACTAGTTGAAAACCCCAATTTATTGTTATAATAATTGTGATAGTCCAGTGCAATTTTTTCACCCATTCTTTACCTTCTTTCATTTCGAAGAAATAATAAGCAAATACCAAAATGGTAAGTATGGAAATCATTGCAAAAAATGTAAGGGAAAGGCTGTTAAAAAGTGGGAATTCACCCCATAGATACTTATAACCAAACCCCATTTGATTATAAGTGAAAAGTGAAAAACCAAGTAGATAGAAAATAAATAAAAAGTTGATTTTTCTTGGGCTAATTATACTGATGATAATAGCAGCTATTAAAATACTTAATATGGCACCAAAGTAATATCCAAAAATAGTTGATTCCCGATTAGAATTTTCAATAAAATTATCCTTCGACCTTACTAAAATAGGGGCACTAATGGATTGATTATATTTGTCGGTGAATAAGAAAAAATCTTTTTGTTCACCAGATTCTAATTTTGTTTCAAAAACAAAAAACCTATGGTTTATTTCACG
>Ga0224506_10001289_pt1 | contig 18119 bp, 21 predicted proteins | sample SF_Jan12_sed_USG_2_FD_169108 | JGI IMG/M metagenome (GOLD analysis project Ga0224506, IMG submission 169108) | Sediment microbial communities from San Francisco Bay, California, United States - SF_Jan12_sed_USGS_8_1 | ecosystem: Environmental > Aquatic > Marine > Sediment | place: USA... | reverse complement strand
CTACCTATGTTATCGCCTTCGCAGTACCTACTCTCCTTTTTATAAGTACGCGTTAGGATTTACCATATTTATCGCGATCCTGGCTATAAGCGGATATCACCAACTCATCATCAATTATATGCCGAAGTCACAAATCCCTGATGTAAAGACCTGTCCGTGACCTCTACCACATCAACCGAATTAACACTAGAATACCTGGGACCAATCTCTAACTGCTTTAACAATTTATCGACTGCCTCAGCCTCGCCCTGCGCCACTACTTCAACCCGACCATCGCTCAGATTCATGGCGTGACCCTTTATTCCCAGCCTGTCAGCATGACTTTTAACGAAATATCGAAAACCTACACCCTGTACTTTGCCCGATACCATTGCCTCAACGGTTTTCATTTAATCACTCCAGCAATAATCGTTTCAGTTCGCTAATGATTTCCTCGAGGGTATCGTAATTCACCTCGGTAAATATCTCGCCGCCGGGCGCGATGCGCATTATCGGCCCGAAGCCGCATTTACCCAGGCACTCGCGTTCGATCACGGGTATGGGCAGATTATCTGCCTCGATCATATTTTTGATTTCTGCGATATAGTCCAGGTTTCCGCTACCAACGCAGGATCGCTGGCCTGTGCTCAGTCGTTCGTTAATGCACACAACCAGTCGCAATGGGGAAGTCGAATCTGACGTCATTTTAGCTGTATATTAGCAGTAATTTGGCCCCCTGCTTCGGCCCAGAAACTGGACCACTGTGACAATAATGCCAGGCCCTGTTTTTGTTCGGCGCTATCCCCTGCTTCGATACCGAGCCGGTAAGTCTCAACGCCTTTAACAAAATAACGCTGATAGTTTTTGGCCAGGCGGGGGTCAAGCGAAACCAGGAAATCGGCTTCTACCTGGAAAGCCAGTTTAAGGCCCTGGTCCATACTATTGAGGACTTCCTCCAATTGGTCTTTAGTGATGGACTGGTTTTGCAGCTTGCGACCGGCGCTCTCAATCACTGCCAGAGATTCGAGAAAATAATATTTTTGACTACTGTCAGCCTGATCCGAATCAGAACAGGCTGACAGCGTAAAAACTACCAGCCAAACGCAGAAAATGTTACGCCAGTATTCCACTTACCGCTTGCCAGCAATCCGCATCCGCAGGGCATTCAACTTGATAAAGCCTTCGGCATCCTGCTGATTATAAGCACCGCCATCTTCTTCCATGGTGGCAATAGCTTCATCAAACAGGCTATTGGTCTCTGACTTACGCCCGACTACCGACACAGAACCCTTATAGAGCTTTACTCTAACTTCACCGTTAACCGTTACCTGCGAAGCGTCGATCATGTGTTGCATCATCTTGCGCTCCGGGCTCCACCAGTAACCGTTGTAAATCAAACTCGCATATTTTGGCATTAATTCGTCTTTCAGGTGCGCGACTTCACGATCAAGCGTGATTGACTCGATGGCTCTGTGCGCCTTCATCATAATAGTGCCGCCCGGGGTTTCGTAACAACCACGGGATTTCATGCCGACGTATCGGTTCTCAACAATATCAAGTCGCCCTACGCCATTGGCTCCTGCTTCTTTATTAAGCCGGGTCAGTACCTGCGCCGGGCTCATACGCTCGCCATTGATTGAAACGATGTCGCCCTTTTCATAGCCAAGTTCAAGATAGGTCGGCTTATCGGGTGCTGCTTCCGGAGAAACCGACCACAGCCACATATCGTCTTTGGCTTCGGCCCAGGGGTCCTCGAGAATGCCGCTTTCGTAGGAAATATGCAGCAGATTGGCATCCATCGAGTAAGGCGACTTATTGCCCTGTTTCTGCTCGATCGAGATACCGGCTTTCTCGGCGTAATCCAGCAGACTTTGACGAGAGGTTAGATTCCACTCTCGCCACGGCGCGATGATACGAATATCGGGATTGAGCGCATAAGCACCCAGTTCGAAACGAACTTGATCGTTGCCCTTGCCGGTCGCCCCGTGGGAAATCGCATCGGCGCCGGTTTCCTTCGCGATCTCGATGAGTCGCTTCGAAATCAAGGGTCTGGCGATTGAAGTTCCGAGCAGGTATTCACCTTCGTAAATGGCATTGGCACGAAACATCGGGAAAACAAAATCGCGCACAAACTCTTCCTGCAAGTCTTCGATAAATATTTGCTTAACGCCGTATTTCTCAGCTTTAGCACGCGCGGGTTCGACTTCTTCCCCCTGTCCGATATCGGCGGTGAAAGTCACCACTTCGCAGTTATATTCGTCTTCCAGCCATTTCAGGATGACCGAGGTATCGAGGCCACCCGAATAAGCCAGCACTACCTTTTTGATCGCTGAATCACTCATAATTTTCCTGTTGCGTAATATCCAAATCCGGCAGGGATTCGGGATTTTAAAAATGGGACGCTATTGTCGGTAGTATTGGGCAAAAAATCCAGCTTCTGCGTATAATGTTTGCCAATAAATTGAGGAGAATAGCCATGTCTGAAAGCAGTTTTAAGGTTCACGCCCTCGAACTGGGCCCGATGCTGAATTTTGTCTATCTGGTAGAGGATATTAATACTCGCCGCTGTGCGGTGGTCGATCCCGCCTGGGACGTCGATGCAATTGTGAGTAAAGCCAGTCAGCTCGAGTTAAATATCACCGATATTCTGCTAACGCACAGCCATCACGACCATATCAACGGTATCGAAGGCCTGCTTAACCACGGCGATGCCGAAGTGCATTTACTCAAGCACGAATACGAGTTCTGGCAGCATGAACTGGACAAACCGAGCCTGCACCACGGTGGTGACGATCTCTCACTCGGCGACACGAACATCAAGATGTTACATACACCCGGCCATACTCCGGGTTCTGCCTGTTATCAACTGGGTAATGAGATTATTACCGGCGATACGTTATTTGTGTTCGGCTGTGGTCGCTGCGACCTCAGCGGTGGTAATCCCGAGCACATGTTCGAGACACTGAAGCACATGAAAGAACGCCTGCCGGAAGACATGCTAATCCACCCCGGACATAACTATTCGGTGAAAAAGACCTGTACTCTAGGCGAACAGGTCGAAGGAAACCCGTTCATGCATTACGACGACGAGACCGAGTTTGTTAATTATCGCCAGCATGTTCACGACAAAACCCGGGACGAGCCTTATGATGCAGTCAGCAAACAGCAATTGAAGATTGCCAATCTGCTATAGCCCGTAGAGGCACCCCTACAGATAAAGGTCTAATTCGTCGAGATGCTTTACTTTGATGTCTGTGCATTCGGGCCAGTCAATTCCTCGGGTGTCGAGATGTATCGTGGTTACGCCCGCGCTACGACCCGCCTGCAGGTCAAATACATAATCACCTACCATGACAGCTTTGCTGGCGTCTATATTCCATAAATCCAACAGATGGTTAATGCCGTCAGGTGATGGTTTGGGTGTGCAGGAATCTCGGTCCAGGCGATGTTTCTGTGGGAAAAAATGATCGAGACCGCAGGCCTCCAGAGTTTTCTCGACTACCGGCATGGTATTCCTGGTCAAGATAGCCAGTTCAACACCACGAGCGTAGAGTTTCTCCAGCAAATCCAGCGCACCATGCATTAACGAGGACTGCTCGGCGAAGTCTTCTTCGAGCTGGTTAAGCTTTAGCCATAAAGGGGCCGATTGCTCGTCAGGCATTGCATTTAGCGCTTCCAGAATAGGTACTCCGGGAGCTATTCCGAGTTCACGGCGGATATATTCAAAGTCGTGGGCACTGATCGTTAAGGTTCCATCCATGTCGAATATCCAGTGCTGGCATTGCTGTAGTCGATGATTTTGCATGGTCGATATTTTAGCCTGTGCTCGATATTCGCGAAAGAAAATAAAAATCCTGCGAGATTTATGGTTAAAATAATTTTGTTTGGATTTAGAATAGACGTCAAATTGATAATCAGGGTTTCAAAAAATGACGATTAAAGTTGGTGATAAGCTACCTTCAGTAACGCTTCAGTACATGCACGAAAAAGGAGTTTCGAATATAGATTCGGATAAAATTTTCGCCGGTAAAAAAGTGCTTCTTTTCGCCTTACCCGGTGCTTTCACTCCTACCTGCTCAGCAACGCATTTGCCTGGATATGTGGTTAAGGCTGACGAATTCTTTGCCAAAGGCATCGATAGTATCGTCTGCCTGTCGGTTAACGACGCCCATGTTATGGCAGCCTGGGGCAAAGATCAGAATGTCGAGGATCGTGTCTTCATGCTTGCCGACGGCAGCGCCTATTTCACCCGTGCGGTAGGCCTCGATATAGATCGGAGCAAACGCGGCATGGGTATTCGTTCACGGCGCTATGCAATGGTTGTAAACGACGGTGTCGTCGAAGTATTGAACATTGAAGAACCTGACAAGTTCGAAGTCAGCGATGCTGAAACGATGCTGAATTGCCTGTGATGCTATGAGCGATCACGAGTATCGATAAAGTGATCGAGCAGTGTAGTGAAGTAACTGCCACTGGGTAAGGTCGCTTTGATTAATAGCGTTTTTTCTTTCTCCTGATATTCGACGTTTAAATCCTCTACTGCGACCCGGACCGGCCGCATTTGCAGTTTCGCCTTTAGACGTCGTAAACAGTCGACTATCTCAGGATGCCCTGAAAACACCTGTTCTTCAATCGCCTGGGCTTTATCGGCAAGTTTACTATTCCCGTCACCAAACAGGCTGGCACTGCTCGACAGGTCAAAGCTTTTATATCGGTTTCGAATATCATCGTTTAGAGCCTCGTAAAATATCGACTGACTCCCGCTTAACATATAAACATCGCCTTCAATCGGTTCCTGCCAGTATCCTGAATCGATTCTGCTCGATAGGATCTGATTAAAGAGATGGCTGCGAAGGCTCGACAAATAAATACCTTTTTTATTTCGACTAAGCTTTCTGGTCTTTCGTGGATTACTAAATATCTGCAGAGCCCGACTGACATTGTCGAGGCGCTCACCAAACCTTTGCTGACCAAAATAATTAGCCATACCTGCTGATTTGATTGCGTTAATTTGCCGCTCGGTATCCTCAGTAAACCCTTCCAGATTTCGAACGATCACTTCGAACGAATTAGTACGGTGAGTGCCGGGCTTGAGCTTGCGATGATGCCAGCTCTGCTGCAATATGGTATAAGCATCGATCTCCGGCATATTGAATTGATGCATTTGACCGGGTAAATGCAGACTCAGCCATTGTTGGGTAACCGCCAGCTTGTCCTTTAAACCACTATAACCAATATCACGAGGTTTTAGTTTGAAATCACGGGCTATGGCATCGATTAACTCATGCGTACTCATACCGGCTTTTTTGACCAACAGGAATAAATGCTCCCCCTCGCCTGATGGCTCAAAGCCAAGATTTTCGGTGACCTTAAAATCAGCGGCTTGCTCTTTTAGCCTGCCCGTAGTCAGTGCTGATCCGTACGGGTAAGCTAGTACACAATTCATACTTTTTTCGACTTTTCGGCGACCTGATTCCGCAGATAGTTAATACTGATGCTTTCTGGCGCACAGGTCTCGCCATTATGGACCGCTCTTTCGGCCAGCTTTAGCAGAGATTGCGCGTCTGGAAGCAGGTCCGGGTCGACTGCAACGGATTGCTCGACGCTCCAGACCGGCTGACCAACCGACCAGCCGTGTCCAGCACCCTGGCTAATCGTCCTTTCAACGATGACGTCATTAACCTTGCTCAACATTTCCAGGCCACGCAAACTGGCCAAACCACGCTCGTCACGTTGATATACTGCCCAGTAAACCTCCCCCATGCGCGCATCTAGCGCTACCAGTGTCGAGTCGCCCTGTTGTCTGTCGAAACTCACCTGGGCCAGCGTTGCCAGCGTCGATATCGGTACCAGTGGTATTTTTAAGGCAACGCCTATACCCTGCGCCGTGGAGGTGGCAATTCGAACGCCGGTAAACGCACCCGGTCCGTTGGTAAAAGCACAATGTGTTATCGACGACCGGGGAAGCCCTGCGACTTTAATAACCGTTGTCATCATTTTTGGCAAAAGGCGAGTATGTTGTCGAGGCGCGAGCTCGTATTCGGCAAACACACACCCATCCTCGCGCAGTAAGGCGGCGGAACAGGCCTCGGTCGAGGTATCTATGGCGAGGATATTCAAAACAGGAATAGCAAGCTGGGTACGCGGCTAACGCGCTATACCTCGTTTACTGTTTTTAACAAATTCTACAAAAGTATTGACCTCAGGATACTGCTCGCATAACGGCTTTAGCTGCTCAAAAGCCTCGGGGCTCGAGGTACGTGACTTCAACAGTGTTCTAAAACTCTTATGCAAAGCACGGATTAATTCTGCTGAAAAGCCTTTACGCTTTAACCCTTCTTTGTTAATTCCAATCGTCCTCGCTCGATTGCCTGCTGCGGTTGAAAATGGGGGAATATCCTGCGTAATAACCGAGCCCAATCCAGTAAATGCTTTTTCACCAATATCCGTAAACTGATGCACCGAAGTAAAACCACCCAGAATCGAAAAATCCCCAACCGTTACATGTCCGGCAAGGGAAGCCGCATTGGCGAAGACTATATGGTTGCCAACGACACAATCGTGGGCAACATGGCAATAAGCCATGAACAAGTTATCACTACCGATCACTGTCTCGCCGATGCCTTCGGCAGTGCCCCGGTTCAAGGTCACATATTCTCGAATAATATTGTTATCGCCAACCTCCAGGCGCGTCGGTTGCCCGGCGTACTTCTTGTCCTGTGGTGCTTCACCTATCGATGCAAATTGAAAAATTTTGTTATTACGACCCAGTTTTGTTGGCCCATTAATAACAACATGTGGGCCAATAGTCGTACCACTACCGATTTCTACATCGACACCGATTATCGTATAGGCACCCACGCTGACATCTTCCGCCAGACGAGCTGCTGGATCGATGATGGCAGTTTCATGGATCATGCAACTCTATCCTGGGCCGAACACATCATTTCAGCTTCTGCAACCAGTCTGTCGCCGACCAACGCCCGACATTCGTACTTGCCGATACCACGCATATTACGCAGTAAGCGAACATCCAATCGCAGTTGATCGCCAGGTAATACCTGATCACGAAATCGCGACTTATCAATCCCAACCAGCATATAGAGTTTGGTTTTATAGTCTCCATCCATCGAGGAAAATGCTAATAATCCCGTCGCCTGAGCCAACGCCTCCAGGATCAGAACTCCAGGCATAATGGGCTGGCCCGGGAAATGGCCCTGAAAAAAAGGTTCATTGATGGACACATTTTTTATCGCTGACAAATATTCGCTCCGATCGGTTTCCAGCACCCGATCAACCAGTAAAAAGGGGTAACGATGCGGAAGAAATTCCATTATTTTACTTATATCTAGTTCCGACATATAACCTCAGTCATTAATTAAATTTGTAATCATTCTGGCATTCGGGATCGCTGCTCCAGTTCTGCGACTTTCCTGGCTAGTTTATCCAGCGATTTAATACGAGCATTATTTTTTCGCCACTCACTGCTTTCCATTAAAGGCGTGCTCGAAGAGTAAACCCCGGCCTGTTTAATATCTTTGGTGACCATCGACATTGCATTGACTGTTACATGATCAGCTACGCTCAAATGACCTAACACGACCGCCGCACCAGAGATTCTACAATACCTGCCAATATTTGCGCTGCCGGCAATACCGACACATGCTGCTATCGCGGTATGCGCACCAATGCGCACATTATGCGCTACCTGAATCAGGTTATCGAGTTTACAACCTTCCTCGATTATGGTGTCATCGACGGCACCACGATCCACTGTTGTATTTGCTCCAATTTCGACATCATCACCGATGATGACTGTACCGATTTGTGGAATCTTTTGCCACTCATGGTTAACCAGCGCCAGGCCAAATCCATCTGAGCCCAGTACTACTCCCGAATGAAATATACAGCGATCACCGATCACGACACGGTACGCGACTGTGACTCGACTATGAAGCAGACAATCCCGGCCTAGCCGGACATTGTCCTCAATAATACAACCTGCAGCAATTTTAGTTCCAGTACCTATCACCGTATTTTCACCAATGACAGACAGGGCACCGATCGAAACACCTTCACCGAGGGTAGCTGATTCAGCTATTTGAGCCGAAGGGTGGATGCCGGAAATTTTATTACCGAGTACTTCGGGAGGCGTTAACAATGGTATTGCACGCGCAAAACTAAACTGGGGGTCAGGCGAATATATAATGGATTTATTCGTTAGCAAGTTATCGAAATCATCTGGAACAATTAGCACCGAACACCGACTCTGGTCGAGCTGACTGAGATATTTTTTATGCTGCAAAAAGCACAGATCTCCGGTCTGAGCACTCGTCAGCGAGGCTACGCCATGAATAACAAGATCCGCATCACCCTGAAACCGATGATCGAGTTGATCTGCCAGTTGTTGCAGGCTTAACGGCATTAGCTTATATAGACCCTCTAAATTTGAAGAAACTACTGGGCTTCCGGTGTCGTTTCCGCTAACTGATTTAGCATTTGGATGATTTTCTCGGTGATATCGATTTGACCCGATACATAGCTAACACCTTCGGTTAGTATTAAATCGTAATTGCCGGAATCTCCTAATTCTTCGAGCACGCCAGCAATCACCTGTTGCAGCTCACGAATGCCTTCGTTACGGCGCAGATTTTGATCTTCGCGGAATTCCTGTTCCAGGAATTTTAGTTGACTAACTTTGAGCCTGATCTCTCGCTCAAGCTTTCTTCGGATATTGGAATTAATCTTTTTATCGGACTTTATCTGCTCTTCAAGTGCCAGAATTTCCTGCCTTTGTTCCTTTATCTGCGTTTCCCTGGGACCAAATTCCGCTTTCAGGCGCTCTTCGACTTTACGAGCCTGGGGCGCCTGCTTCAAAACCTTAGATGTATTCACAAATCCAATTTTATACGGATGGTCGTCAGCAGTAACGGCGGTACTACCCAGCACAAAAGACAGGATCAGAAAATATCGAGTTAAAACGTTCAATTAAACCTCTTTAAAATGAAGCACCCAGTGCAAACTGGAAATTCCGGATATCATCACCCGGTTCGTCATTTAATGGGAATGCATAGCTAAACTCCAACGGACCAATCGCGGAGAACCATTTCGCTGACAGTCCAACAGATTGCCTGAGCAACTCGGAGTCGTAAGCATCAACATCAGCAAAGACATTACCCGCATCCCAGTATAACCCAAGCCGGAAGGTTTCTGAACTGCCCCACGACTCGATTGGTATCAACAGCTCATTGGTGATAAGAACCTGCAAACTTCCTCCGAAGGGGTCGCCATTACTGTCTAGCGGTCCGAGACTATTGCGATCATAACCACGAACCGAACGAACACCACCAGCGGTAAATTTTTCGAAAAATGGTAGATCGGTGGTGTCACCGGTGCCTTCACCATAGCCTATCCTGGTACGCAGATTATAGGTTAATGAATCGGTCATCGCGAACGCCGATTGATGACGATAACGCAGTTTATAAAATTCGAGATCGCCGCCAAACAGCTGTAGACTGATCCTGTTCAAATGACCATTATCGGCGAAGACTCGTCTATTCCGCGTATCTTTGGATAAGCTGAGAGAAGCAAATCCGCTGGTAAACTCAACATCATTGATCGTCGATGTATCGGTAGTTGAGTCGTATTCTTCAGTGTTATTAATAATAAACTCGAAAATTTCGTCTGCAGTACCCGAAGACAGAGTGATATCATACCCAACAACACCGAACTCAAGGCTCATCCGGTTAAATTCGGACAGCGGGATACCGTAATTCATCGATAAATTGAGTCGATCGATTAAAAAGTTACTGACGTTATCTTCAGCAGCATCAGTTTTAGTAATGCTAAAGTTGAAGCCACGACTAATTCCGTCCGGTGTATAAAAAGGATTATTGTAATTAAAACTATATTGCTCTGACGCAACCGAATTATCGAATGTAAGACTGACTCGGTTACCAGAGCCAAAAATATTATCATGCGTCAAACCCAGACTAAGGGTTGTACCCTGTACCTGGGAGAAGCCTAACCCAATCGAAAAATTTCCAGAGAATCTTTCGGTAACCGTGATCAGGAGGTCGACCATATCATCCTGTCCCTCGACACGAATCGCACGTAATTCTACCGAACCAAGAAAATTTAGTCGTTGCAAGCGGGTTCTTGAGCGGTTTACTTTACTGGTTCGATAAAGTTCACCTTCCATTTGTCGCATTTCGCGGCGCAACACGTTATCACGAGTCCTGTCATTACCGGCAAATTTGATTAGCCGTACCATGATCTTCTTACCCGGATTGACCAGTAACTTTAGACTGACGGTATGATCGCCTTCATTTAGTTCTGGCAGAGCTCTTACCTCGGCAAATGCATAACCTTCTTCGCCGAGCCGTTGCTGAATCAGAGATATCGCTTTAGTTACTTTTTTACGAGAAAATATGTCTCCCTCGCGGAAAGATACGAGGGCCATTAATTCCGCTTTATCGAGCACTAATTCACCGGTTATATCAACTTCCCGCAGGGTAAATTGCTGACCCTCAGTGATATTAACCGATATATTAATATCCTTACGATCAGGACTTATCGAAACCTGTTTGGAATCGACATTAAATTTTACATAACCCTGATCGAGATAATAAGAGCGTAGGTTTTCCAGATCACCGGTTAACTTCGAACTGGCATACTGATCGGATGCAAACCAGCCACTATCGCTGGTTTCGAGTTGGAATTCGTCGAGTAGATCTTCCTCTTCAAACTCATTATTCCCGGTGATATTTATCGAACGGATTAACGCAGGCTCACCTTCGGAAATATCGATATCGATGGCAACACGATCTTCATCCAGGCTACGCGATTTTGCCTCCAGTTTAACCGCATATTTCCCCAATGAATAATAGAGCTGCTGTAGTTCCAATTCGAGCCTGGATAACTGTAGTTCATTAAAAATCCGACCTTTGGACATACCGATTTGGTCCAGTGCCTGGTCCAGCATTTCATCTTCAATTTCTTCGTTGCCTTCGATATTAATTTCCGCGATGGACGGGCGCTCGCGAACCTTGACTAGTAACGTATTATCATCTCGTAGCAGTTCGACGTATTCAAAAAAACCTGTGGAATAAAGCTCGCGGATAATTTCTGCCGATCGGCTATCTTCGAACTCTTCGCCGATATTAATCGGCAGATAATTCAGCACCGTGCCAATCGCTATTTTTTTCACACCGATCACTTCGATGTGATCAACCGTGAAATTTTCCGCTCGTACACTAACCGCAGAAAACAGCAGTGCAAGTGCACTGATAAGAACAACAACTCTCAAGACTACCCTACCAGACGTAATAAATCGTTATAAATAGCGAGCGACATTAGCCCGAACAGTAAAGCGATACCAATTTTCTGTCCTGTCACTTCGACGGCCTCGGAAACCGGGCTGCCCTTTATCATTTCGATCAAATAATAAAACAGGTGTCCACCATCCAGCATCGGAACCGGTAGTAAATTCAAGACACCCAGGCTTATACTGATGATTGCCAGAAAACCCAGAAATTGCTCAAACCCTATTCGAGCCGAGAGGCCAGCATAATGAGCTATAGTTATCGGGCCACTCAGGTTTTTGACACTGGCTTCGCCTATCACCAGCTTACCCAATACCCGTAAGGTCAACCAGGACATACGCCAGGTTTTATCGAGCGACTGTAACAGCGCAGAAACCGGACCGTATTGTTCCACAACTTCCATTTCAAGGCGAATTTCTTCGGGGATTTGATTTATACTCGAGACACCCACATACCCATAAACTTCATTATCCACTTCCATTTTTTTCGGCACTAGAGTTAGAGAAACATTCGCTCCGCCTCGATCAACAATCAAATTCATTGGTACTTCAGGACTAGCTCGGATTAAATTTACCCATTGATCTCCATTTTTTATAAGAAAGCCATCGATAGAAACGATGACATCACCCGGCATAATCCCTGCTTGCTCTCCAGCCCCATCCTCAATGACTTCTTTGATTACAGTTGGTGAATCAGGCCGCCAGCTCGATAAACCAAGCTTGCGTAACAAATCAATTTGCTCATCTTCCAGCAAACCCAGATTAGCGATGTCGATCACCTTTTGCTGAATCTGTAAATCGGCACCCTGAACCTCCAGAACCAGATGTTGTTCGTCAACAGATTTTTCCAGTAGAGTAAAACGTGCCTTTTCCCAGCTTGGCGTTTCGATACCATTCACCGAAAGGATAAGATCCTGTTTCACCAGACCAGCGGTATGCGCCGGACTAGGTATCGCAACGTCGCCAATGACCGGTTTAATCCCCGCAACACCAGCCAGATATATCAAATAATAGGCCGCAATCGCAAAGATAAAGTTGAATATCGGCCCTGCTGCAACAATGGCAAAGCGTCTCCAGACACTTTTGCGATTAAAAGCCCGATCAAGCTCATTTCCTTCAACATCGCCTTCGCGTTCGTCGAGCATTTTCACATAACCGCCCAGCGGTATACTCGCAATCACGTATTCGGTCTGATCCTCTCCTGCAACTTTAGTCCATAACGGCTTACCGAAACCAACCGAGAAGCGTAAAACCTTAACACCCATTTTACGCGCTACCCAGTAGTGTCCAAATTCGTGAATCGTCACCAGTACCCCGATGGCAACCACGAAAGCAGCAATGCTGTATAAAATTGAAATTAAATTCATATTAGTAATTAGACCGCTAAGTGTTTAATTTGTTGCTGAACATATTCTCGCGCTCGAAAATCATCCGCTAAAATGGTCTGTAAATCATCGACAACCTGGGCCTCGATATTTTCAAGGGTTTTCTCAATCAACTTTGCTATCTCGACAAATTTTATCTGTTTGGCTAAAAAACTCTCTACCGCCATTTCGTTGGCGGCGTTCAGAATCGCCATACTGGTACCACCCTGTCGAAATGCAGCTCGTGCCAGCCGCAAACAGGGGAATCGGTTTTCATCGGCATCCTCGAAGTTTAACTGACTGACTCGAACCAGATCCAAAGGTTCGACACCACTGACGATTCTTTCAGGCCATGCCAGCGCATGGGCTATCGGCGTACGCATATCCGGGTTACCCATTTGTGCCAGCACCGAGCCATCATTATAAGCGACCAGCGAATGGATAATACTCTGTTTATGAAGAACAATGTTGATATCGGACTCATCAACATCGAATAGCCAGCAGGCTTCTATCAGTTCCAGTCCCTTGTTCATCATAGTGGCGGAATCGACTGATATTTTCGGCCCCATATCCCAGTTAGGATGGGCAATGGCCTGTTCGGGTGTCACACCATCGAATTCGCTTAAAGCAAGCTCACGAAACGGTCCACCCGAACCGGTTAGCAAAATTTTGGTTACGCCCGACGGTTTACTACCAACCCCATATCCCGAGGGTAAACACTGGAATATAGCGTTATGTTCACTATCCACCGGTAATAATGTCGCACCGTGCTCGACTACCTCATCCATAAACAGTGAACCCGCCATTACCAGCGCCTCTTTGTTGGCCAGTAAGACTCGCTTACCCGACTTCACTGCGGCTAAGGTCGGCATCAACCCAACCGCACCAACAATCGCGGCGACCACTATATCGACTTCGGCATCCGAAGCGACCTCTGACAGCGACTCTTCTCCGGACAGGACCTGAGTGGTCGCACTACCCAGACAGAATTTCAACTGTGCGGCACTCGCGGTATCCGCCATTACCGCAAATTGCGGCTGGAAACGCTCGCACAACCGGACCATTTCTTCAACGTTAGTATTCGCAGTCAGAGCATAAATCGTGTATCGATCCGGGTGTCTGGAGACCAGATCCAGCGTGCTACTTCCGATAGAACCGGTCGCGCCTAGCAGGGTTAAATGGAGCATTTAGACGATGCCTGCCAGATACAAACCACTGACAAATACCGGTGCTGCAGCGATCACGCTATCGATACGGTCGAGTACCCCACCATGACCGGGCAATAGCTTGCCGCTATCTTTAACCCCGGCTTCGCGCTTGAGAATACTCTCGAACAAATCACCGACCACCGATACCGCCGAAGTCGCCAGACCAATAGCGATGAACCATGGCAGACTCATACCCCAGCCGTCACTAAAATAGTAAATCAGCAGCATCCACGCCAAATTAGCCACAATACCACCAATCACACCCTCCCAGGTCTTTCCAGGGCTGATACCGGGCGCTAGTTTATTTTTTCCGAATCGACGACCACTGAAATAGGCCCCGATATCGGCAATCCATACCAGCGTTAACAGGTATAACAGAACCCATCCACCCTGTAGCGAACTGCCATGGATAAACAACAGATCGTTGACGCAGATCCAGAGCAGGGCCAGGCCAAGTACAAAATAGAAAGCCCTGACCGCCCCATTCCAATGTCCAGAAAAACGGTAAATCGGCATATAAAGGAATATAGCGACCCATAAAAGAGCACCGACAAAAGATTGGTAATAATGGATTCTATTGTCCAGATGAGTACCAAACCACCAGAAAACTGCAGCGAAAACGACCGCGAGTAAAATAGTCACAGACTGATTTGGTTTGAGCGTCAAACTACACAGTTCGTAAGCGGCCGCTCCAAGCACTACCGCAAACAGCATTCTCACCCAGTCCGGACTGGCGAATAAAATACTACCGATAAAAACCACAGCCAGAATGACCGCAGTAATAATTCTTTGCCCTAACATGCCTGGTCGGCCTCTACCTGATCACCAGTTTTGCCGTAGCGGCGCTGCCGGGAAGAGTATTCATCGAGTGCAAACTGCATCTCCTGCTCGGAGAAATCAGGCCATAAAACATCTGTAAAAACAAATTCGGTATACGCCAGTTGCCAGATCAGGAAATTACTAATGCGATGTTCACCACCGGTGCGAATAAACAGGTCAGGATCCGGGGTGTCGGCTAACGATAATTCAGCTTCCAGCAGCTTCTGATTGATATTTTCTGCACGGAGAAGACCCTTTTCAACCTTACTCGCAAGCTGTCTCGCCGCATTGACTATATCCCACTGCCCACCGTAATTAGCAGCAACGTTCAAAGTCATGGTTTGATTATCCCGAGTCAGCGCTTCGGTCGCGCTTATTTCGCCTTGTAATTGCGCTGTAAAAGCAGATCGATCCCCGATGAAGCGTATGCGGATACCCTTCGCATTCAGTTCCGGAGTATTTTTCTCTAACGAGTGTAGAAATAATTCCATGAGGGTATTAACTTCGTCCGCTGGGCGGTTCCAGTTTTCGCTACTGAATGCGAACAGGCTCAGATGTTTAACGCCCGCCCTGGCGAATACTTCGATAGCTGCCCTCGTGGTCTCAACGCCTTTTTTATGACCGAAAGTTCGCGGCATCAGACGCTTTTTCGCCCAACGACCGTTACCATCCATGATGATGCAAACGTGACCAGGTACCGATTTCCCTTCGTTTGCTTTGACTACCATTGCGACAAACCTAAATTTCCATTAATTCTTTTTCCTTGACCTGCAGCAAAGCCTCAATTTCATCGGTAGACTGATTTGTCACCTGCTGGATCAGTTCCTGGCCCTTATGTTCGTCATCTTCGGATATATCCTTGTCTTTAGCTAACGATTTAAGATCGCCATTAGCATCACGACGGATGTTGCGAACTGCGACACGTGCATTTTCGGCCAGTTCTCTGACCACTTTAACCAGTTCTTTACGACGATCTTCAGTCAAAGGTGGCATAGGCACACGAATTACAGCACCGGCAGTAGAAGGGTTTAAACCCAGGTCAGATTTCATAATCGCCTTTTCGATCACCGCGACCATGCTCTTATCCCATGGTGTAACCGCCAGTGTTCTTGCGTCTTCCACCGAAAGATTAGCAGCCTGCCCGATCGGTACTTCACTGCCGTAAAAATCGACTGTAATGTGATTTAGCAAGCTGACATGCGCTCTACCGGTACGAATCTTGGTCAACTCGGCCTCGAAAGACTCGATACTCTTTTTCATGCGCGCCAAAGCGTCTTGCTTTATATCATTAATCATTCTTTTCTACCTCTTTACGAGTTACCCGGGTGCCAATTGACTGACCCTTTGCCAGATTCAACAAGGCTCCCGCTTCGTTAATATCGCATACCGCCATATCCAGTCCATTATCGTTGCATAAGATCATCGCGGCAACATCCATCACGGCCAGACGCAGGTCTATAGCCTGGTCATAATTGAGAGCATCGTATTTAACCGCATCGGCGTGTTCTACCGGATCTTTATCGTATATACCATCGACCTTGGTGGCTTTTATCATTAAATCAGCCTGAATTTCGATGGCTCGCAAACTGGCCCCGGTATCTGTCGTAAAATACGGGCTACCGGTACCAGCCGAGAATATTATAATCTCGCCGCTGCCGATTCTGCTACGCGCTTCTCTTTGTGTATAGGAGTCACAAACCTGGGGCATTATTAGACCTGACATAACACTGGCCTGCAAACCAAGTTTCAGCAAACTATCTTTTAATGCCAGCGCATTCATCACGGTGGCCAGCATCCCCATATGATCGCCGGTAACTCGATCGACACCGGCTTCGGCCAGACCCGCACCACGGAAAATATTACCACCGCCAACAACGATGCCCAGTTCAACGCCCGCCTGTTGCAGGACTTTTAACTCGGCGGCGATCTTTAACACCATGGCTGGATCGATACCGAAATCTTGTTGGCCCATCAGTGCTTCACCACTGAGTTTCACCAAAAGGCGTTTGTATTGCAGGTTTGACATATGGCTCCTGTATAAAATAAAGGCCGCGGTTGCGGCCTTTGCTTATCTATTTAGCTATTCAGCTGAGATGCCACTTCAGCAGCGAAGTCTTCGACTTTCTTTTCGATGCCTTCGCCGACCTCGTACCGAATAAACCGGGAGACACTACCACCAGCCTTCGAAACCAGCTGCTCAACAGTCTGATCCTGGTCTTTCACGAATGGCTGACCCATCAGGGTAATTTCAGCGAGGAACTTCTTCAACCGGCCCTGGATCATTTTCTCGATGATTTCCATCGGCTTGCCGCTAGACTCAGCCTGAGCGATTAAGATAGCTTTTTCTTTTTCGACGAACTCGGACGGTACCGCTGATTCATCGACAAACTGCGGATTAACCGCTGCGACATGCATGGCAATATCGCGACTCATGTCTGCATCAACACTCGTCTCGACAAGAACGCCAATGCGGGCTCCATGTAAATAAGAAGCAACAGTCTGGTCAGATTCAATAATTTCGAATCGACGAACCTGAATATTTTCACCCACCTTGGCGATTAAGGCCTGACGCGCTTCTTCAACGCTTTCGCCGCTAGACAGTGCCAAAGCACTTAACGCTTCGACGGATTCGGGCTTATTGTCGACTATCGCCTGCATTACCTGATCGGCAAATGACTGGAAATTATCGTCCTTGGCGACGAAATCGGTTTCTGAATTAATTTCAAGAATCGCTGCCAGTTTACCATCGTCACTAACACTAACCTTGATGGCACCGTCTGCTGCTACGCGCCCGGCTTTCTTGTCGGCTTTAGCCGCACCGGATTTACGCATTAATTCTGCCGCAGCTTCGATATCGCCATCGCACTCGACTAACGCTTTCTTGCATTCCATCATGCCTGAACCGGTTCTTTCGCGCAGTTCCTTGACTAAAGATGCTGTAATTGCCACTTGTTTACCTCAAAAATTAAATAGGGCCTGTCCAACAATCGAAACAGGCCGTGATTTGTTGATATCTTACTCTTCAGCGTCTGATTTTTTCGCAGCAGCCTTTTTAGTCGCTGCCTTCTTGGTAGCTGCCTTCTTCACTGCTGCCTTTTTCGGCTCTGCTGCTACTTCGGGCTCTGCTGCTACTTCGGGTTCTGCTGCTACTTCGGGTTCTGCTGCTACTTCGGGTTCTGCTGCCACTTCGGGTTCAACTTCGGTAGTTGCTGGTGCAGTTGATTTTTTCGCAGAAACTTTCACTGAAGTCTTAGGCGCTGCGGCCTCTGCGTTATCAAGCTCGATCAATTCGGCATTGCTATCAACAGGGCCAGCAATACTTTCCTTACCAACAATGATTTCATCGGCGACGATTTTCGTATATAGCTTGATCGCTCGCATCGAATCATCGTTGCCCGGAATAATATAATCGATATTGTCGGGTGA
>Ga0224506_10001288_pt1 | contig 18122 bp, 19 predicted proteins | sample SF_Jan12_sed_USG_2_FD_169108 | JGI IMG/M metagenome (GOLD analysis project Ga0224506, IMG submission 169108) | Sediment microbial communities from San Francisco Bay, California, United States - SF_Jan12_sed_USGS_8_1 | ecosystem: Environmental > Aquatic > Marine > Sediment | place: USA... | reverse complement strand
GCTTTGGATGAACCGGCATCGCTTACTATTGCCCCTTGTTTAAGGTTTTTGCCAATGGCTTTGCCCAGCGTTGCCATGGATCCCAATGGTACGCACAAAACCACCAAATCGGCATCAACTACCGCCCCAGCCGCATCGGTGGTGTAGCTATCGCCCAATGAAAGCGCGCGGGCTTTTTCTAATGTTTCCGCACTACGGGTAGCAACGGCAATATGGCTTGCCAATCCTTTTTTGCGCACCGCGCGCGCCAAAGAAGAGCCAATAAGCCCAATGCCAATTATGGCTATGCGTTCGAACAATGGTTTGTTTGTCTGTGACATGGATAAATCGCTTAATTTATGATTTCAAAAATTTTTCAATCGCCTTAGTGCAGGCGTTCATTTCTTCTTCTGTGCCAATGGAAATGCGTAAATATTCAGGCAATCCATAGGCATCCATTTTGCGCACGATAATCGAATTATCACGCAGATATGCATCGGCCGCCGCCGCGGTTTTGCCATTGTTGCCGTCAAAGCGTACCAGTACAAAATTGCCAACGCTATTGGTTGTTTGCAAACCCATTTGCCTGAGCGCGGTTTGGGTTTTTTCCACCCATAAAATTGCGTGTTCGCGCGAACGATTGAAAAATTCAATATCTTCCAATGCTGCAATCCCTGCGGCCTGGGCAATTGAAGAAACATTAAATGGCCCACGTACCCGGTTGATTACATCGGCAATTTCTGACGGCATGTATGCCCAGCCCAAACGCAAACCCCCAAGCGCGAATATTTTGGAAAATGTTCTGGTCATTACCGTGTTTTGCCCTTGGTCAACCAGTTCAAAGCCAGGGGTGTAATCATCGCGCGATACGAATTCGGCGTAAGCCGCATCAATTACCAGCAATACGTCTGCCGGCAAACCTGCGCGCAGGCGCTGCAGTTCGGAAGAACTTATATATGTTCCGGTCGGGTTATTGGGGTTGGCCAAAAACACAATTTTGGTTTTATCCGTAACCGCGCCCAACAGATTATCGACATCGGTGGTAAGGTTTGTTTCTGGGGCCGCCACCGGTGTTGCGCCCGCGGCTTTGGCCGCTATGGGGTACATTAAAAAACCGTGTTCGGTGTAAAGAACCTCGTCACCGGGGCCGGAATATGAATAGGCCAGCAAACTTAAAATTTCATCCGAACCGGCGCCGCAAACTATGCGCGCGGGGTCAAGGCCAAACCTTTTGCCGATTGCCGCGTGTAGCGCGCTGGCATTGCCATCGGGGTAGCGGTTCACCGATTGGGCGGTTTTTGCTATTGCTTCCAGCGCTTTTGGCGAGGGGCCAAAAGCACCCTCGTTGGAAGCAAGTTTGATAACGCTTGTTTTGTCCCCGTCTTGGTCTTTGCCCTGAATTTTGCTATCGCCGCCAACGTATGGCTCGATATTCAATATGCCCGGGCGCGGAGTAATTAAAGGCGCACTCATCTGATTTTACCTTTTACCATTTTTCAGGTCCCGCGATTTTGGCCTTGCAAATCAGGGCCAAGATCATCCTCGGTTAAGGGTTTGGCATAACCACCAAGCTTTATCACGCGGCTGATATCACCACCAATTTTTTTACACTCTTCCCTGATCGCATCAATGCGCGGATCAGTTTCTTCGACAAACCCATCAAGCTCGACCAGTTTTAGCCATATTTGCGGCCGGGTCGGATCATCCCAATCGGTAGCAAACAAAACATCAAACCCAACTTTTTGCGCTGTGCGGGCAAATGATGCTTCGGTTAATTCACCGCCGCTTTCAAAAACCATGTAGGTACAATCGCGCCCGGTGGGTTCCATTGCAACCGGACAAATTACCAACGCTTCGCGTTCGGCCGAACGCGCATTACCCGGTCCGGCAAATGGCAGTTTGGCGATTATGCGCGGCGTGCCTTCAACCGTTGTTGCCAGCCTGCGCCACCACGGGTCATCGTCGCGCCTAACGGGTATGGGTAAAATGCCCAAGGTAACTTCTTGGGCCTGCACAACCTCAACCAGTCTGCGGGTTGATGCGTATTGGGTCATGGGGGTAAAGCTTCCGTACTGGTCGCGGGCTAAATCCCAGAACCCTTCGCAATCTTCGCCGACAAACACGCCAGCCGAAAATGGCCCTTCGGAACTAAGGGTTGCGTTTATTATCTCACGCCAGATGCGTACCAGCTCGCGCCTAGGGAATATGCCACTGTGGCGCCCCAGCAGGCGGTAAATTATTTCGGCCTCACGCGCCGGGCGAATTTTTATGGCTTCGCCTTTTTTGGCCATGCGCACATCTTCGATAATCTCGGTCCGCTTCATGATCAGGTCATGAAGCTGGTCGTCGATGGCATCTATGGCATTGCGCAGTTCTTCCAGGGTTTTCATAAATCTTGCCTTGCTCTTTTTGACCCCATTTGGCCCTTTAAACTTGGTATAAATTGCTAGAAAAGCCCTTGAGTGATAAACCCACTTAGAGCGGAAATCAAAGAAAACATTGACACTTTAGCCCCCTAAACCTAGCAATTAACCCACCAACCAGTCCATCGGACTTAAAATGGGATAAGACTTGTGAAAAACGACCAAGACAGCCTCCCGGGCGCAGGTCCGGGCAAAACCCCCGAAACGGGCGCAAATAACGGTGCGCACCCCGGGTTTTTTGTGCGCTTGGGTGAAACCGAGCCACTAAAGCTCGACAGCGGGGTGGAATTAAAGGGGATTGATGTCGCCTATCAGGTATACGGCGAACTGAACGCGGATAAATCAAACGCAATTTTGGTTTGCCATGCCTTGACCGGCGACCATTTTGTTGCCGGAACCCACCCGCAAACCGGAAAGCCCGGCTGGTGGAAAGACATTGTTGGCCCCGGCCTAACGGTTGATACCGACAGGTATTTTGTAATTTGCCCCAATATTCTTGGTGGCTGCATGGGCACAACTGGCCCCAAAGAAACAAACCCCGATAGCGGCAAGCCGTGGGCACTGGATTTTCCGGTTATTTCAATCGGCGATATGGTGCGGGCACAAAAGCTACTTATTGATCACCTTGGTATTGAAACCCTGTTTGCCGTAATCGGCGGCTCAATGGGTGGAATGCAGGTTTTAGAATGGGCATCGCAATACCCTGAAAAAGTATTTGCCGCCGTTCCCATTGCCACGGCCGCGCGCCATTCGGCACAAAATATCGCCTTTCACGAGGTCGGCAGGCAGGCAATCATGGCCGATCCCGATTGGTGCAATGGCGCTTATTTGGAGCAGGGCAAAAACCCCAATCGTGGTTTGGCGGTGGCGCGCATGGCCGCACACATTACCTATTTGTCAGAAGCAGCCCTTACCAGAAAATTTGGCCGCAAGCTGCAAAACCGCGATCAGGTGACATGGGGATTTGAAGCCGACTTTCAGGTCGAAAGCTACCTTCGCCATCAAGGCATCACTTTTGTTGATCGGTTTGATGCCAATTCGTATCTGTATATAACCCGGGCGATGGATTATTTTGATTTGGCCGAACGCTTTGACGGGGTGCTGGCCAATGCGTTCTTGAAAACGCCGGTGCGGTTTTGCGTTATTTCTTTTACCTCTGACTGGCTGTACCCGACCCGGGAAAACCGTGAAATCGTTCATGCCCTGACAGCGGCCGGGGCAAACGTAAGTTTTGTCGAAATTGAATCCGACAAAGGTCATGATGCGTTTTTGCTTGATGAACCGGAATTTCACAAAGTGTTCGAAGGCTTTCTTGAAGGTTGCGCCGAACATCGTGGTTTGAGGAGAAAATCATGATAGATGATGCGCCTGATCGCAAATCGATCCGTATTGACCTGCAATTAATTGCCGACATGATTGAACCAAATACCCGCGTGCTTGATGCCGGGTGTGGCAATGGAACCTTGCTTGATTATCTGTGGCATTTCAAACAGGTTGATGGCCGGGGAATTGAAATCAGCACCGATGGTGTTAAGGCGTGCGTATCATCGGGTCTTTCGGTTATTCAAGGTGACGTTGAAACCGATTTGAAAGATTATCCGGATAAATCATTTGATTATGTTGTTCTTAGCCAAACTTTGCAGGCAATGCACAACCCGAAAGAGGTATTGCACCAATTAACCCGCATTGGTAAGCGGGCGATTGTTTCGTTTCCTAATTTTGGTTATTGGCGTTATCGGCTTTATATATTGTTGAAGGGTCGCATGCCGGTTAGCGATTCAATCCCTTATCAGTGGTATGACACGCCCAACATTCATTTTTGCACCATAGATGATTTTCAAATGTTGGCCGAGGAAATGGGCCTTAGCATTGAAAAAAGATTATTTCTTGGTGGCGGTCTTTTGCCCAACGCAGGCGGAATAACCGGCGTGTTTGCCAATTTGTTTGGTGAACATGCGGTTTATATGCTGAAAAAATAACTTTTAATTTTTTGTCAGTGTCCTGGACGTTTTCCCCCCGGGCGGGGCAAGGGCAAAGCTTCTGCGTGATTTTCGCTCAAACGCCATTTCGCTGGCGTATATTTCTTTGCCCGCTTCCATCATCACCACACCGCCAAACGCCGGGACTATCATTTTGCCGATGCTTTCCCACGCCCGGGCAGAACTTAACACCATGCGTGAATTTGTCGGTGGAACATAAAGGCAAGAACGCGACTGTATCGGGGTGAACATATTGTCGCGCAAAAGGCGCGATATCTGGCTTGGGGAATATGGTTGGCCGTGGGCGAACGGGGTTTTTTCAAGCCTTGACCAAATGCCGCGCCGGTTGGGAACGATTAGCATTAATCTTCCGCCCTCAGTCAACACCCGCCAAACCTCGCGCAACATCGGGCGCAATTGTTCCGAACATTCCAATGCGTGGGCAAGTATCACCCGGTCTTGGCTAAGGTCGGGGAAGGGCAATTCGCCTTCATCAACCAATGTGCTCAAACCGTCTTCACCTTGCGGCCAGTGCAACACGCCTTGCTGGGCCGGCATCGCAGCAATTGTGCGCTGGGCACTTGCGCGAAATGCGCCAAGCAATGGCGTGGTGTAGCCCAAACCAAGTATGTTCATATTGGTAACATCTGGCCAGATTTCGCGCATGTTTTTGCGCAACACCCCGGTTGCCACCCGGCCCGCAGGTGATGCGTAAAAATCCCTTAAATCAACAACGTCTGTCCACATGTGCTTAGTTTATCAGAGGTACGATTAAGTAAAAGCTATCTCTTAATGCCCTGCTCTGGCGTGTATTTTATCCCAAATGTTGCCACTTTGCCTGATCGTGCTAACCTCGGTAACCTGACGTGGCGGGAACGGCGCTAAAATATCAAAGGACGGAGTAAAACCTTGGCCGCACTTGATGTCCGGATAATTCCGGTGATGAGCGATAATTATGTTTTTTTGGCGCTAGAGCCCGAAACCGGTTCGGTCGCGGTGGTTGACCCTGCGGTTGGTGGCCCGGTGTTGGCCGCCGCCGATGCATTGGGTTGGGAAATATCACATATTTTAATAACCCACCCCCATTACGACCACGTTGGCGGAATAGAAGAAATAAAAGCCAAAACAGATGCGCGGGTAATCGGTGCCGTAGGTGATGCAAGCGCAATCCCCGGCATTGGTCAAACGGTTGCCGATGGTGAAAGTGTGCGTATTGGTCATGCCAAAGCCAGGGTTATTGGTGTTCCCGGTCATACCGGCCATCATGTTGCCTATTGGTTTGAAGAGGCAAAAGTACTTTTCCCCGGCGATACGCTTTTTTCCCTTGGTTGTGGCAGACTTTTTGGTGGTACCGCAGGGGAGATGTGGTCATCATTAAAAAAGCTTCGCGATTTGCCCGATGATACGTTGGTTTACCCGGCGCATGAATACACCAATGCCAATGCCGATTTTGCTTTAACAATAGAAAAATCAAACAAAGACCTTAAAGCCCGGGCTAAAGAAGTGCTATCGCAAAGGGAAAAAAATTTACCGACCATTCCCACCACCATAGCCCAAGAAAAACTGTGTAACCCTTTTTTGCGTGCCGATGTTGCGTCGGTTCAGGCGGCAATAAAAATGAAGGATGCTAACCCGGTTGATGTATTTGCCGAAATAAGAAAAAGAAAAGATAATTTTTAAAAGATAACATTGAAACAAGGAAAGCAATCTATGAAACTGCACTATTCGCCAACATCACCGTACGTTAGGAAAGTTCTTGTTTCGGCCATTGAGCTTGGCATTAGTGCATCCATTGAATTATTGCCCACCAATGTTTGGGACCCGAACACCAATATTGCCAGCCACAATCCATTGGGCAAGGTTCCGGCGTTAATGACCGAGGGCAGCGAGATACTTTACGATTCACCGGTAATCGTTGATTACCTTGATAGCCTAAACCCGGATCTTGAATTGATACCCGCATCCGGGCGGGCAAGGTGGAATGCGCTGCGTCGCCAAGCATTGGCCGATGGTATTTTAGATGCCGCAATTTTAAGGCTATTGGAAGAAAAGCGCCCCGATGGTGAACGTTCAGATGGGTGGATCGCCCGGCAAAAAGGTGTAATAAACCGCGCGCTCGCGCAATTTGAATCCGAAGCCGATGGGTTTGGTCTTGATATTAACATCGGCACCATTGCCACCGGGGTGGCGCTTGGCTATCTGGATTTTCGCTTTGCCGGCGATAACTGGCGCGCTGATAACCCGGCACTGGCCGATTGGTTTGATATATTTTGCGACCGACCATCAATGGTGGAAACCACGCCCAAAGACCCAACCTGATATGATTGGTGCTTTAGGCGGCCAGGAACTGCCCTCCGTTAACGGTCAGGGTTGATCCGGTAATAAAGCCAGCGTCATCTGCCACCAAAAACAAAACCGAACGCGCAATCTCGCTTGGCTCACCCAATCTGCCGACCGGGATATTGGGCAATATTTTTGATTCAAGAACTTCCTTGGGAACGGCCTTTACCATGTCGGTGGCAACGTATCCCGGGGCAATTGCATTTACGGTAATGCCTTTTTTTGCCGTTTCTTGGGCAAGTGCGCGGGTAAAACCGATGACACCTGCCTTGGTCGCCGAATAGTTTGTTTGTCCGGCTTGACCTTTTTGTCCGTTAATCGAGCTAATATTTACAATGCGCCCAAACCCGCGTTCGCGCATACCGTTAACAACGGTGGAGCACATATTAAAAAGTGAATCTAAGTTAGTGGAAATAACCTCGCGCCATTGTTGCGGTGTCATTTTGTGAAGCATTGCATCGCGCGTAATGCCAGCATTATTCACCAGAACCTCAATTGGGCCAATTGCGGCCTCAACCTCGGCAATACCTTTTTGGCAGGCGTCATAATCGGCGACATTAAATTTAAATACCGGAACCCCGCTTTCAGCGGAAAATGCATTGGCCGCGTCATCATTGCCAAAATACGTCGCCCCAACATTATATCCGGCATTTTTTAACGCCTTGCTGATTTCTGCCCCGATACCACGGGTGCCACCTGTAACCAATACACAACGTGCCATGTTATTTGCTCCCACCTTTTTAAAATTCTTATTTGCGCCTTAATCCCGTTCAACGCACATGGCGACACCCATGCCACCACCGATACAAAGTGTGGCCAACCCACGCTTGGCCCCGCTTTTTTTCATTTCATGAACAAGCGTAATTAAAATTCTGGCCCCGCTCGCGCCAATGGGGTGGCCCAGCGCAATCGCCCCACCGTTGACGTTTACTTTATTCGGGTCAAGACCAAGCCCTTTGTTGACCGCGCATGCTTGCGCGGCAAAGGCTTCGTTGGCTTCAACCAAATCAAGGTCAGAAACAGACCATCCGGCTTTTTCCAATGCTTTTTGTGAGGCCGGTATCGGCCCGGTTCCCATTAGTGCGGGATCAACGCCTGCGCTGGCCCACGAAACGATGCGGGCCAAGGGTTCAATGTTTTTGGTTTTGGCATCGCTTTCGCGCATTATTACCAATGCCGCCGCCCCATCGTTAAGCCCCGATGCGTTGCCGGCCGTTACCGAGCCATCGTTGCTAAATGCCGGGCGCAACCCTGAAAGGCTTTCAGCGGTTACGCCGCTTCGCGGGTATTCATCTGCATCAACTATGGTTTCGCCTTTGCGGGTTTTGATAACAACGGGGGTTATTTCATCTATAAAACGCCCTGCGGCAATCGCTTTTTCTGCTTTTTGTTGCGAAAGGGCGGCAAATTCATCTTGGGTTTGGCGCGATATGGAAAATTCTTTGGCAACATTTTCGGCCGTACTGCCCATGTGATAATCATTGAAAGCATCCCACAGGCCATCTTTTATCATGGTGTCAATCATTTGGGCGTCACCCATTTTTTTACCCGACCTGATGTGTAATGCATGGGGGGAAAGGCTCATGTTTTCTTGACCACCGGCAACGATAATTTTTGCATCGCCTAAGCTTATGGCCTGAAAGGCAAGCGCTACCGAACGCAAACCCGAACCGCAAACCTGATTTATAACGTAAGCCGTACGTTCAACCGGTATGCCGGCCGCAATTGCCGCCTGACGGGCGGTATTTTGCCCCAAGCCTGCGCTCAGGACATGGCCCATTATTACTTCGTCAACCTCGTTCGGTTTGGTGTTGGCCCGCTCAAGTGCTGACTTGATGGCAATTGCACCAAGTTCAGCCGCAGGAACGTTCGCCAATGCGCCGGAAAAAGAACCAATCGGGGTTCTGGCGGCAGCTGCAATTACAATCGGTGAATTGTTTGTCATTTATTATTTTCTCCCCGCAATAAAATTATTTTTTAAGGAAGCTCGCGCGCTACCCTAAACCCGATTCCATAACTGCGCACTCTGGCATCGTTTTTAAAGCGCCAGGCACTGCGCAAGTTTTTTGAAAAATAATACCATGATCCGCTACGCATTACCCGTTCGCGGCAATCTTCGGCCATGCGTACCGAACCGTCATTTGGCGCACCTTCGTTGCTGGGGTGCCAACAATCGGCAATCCATTCCCAGACATTGCCATGCACGTCATAAAGCCCCCATGGGTTGGGTTTGAAACTTCCAACCGGTTCTGTTTGATGGCTTATTTTTTCACCGCAATCTCGGCAATTGCCAAGCGCCAATCCGGTTGCCTCATCCCCCCACGAATATGCGCTGGTGGTGCCGGCGCGCGCGGCATATTCCCATTCGGCTTCAGACGGCATGCGGTATTTGTGTCCGGTGGTTTTGTTTAGCCAGCGAATATAACCTTGGGCTTCCCACCATGTTACGTTCATTACCGGACGTTTGCCCATGCCCCAACCATGGTCGTCTGGCATTTCATCGCCACAGGCACCCGCATCGAAACATACCTGCCATTCATCAAAGGTAACCTCATACCTGCCGATAGCGAACGGTTTTTGAATGTTTACAACGTGGGCCGGGTTTTCAACTTTGTGGCGCTCATCCGAACCCATAACAAATTGCCCGGCGGGCAAGGCCACCAATTCGGGGCAGGTTTCGCAATCTTTGAAAAAACCGAAAGGTTCGGTTTGGGTTTGGGTGCCTTGTGCCGGCGCGGGGGCTGGCGCTTGCCCCATTGCATAAACAGGGGCCATGCCCAGCAGGGCAATTGTGACACCAACAAATAAGAAAAATGCTTTTTTCATGGGACCCAGTATAACCCAATAATGAACATCTATGAACAAGCCATGTTGTTGGCTATTGCCCGGCTTTTTTCGCGATAATAACATTTCTTTTCATGCGCTCGACCCCAATTCGTTTGATGGGGGAACCTGAAAAAAATTCCCTAAACCCTTTGTCATCCAGTTCAAGCAAATCATCTAATCTGGGCTCCATTAGTTCGGCCCGGGGGCTAAACGCGGGCTCAGTATTGGGTTTGGCAAATTTGTTCCACGGGCATGCATTAAGGCAGTCATCACAACCATAAATACGGTTGCCCATTTTTGCCGCTAATTCAGGGGCAATCTCGCCTTGGTGTTCGATGGTCAGGTATGAAATGCATTTTCTCGCATCCATGTGGTAAGGCGCGATTGCACCCGTGGGGCAGGCATCAATACAGGCCGTGCAATTACCGCAATGGTCAATTTCCGGCTCGCTTGGCGGCAATTCAAGGGTGGTAAAAATTTCACCCAAAAAAAGCCACGAACCAAATTCACGGCTGACCAAATTTGTGTGCTTGCCCTGCCAGCCGATACCGGCTTTTTGCGCTAAGGGTTTTTCCATAACCGGCGCAGTATCGACAAATACTTTTAATTCGCATTTGTATGTTTCGCCCATCCAGCGGCCAAGGGCTTTTAAGCGTTTTTTCATGACGTCGTGATAATCGCGCCCGCGGGCATAAACGCTGATGGTGCCGCGGTCTTTATGACCCAGCGATGCGTTGGGCTGTTCAAGGGGTGCGTAACTAAGCCCCAACGATATTACCGATTTTGCACCTTGCCAAAGCCCGGTTGGTGATGCGCGCTCAACCTGGCGGCTTTCCATCCATGCCATTGTTCCGTGCCTGCCCTCAGCCACATATTGTTCCAAATTATGTTTCAAGGCAGGATCAGCATCGGCCCCGGCAAAGCCAACCACATCAAATCCCAGCTTTAAGGCCTTTGTGCGAATGGCTTCGCGCAATTCAAGTGGGTTTAATTTCAGGTGGTTATCTTTCATGGCTGGCTTAAGCCCTTGCATTTTTGGCCCCGACACAGTAAATCCCCGTTATTGATAGTCTAACCACATATATTCACAAAGATGGCAATAAAATGAACCTTCGTTTCACCGCACTTTATATCGCCCTTATCGTAACGGTTAATTACGCTTTTTCCGTGGTTCCCTTGGTTGAACTGCCGGGCGGTACCCAGTGGCCACCGGTGGCGTTATTGGTCGGGTTTGTTTTTGTGGTGCGTGATTTTGCCCAGCGTGAAATCGGCCACAAGGTTTTGTTGGCGATGATCGTTGGTGTGGTTATTAGCTATTATATGGCAGACCCGTTTGTTGCCGTGGCTTCGGCCGCGGCATTTTTGCTGAGCGAGCTTGCCGATTGGGCGGTTTATACATTTACCAAACGCCCGCTGTCTGAACGCATAATGTATTCATCCCTTATTGGTGCACCGGTTGATAGCGCGGTGTTCCTTGGCCTGCTGGGCTTTGCTTCACCTTTGGGTATTGCTTTGATGTCTGTTTCCAAGTTAGTGGGCGCGTTGATTGTGTGGTGGATGGTCAGAAGGCGTGAACAAAACAGCGAACAGACAGAAACCATATCTGCCTAAATTTCACGCATTAAGTTTTACAATTTATATTTCATCCATTGCGACGATTGCTTTTTCCGAACGCCCGGCGTCGGACCATTCAATCATTGCGGGCAGTGCCTGGACTGCGTCCATGTATGCCTTTGATACTGCATCAACCGTCGCCGCATGGGTGGTAAGGCGGCTTACCACGGGTGCGAACATGGCATCGGCATTGCTAAATTGACCGAACAAAAAATCACCCCCGCCACCAAAGCTGGCGCGACATTCGTTCCATATTGCGGTTATGCGGTTGATGTCATCCATCACGCCCGGTTTGTCCAAATTAACACCCGGATGTGATGCGCGAATGTTCATCGGGCAGTTATTGCGCAGGCTGGTAAAGCCTGCGTGCATTTCTGCCGCAACGCTACGCGCCATGGCGCGGGCCGCATTATCAGCCGGCCACAGGTTTTTTTCCGGCCATTTATCGGCAAGGTATTCAAGAATAGCCAAAGATTCCCAAACCTTTATGTCGCCATCAATCAACAAAGGAACTTTTTTGGTTGGCGAAAATTCGCTTATGGCATCAATCCATTGTTTGCCGAAATCGCCAAATTCAATCAGCTTTTCGTCAAATTCAATTTTTGCGACCCGCATCGCCAGCCACGGGCGCAATGACCAGCTGGAATAATTTTTGTTGCCGATAACTAACATTGGTTTTGTCATTTTGTTTCTCCGCAAAAAATTGTTGGCCCGATTGTTAAACAATCAGACTTATGCGTCCAGCCTTAGATTGCATCGAGACAATTTTTGAAAAATATTTATCCGCGCCCACGGTATGGGGCGACGCCTTGTTCGGGTATCCACACGCCTTTTGGCGGGGTTGCGGTTTGGTAAAAAATATCTATGGGTATGCCGCCACGTGGAAACCAGTAACCGCCGATGCGCAACCATTTAGGCTTGGCCGCGGCAATTATTTTTTCGGCAATGGAAACTGTGCAGTCTTCGTGAAATGCGCCGTGGTTTCTAAATGATGTCATAAAAAGCTTTAATGATTTGCTTTCGACAATTTTTTTTGCCGGGACATAATCAATTACCAAATGGGCGAAATCGGGTTGTCCGGTTATGGGGCAAAGCGAGGTAAATTCCGGCACCGCAAAACGGATCATATAATCAAGCTTGCCCTTGGGGTTGGCGACGGTTTCAAGTATGGCCTCGTCCGGGCTTTTGGGGATGGGGGCGTTTTCTCCCAGTTGGGAAAGCCCACTTTTGCTTTTTTGTTTTTTCATTTTATATCTCTTCTATATCGCTTCTATGTCACCAAGCTCTTGCGTCTTTTGAAACTCGGCCACAAAGGTTTCAAGCGTTCCAGCAGTAATTGCGTCCCTAAGGCCCGCCATCAGTTCTTGATAATAGTGCAGGTTGTGCCATGTCAAAAGGGTGGATCCCAGTATTTCATCCGCTTGGGCCAAATGGCGCAAATAAGCGCGGGAATATTGGGTGCAGGTCGGGCAGGTGCAGTTTTCATCTAACGGGCGGGGATCATCGGTGTGGCGCGCGTTTCTTATATTTACCGGCCCGCGGCGGGTAAAGGCCTGACCCGTGCGCCCGGAACGGGTCGGCAATACGCAATCAAACATATCAATGCCGCGCACCACTGCACCGACAATGTCTTCGGGCTTGCCCACCCCCATCAAATAGCGCGGGCGCTCATGGGGCAGGTGGGGCGTGGTAACATCAAGGGCTGAAAACATTTTTTCCCGGCCTTCACCCACTGCCAACCCGCCAATGGCATAACCGTCAAAACCGATTTCAATTAATTCTTTCGCGCTTTGTTCGCGCAAATCTCCGTGCACACCACCTTGGTTAATGCCGAACAATGCATAGCCGGGGCGGGGAACGAAAGCATCTTTTGAACGTTTGGCCCAGCGCATGGAAAGCTCGGTCGCACGTTTAACGTCTTCTTTTTCACATGGGAACGGCGGGCATTCATCAAAGCACATGGTTATGTCGGCACCTAACAGATGCTGTACCTCGATTGAGCGTTCCGGCGTTAAGGTATGGTATGATCCATCAATGTGGCTGCGAAACGTTACACCGTTTTCATCTAACTTTCTTAATTCAGAAAGGCTCATGACCTGATAGCCACCGCTGTCGGTTAAAATTGGGCCGGACCAGTTCATAAATTTATGCAATCCCCCAAGCTTAGCAATGCGTTCGGCACCGGGGCGTAACATTAAATGATAGGTATTGCCCAAAATTATTTCTGCCCCGGTTTGTTGAACATTTTCCGGCAACATGGCTTTTACCGTGGCGGCGGTTCCGACCGGCATGAAAGCGGGCGTGTTCACACTGCCGTGGGCAAGTTCTAATTTGCCACGTCTGGCCAAGCCGTCAGTTGCGCTGATTTCAAATTTAATTGTGCTCATTTCGCCCTCGTCAGCAAGCAGGCATCACCATACGAATAAAAGCGATATTGATTTTTTATGGCGTGGGCATAAAGGTTTTTCATGTAATCAAGTCCGGCAAATGCCGAAACCAGCATAAACAGGGTGGATTTCGGCAGGTGAAAATTTGTCATCAGCATATCAACAATTTTGAAATTGTAACCCGGCGTAATAAAAATATCTGTTTCGCCGGAAAACGGCATTAGTGTGCCATCATTATTTGCGGCACTTTCAAGCAAGCGAAGCGAGGTGGTGCCAATTGCAACAACCCGCCCACCGTTTTTGCGCGCCTGATTAATTGCGTTTGCGGCATCATTACTTATCTCACCCCATTCTGCATGCATTTTGTGTTCGTTGGTATCATCGGCTTTGACCGGCAAAAACGTTCCCGCCCCAACGTGCAAGGTAAGGTGGGTATGGTTTATGCCGCGCCCAGTCAACGTAGAAATAAGGTCGGGTGTGAAATGCAGCCCCGCCGTGGGTGCGGCAACCGCACCCGGGGTGTTTGCAAACATTGTTTGGTAATCATTTGCATCTTTTTCGTCTGCCAGATTGTCGCGCTTTATATATGGCGGTAGCGGCATTGCCCCTGTTTCGCTTAGCGCCGCCATAAGTTCCGGCCCACCAACATTAAAACGTAAAATAATTTCTCCACCATCCAGCTTTTCCATCGCATGCGCACTTAAATTGGGTGAAAAATCAATTTTATCACCAACTTTTAATTTTTTGGCTGGGCGGGCAAACGCATGCCATACATCAGCCCCTGCGTTTTTATGAAGTGTAATTTCGATTTTTGCCGCACCCCGCATTCCTTTTAGGCGGGCGGGAATAACGCGAGTATCGTTAAAAACACATATATCGCCAGGGGAAAGAAATTCGGCCAATTGTCCCACGCCATGATCGGTAAAAACGTTATTTGCACCGCCCAGCAATAGCCTAGCGCTATCGCGCGGCACCATTGGCCGTTGGGCGATTAGGTTTGTGGGTAAGTCGAAATCAAAAAGATCGACCCGCATTGTGCTTTGTTCCTTTTTTTGTGTAAACGCGGCCAATTGGCAGGCTGGCGCGTTTATTTGGGTAAATGCCCGCCAAGGCGCAGAATGTAGGTAAAATAAACCCTCAATGCAAACCGTCTTGGGCTTAATATCAAGCCATAACATTGGAAATAAACCAGCATTTTCTGCCAAATTTTGCTATTTATGGACAAAGTGCAATTATGGCCTTTGGCAACAAGGGCTGTAAAATGTATAACTGTTTTGGCGCTTTTGGGGCGGGCGCTATGTTTAGTTTGGGAAAAAGCAAAGAAAGTGTTTTTAGGGAAATGGCCTCAAAAGAGGAAGTAACGTTTGAATTGCTGGTAATGACCGGCGGCACATGGCAGACGCACAACGTCTACAGTGCCGATAAGGTTAATATTGCCATGGGCGATGCCAAATCGCTGCAAAAAATTTCCACCACCCAATCGGTAAAATTAGTAAAAGAATTTTATGACGAAGAAAGCGGTAAAATTCGTCAACGCACCATGTTTGAAAGCGAACTGCCCAAACCGCCAGAGCCCGATCATCTAACCAACCCAATGGTGGCAAAGCCCGAAGAAAAAAAACCGGAAGAAAAAAAACCATCACAAGGTTTTTCTCCACCGCGTTCTTACGGTGTGCGCCCGAATGTGGCTAAAGAAACACAAAAACAAAATATAAAAATCACACCGGAAGATAAAAAAACAAACAAATCCAAAACGCATTCCGTATTCATGATATTTGTTCAAATCATGTTTGCCGTAATGATATCTTTGGCCGCGGCAATAATTGTTACAACCATTGCTTCACAAATACTGTCAGGGGTAACGCGGGTTTCATTGCTTTCAAAAGATGATGTTCTTGTGGGAATTTTCATTCTTGTATTCGCCGTTGGTTCGGTAACCCTGATTATTAGGGTATTTTCCCGCATTCCGCATGTACCCAAATCCATAGTAGACAGGGATGATTATAGTTCTGCAGCAGAATCAACCGAAAGAAATCAAGAAAAGAAATATCACGACCCACGTTTATATTTGCCCAATGAAGCAACCGATGAAATAAAAAAATCAAAAGAATCTTTTGCGGAAATGGATCTTAAGGAAGATGTCAAAGCCCTCAAAGAAGCTGTTAACGCTCCATCACACAGCAAATCTGGCGCTGGCGCACATGATGACGAAGAAGAGCCGTTACCCGAAAAAGTAATTGCAACAATTAAACAGATCGAAAAATTTGTAACACAATCTCTCAAGGCGCTGGATGGCACTATGTCAGGGGTTGACCCTTATGCGGCTTTTGGGGTTTCGCTTTATATGATTGGCGCCAGTCATGCCATATGTCAGGAAAACGAAATCAAACCAGAATTCCATAAAGAGGTGCTTGGCGAATGCCTTCACTTAATCGGCCTTGCCTCAGACAGGATTGATTACCTAACCGCGCGTTCCGATGAGTATCTTGTTTCCGATCCCCGCTACCTACAAATGTATCAGGTCGGGCGTAGCGCCATGGGTATTTGGCTGGAATCTGGCATTGGCGCGCAAGAGGCGTTTGCCATGTCTTACGAAAACTGGATTAAGCCAAGGCCCAAGCAAATGTCGGCCCCGCCAGTGGTTGTGTTGTTCACCGATATTGCCGGCTCAACCGCCATGACCCAAGAACGCGGCGACGAAGGTGCCCAGCAAATTGTGCGCGAACATAACCGTATTGTGCGCGAAGCATTATCGTTATTCCAAGGGCGCGAGGTAAAGCACACGGGTGATGGCATAATGGCATCGTTTACCACCGGGGTTAACGGGGTTGAGGCCGCAATTGATATGCAAAGAAAAGTTCAAGAATTAAGCAAGAGCAAACCCGAACTGCCATTACAACTTAAAATCGGCATTAATGTGGGCGAACCCATTTCCGAAGATAACGACCTGTTCGGTAGCACGGTGCAATTGGCGGCACGCATTGTTGACAAGGCCAAGGCTGGTGAAATTCTTATTTCCGAAGCGGTGCATGGGTTGACGCAGGGAAAGAAAATACCCTTTGAAAAGCACGGTGAATTTGAGATGAAAGGCTTTGACCACCCCATTGCCACCTACAAGGTTATTTGGGATGAAGCAGCGGCTAAACCAGCCAAAATGGAAGAAAAAGAACAAGAATCTCAAGAAATAGCCGATATCCCTGAGCAGGGCGCGGCTGGAGATGACAATAGCCAAGACCAAGACCAAGGCCATAGCCAGCAGGCCCGGCAATCAAACGAATAAATTTACCCATAAATCACACAAAAACAGCCAAAAACAGCCACTCCAACGGCAATTTCTCAGGTCTTTGTAAGGTTTTTATTATTTCCCCACCCACTTGGCGTTGACTTGGGGCCCAAAGGGGCTATATTGCCGCGACTTTCCGGGGGTTTTGCCCTTTGGAAAAGTATATGGATAAAGCGCGCTGCCCGAGGCCGCAATTTTAAAAGTCCGACCCCTTTAAACGTATAAGGCAAGGGTCGGCGCCACAGGGCGCGATATTTAAAAGAGAGTAAAACGCATGTTCGCAGTAATTAAAACCGGCGGTAAGCAGTACCGCGTTAGCGAGAACGATGTTCTTGTTATCGAAAAACTAGCAGGCGACGCCGGCGCCATGATTGAATTTAATGAAGTGCTGATTTTAGGCGAAGAAGGCAAGGCCCCAACAATTGGTGCGCCGCTTGTCGACAAGGCCGCAGTATTTGGCGAAGTTGTGCGCCAGACCCGCGGTGACAAGATTATTGTTTTCAAGAAAAAACGCCGCCAGAACTATCGCCGCAAACAGGGCCACCGTCAGGACCTGACATTGGTGAAAATAGTTTCAATCAGCGCGACCGGAACTAAGCCTGCGGCTAAAAAGGCAGAGCCTAAAAAAGAGGCACCTGCAAAGGCTGAAGCAGCAGAAAAACCTGCCGCAAAGAAAACAGCGGCAAAGAAAACCGCAGCCAAAAAAACCGCTACTAAAAAAGCCCCGGCCAAAAAGGCAGCAGCTAAAAAAGCGCCCGCCAAAAAAGCCGCAGCAAAGAAAAAGTCTTAAAAAGGAGTATTTGAACCATGGCACATAAAAAAGCAGGTGGCAGCTCCCGCAACGGTCGCGATACAGCAGGCCGCCGTCTTGGCGTGAAAAAATTTGGTGGCGAAGAAGTCATTCCCGGCAACATCATCATCCGTCAGCGTGGCACCAAGTACCACCCCGGTGACAATGTTGGCATTGGCAAAGACCACACAATTTTTGCTCTTGTTGAAGGCAAGGTTGCCTTCAAGGAAAAGAAGGGCAAGATGTTTGTGGCTGTGCAGCCGGCGGTGTAATAAACGCCCTGGCCTCGCTTCCACGTTTGTTATTAAAAAAGGGAATGGCGGGTCCATTCCCTTTTTTTTGTCCCTTTTTTTATGGCCCTTTTTTTAATTAGTGTTCATACCGCAGGAGCGGAAAATGAAGTTTCTCGATGAAGCAAAAGTATTTGTAAAAAGCGGAGACGGCGGTGCCGGGTGCATGTCCATGCGCCGCGAAGCATTTGTCGAATTTGGCGGGCCCGAT
>Ga0224506_10001287_pt1 | contig 18126 bp, 17 predicted proteins | sample SF_Jan12_sed_USG_2_FD_169108 | JGI IMG/M metagenome (GOLD analysis project Ga0224506, IMG submission 169108) | Sediment microbial communities from San Francisco Bay, California, United States - SF_Jan12_sed_USGS_8_1 | ecosystem: Environmental > Aquatic > Marine > Sediment | place: USA... | reverse complement strand
GATCGATTAACGAAGCAGATGACTCGGCACCGAAATCGACATAGGCTTCATCGATGATGACGACCGAATCTGTATTTTCCAGCAGGGTTTTAATGCTCGACAAAGGCAGTGCAATACCGGTGGGTGCATTCGGGTTGGGTAAAATAATACCGCCATTTGCATGATTGTAGCGTTCGATGTCGATATAGAAGTTATGGTCTAACGGCACCCTGGTGAATTCAATTTCGTAGAGAGCGCAGTAAACCGGATAAAAACTATAACTGATGTCCGGGAATAATATCGGCTGCGGTTGTTTGAAAAACGCCTGAAAACTGTGCGCCAGTACTTCGTCCGAGCCATTACCGACGAATATCTGTTCGAGGTTTATGCCGTGTTGTGCTGCCAATACCCGGCGTAATTCGGTCGATTCCGGGTCGGGATACAATTTCAATGTGTCGGTATCGAGATTCGATAGTGCTTTTGCCACTTCAGGCGAAGGCGGGTAGGGGTTCTCGTTGGTATTTAATTTAAGATATTGTTGGTCCTGCGGTTGTTCGCCCGGAATATAGGGGTCGAGACGGCGTACGAGATCGGTCCAGTATTGACTCATGTTGAAGCTCTTAAAAGTTATTGATCAGACGACCACCATCGACACGGATGATTTCGCCAGTGAGATAATCGTTATTAATCAAAAATAAAGCGGTCTGCGCTATCGATTCCGGGCTTCCGCTTCGACCCAGCGGGATTTGATCCAGTATTGCCTTTTGTGCGTCGGTCTCAGCCGCATCGCTTTGTTCCGGCCAGAGTATGGCGCCGGGTGCAATACCATTGACGCGAACTTCGGGCGCCAGTTCCAGCGCCAGCGACTTCACCAGCATCTGGTTGGCTGCCTTGGCGCAGCAGTACAGGCTGTGATTTTTCAGCGGTGCCGATGCGTAAATATCGAGCATGTTTATAATGATGCCCCGGCTATCGCGCAGATAGGGGTAGCAGGCCTGTGACAGAAATAACGGTACCTGGAAATTGCTCGACATCAAATCCTGCCAATGCTGCTGATTTATTTCTCCGATGGGGGTTGGATAAAAACTGGAGGCGTTATTGATCAGAACATCGAGCTTACCAAAGGTTTTGGCGGCATTTTGCGCCAGCGTAGACAGGTTACTCAAATCGCTCAATTCGGCTTGCATAGTCTCGGCGGAATTGGCGCGAAGCCCGTTCAATTCCTCATTTAACGACAACGCCGCCTTGATTGAATGGCGGTAATGAATGATGAGATTTGCACCGCTTTCATGTAAAGTGCGGGCAATTTGCGCACCGATACGGTTCGCCGCTCCGGTTATCAGTACGGATTTTCCAGCAAGCAACATCTGAAGTGGGTTAAGTACGAAAAATGGCATCATATCATTCTCAGGAGCAGACGCTAGCGCAATTACCGATACCCAGTGCTGAAGAAATGGCTCATAGCGGAAAGTTGATCGAAGTTATCGTCGACAAGATAGCGCGGGGAAACGGCTCTGTGCCATTTAGCGAATACATGGAATGCCTGCTCTATACACCGGGTCTGGGTTATTACAGTGCTGGACTGAATAAATTTGGCAAACAAGGTGATTTCGTTACCGCACCAGAAATATCTCCTTTGTTTGGTCGTACCATAGCTAATCAGTGTCAGCAGGTATTTGATCAGGGTTGCGAGACTCGAATTCTGGAGTTCGGGGCAGGTAGCGGAAAGCTCTGTGAGCAGATTCTGAGTAAACTGGATAATCCGGTAGATTATTTGATCCTCGAAATCAGTGCCGATTTACGGCTTCGTCAGCAAACTTATTTGAAAGAAAAGCTGACATTCGAAAGCTTTGACCGTATCACCTGGTTAGACAAGCTACCGCAGAATTTTAATGGCGTCATCATTGCCAACGAAGTGCTCGACGCCATGCCAGTGAGTTTGGTGAAGAAACAGCAACAACAATGGTTCGAGCTCGGCGTTGCTTTCGATGACGATCGTTTCAACTGGTGCCATTTTGCCGAACACAGTGACGCTGTGAGTGCCATTCAAAGTATCGAGAAAGACCATGGATTACTGCCCGACGGGTATGTAACCGAGGTGAATTTAAATTATCAGCCCTGGCTAAAATCTCTAAGCGAAATCGGTAATCAGATGGTTCTGTTGATCATCGATTACGGCTATGAACAGGCACAGTATTACCACCCGGAACGAAAGCGTGGCACCTTAATTTGTCATTATCGCCACAGAGTGCATGACGATACACTGATTTTACCCGGGTTACAGGATGTCACGGCATCGGTTGATTTTGACGCAGTTGCCGATGCGGCGATTGCAAGTGGCTTTGAAGTCGCTGGTCTGGTGACGCAATCACAGTTTCTGCTGGCGAATGGCTTGCTGGATGAAGTTGGATTTAACAGTACGAGTGAAGATACCCTGGCACAACTCGATATTTCTCAACAGATAAAAACACTGACGCTGCCCGATGAAATGGGCGAAAAATTTAAAGTGGTCGGGCTGGTTAAAAACCTTGATCTCGATCTCCCTGCATTTTCTATGAGGCGTTAATTATAATGGATGGTGCTCAACTAGTCGTACTGGCCATAGTCCAGGGATTAACTGAATTTCTACCGATATCGAGCTCGGCACACCTTATACTGGTGCCACTGCTATTGAACTGGTCAGATCAGGGGCTGGCTTTCGATGTTGCTGTCCATGTAGGTTCCCTGATCGCGGTGTTGTTTTATTTTCGCCGGGAAGTTGTGTCGATATTGACCGCCTGGGGGCAAAGCCTGTTCGGCGGCAGTATGCCCGGCGATGCCCGGCTCGGCTGGTGGATTATCCTTGGCACTATACCGGCTGTAGTAATAGGATATTTCGGTAAAGGCCTGGTTGAAACAGAATTGCGTTCCCCCTGGGTGATCGCCTACGCCACCATCGGTTTTGGTCTATTGCTCTGGGTAGCCGATTTAGTGCAGTCTAAACAAAGGACGGAATACCAGCTGGGATCTGTACAGGTGATAGTCATTGGTTTTTTTCAGGCGCTGGCACTGATTCCGGGTACTTCGAGATCAGGTATCACCATGACTGCCGGGTTATTGCTGGGTATGACACGGCAGGCAGCGGCAAGGTTTTCTTTTCTCTTGTCCATGCCAATCATATTCGCCAGCGGCGCATTGCAAACACGGGATCTGATCCAGTCAGAGGTGATCATCGACTGGGGCGCGTTGTTGCTGGCAGTTGTGTTGTCAGCAATCAGTGCCGGCTTATGCATCCATTTGTTTTTAAGGCTAATCGATCGGGTCGGTATGTTGCCTTTTGTCATCTATCGATTACTCCTCGGCTCGATATTGATTTATTTATTGAGTTAAACCATGAATTTACTAGTCTGGCATTTCAGGTATCTATGGTTCGCCTGTGGATTTTTACTGCTGCTACTCATTGCGATCGCTTCACTCATGCCAGTGTCGGGTGATGTGGGTAACGACAAGCTGGCGCATGTGATTATGTACGCTATCCCCTCGATATGGTTCAGCCTTCTGATTGAGCGACCTGGTTCGTTGTGGAGGATCTTACTCGGCCTGACTGCCTATGGATTACTGATGGAGGTGTTTCAGGGCTTAACTGACTATAGATCTATGGAATTCGCCGATGCTGTCGCCAATAGTCTGGGTGTATTATTGGGGCTGGGTTTTTACTTCACACCTTGTCGACGATGGCTGGTGGCGATTGATCATCGTCTATACCAGCTTCTGCAATAAAGCCTTCTCGGCTTTAATCAATCCTAGCCGATATTCCCGGATCGCTTCACCAAAAGCTTTGCCCTGTAAGCCCTGTTGTTTTATTTCAGTTAAATCCGCATTGATTAATTTTTCGGCAAGTCGCTCGAAATATGCTGCCTGAGGGTACTCGGTATCTTCAAAGTTAGTTCGGCCGCGAGCATCCGCCAGGCAGGCGTCGAGCATTTTCTGAAAACGTGCTGGTTTACGGAACACATCGATACGACTAAACAAGTCCAGTATAGTCGTTGCCTTGAGTTCGAAGGCGCGATGCACATGGGTATGGAATTCGGTCATGATCAGGGCTAGTTCAGTATATGCTTTAGGTGCTTTCCAGTGTTGGCAGAATTTTTTCACCAGTTTCACGCCACGCTGCTCGTGACCGTGATGGCCGGGCAGTACGTCGGCTGGCGTGGTGGCCTTGCCGAGGTCATGCATCAGTACCGCGAACCGGGTTTCAGTGTCATGACCAAGATCGGCACTCTTCTGCAGGGCCATCATAACGTGTACGCCGGTATCGATTTCTGGATGATATGCAGCGTTTTGTGGTACGCCAAACAGGGCATTGATTTCCGGAAACAGGGTAGCTAATACCGAACACTCGAGCAACGTCTGAAAAAAAACCGCTGGATCTGCTTCGTCCAGCGCACGTGACATTTCCGTCCAGACTCGTTCGGCGACCAGGGCATCAAGCTCGCCGGACTCGCCCATTTGTCGTATCAAATCTCTGGTTTCATCTGCTAGTTTAAACCCCAGATGGTGAAAGCGCGCTGCGAATCGGGCGACGCGTAATACCCGGACCGGATCTTCACAAAAGGCTTCCGATACATGCCTGAGCTGGCGAGCCTCGATATCCCGCTGGCCACCGTAAGGATCGACAATGACGCCACTTTCATCTTCTGCCATGGCGTTAATGGTGAGGTCTCGGCGTAATAAGTCCTGCTCGATGGTGATGTTCTGATCGGTTTTGAATTCGAAGCCGTGGTAGCCGGGTGCGGTTTTCCTTTCGTTGCGCGCGAGAGCGTATTCCTCTTTACTGTCGGGGTGCAGAAATACCGGGAAGTCCTTGCCTATCGCCTTGTAGCCCAATTCGAGCATCTGGTCGACGGTGGCTCCTGTCACTACCCAGTCGACATCACTGCTGGGTAAGTTCAGCAAGTGGTCGCGCACACAGCCACCGACTCGATAGGTTTTCATGTCTCGGAAGATGGGTTTCTGTTGGTTCCCACGCTGTCGCGTCGAAACTTATCGTAGTGTCTCTTATTGCTAAAAAGGAATTCGAGACCCTGGGTATATTGCCTCAGGCTGGTGTTGCAAAGATCGCCATCCTGACAAATATTAGGCGTTTGTAGCGAGCGAAAATTATCCTGGGTGAATAGTTTTCCTGGCAGGTTTTGCAATACCACCGCCTGCAATTTTGACAGATTCTTTCCCAGCGGCCAAACTCGACAGGGGACGCCTAAGGTCTCGATGATTAACTCGATAATTTGTTGCAGGGTAAATATTTCTGGACCGCAAACCGTATATCGTTTTGAATATGTAGCCGGATCATTAATCGTGTTGACAATGCGTTCAACCAGGTCGCCGACATAAACCGGGGCCATTTTGCTTTGCGGGCAAGCGAGCGGGAAAAACCCGACACATAGCTTCAAAATAGCCGCAAAGCGGTTGATAAACTGATCATCTTTGCCGAACACTACCGAAGGCTGGAAACTGGTGACTTCGAGGTCTTTTTGTCCAAAGGTGTGCAGCAGGTTCTCACCTTCACCTTTACTGCGCAAATAATTACTACTGCCGCTGGCCTGGTCCGCGCCAAGCGCACTCAGGTGCAACAGGCGTTTGATATTGTTCCTTGTACAGGCAGAAACCAGTGACTTTACGAAGTCGACATGTACGGCTCTAAAGTCACCTTTCTTTCGTTCGTTGAGGATACCAATTACGTTGATCACCGCATCCTGATTTTGGCAGAGCTGGTTGAGTTCCTTGCCGTCCATGACATTAGCTTTAATAACGCGAATGCCGGGATGGACTATCAGTGCTCTATTTCGAAAGGGGTGGCGGCAGGGTATGGTGACCTGATGACCACGATTGGCGAGTGTAAAGGCCAGCTGTTTACCGATGAATCCACTGCCGCCAAAGAGAATAATATTCTTATGAAACATAGGTGTTTATTTTAATTGCTGGTCGGGGTCGGCCGGGGCCTGGAAGATTGACCACGTTTGGAACGATGTCGTTGTCGGCCGTTATTATCTTTGTTGTTACGATTATTATGTATTGGTTTGGAGGTCTTTAATTTCACCAGCGGTTTTGGTTCGGCCAGTATGTCATTGGTAATCGCCATCGAAGGTATCGATTGACCCGTATAAGACTCAATGTCGAGCAGGTTCATTGCGTAGTCTTCGCAGGCGAAGCTTATCGCCTTACCGGCTTTTCCGGCACGTGCAGTTCGGCCTATACGATGAACATAGTCTTCGCCCAGTTCGGGCAAATCGTAGTTAAACACATGGGTAACGTCAGGTATATGCAATCCACGCGAGGCGACGTCGGTGGCGACCAGGTAAGCGTATTCCCCGTCGTGAAATTTCTGCAGTAATTTCTCTCGTTTATTCTGATGAATATCACCGGATATCAACGCGGTTTTGTAGCCATTGCCTTCCAGATAGCCCCAGACTCGGGTTGCTGCATGTTTTGTATTGACGAAAATGATGCTGCGCTCAGGTTTGAATTTCTCGATCAGGCCCAGTAATAACGGTATTTTTTCGGGGTTTGCCGGATGATAAATGCTCTGTTCAATGCGATCTACCGCAGGGGATTTTGATTCGATTTTTACCAGTTGTGCCTGGTTCATGTGCTCGTAAGCGAGCTCCATGACCTTGTGTGCCATGGTGGCCGAAAATAACATATTCAGGCGTTTGGTCGGCTCAGGCAGGCGTCTTAGCATGTAGCGTACGTCGGCGATAAAACCCATGTCGAACATACGGTCTGCCTCGTCGAGTACCATGGCTTCGACCGATTTCAGGTGATAGAGCTTCTGTTTGAAAAAATCGATGAGTCGGCCAGGCGTACCGATCAGGATATCGACTGGTGAGTCAAATTGTTGTTTTTGTTGTTCGTAGGCTTTACCGCCATAACAGATCGCCGTGGTTAACGGTATATCGCTTAATAATGCCTGCGCGTCTTTGTGAATCTGGATGGCGAGCTCGCGTGTCGGGGCCAGAATCAACACTCTGGGTTTACCGGGGGTGGTGGTTTTAATATCGCTGTTGAGTAGGCGCTGAATGCAGGCAAGTAAAAAAGCCAGGGTTTTGCCGGTGCCGGTCTGCGCCTGCCCGGAAATATCTTTACCATCGAGTAGCAGTGGTAAAGATTCGGCCTGTATTGGTGTACAAAATGTAAAATGCTGACTATCCAGAGCCGCTAACAGGCGGCTATCCAGTGCTAACGAACTGAATTTCGTGTCGGTTAAGTGTTGTTCGCTCATTAGATCTGGTGATTCACTGGGTGATTACTAAAGGTCTATAGTAGCAAATTGTGAAAAACCATGCTTAAGCATTTGATTTATTGGAATATCACCCCTATATAGGGGTGTGGAGTCAATTTGACATTGGGGATTCTTAACAGAGAATCCTGTGATTAGTCGTATTGACAGTTAAAACTGATGAGACTAAATTGTCGGTCTATTTTGAAGAGCCGTAGAGCCGGAGAAACGCGTGAGTGATAAAATAGTATATCTTTCAGACGATAGCTTTGAGTCCAATGTATTACAGTCAGAAGGGCCTGTACTGGTGGATTACTGGGCCGAATGGTGTGGACCCTGCAAGATGATTGCGCCAATTCTGGAAGAAATTGCTGATGAATATGATGGTCGCGTCACCGTTGCCAAACTAAACATTGATGAAAATGCCGGGACTCCCCCGAAGTATGGTATTCGTGGTATTCCAACCCTTATGTTGTTTAAAGGTGGTGAGGTCGAAGCGACTAAAGTGGGCGCATTGTCTAAATCGCAGTTAACCGCATTTATCGACAGCAATATCTAAGATTTAGCGGGTCGTTCATAATGGTGGACGACCCCAAATTACTGTGCTAACCTCTGTTCAATAGTTGCCACGTCCTGACCGGCAATTTTCAAAACCCTATAAAACGAACCCGAATTCAAGAATCACACCCGAAATTTTATTTCGTCGGTACCCAAATAATCTCTGTAATATTTCCCCTGTGCGCCTAAATTATGAATCTGAGTGACCTGAAGCAAAAAACCGTTCCCGAACTGATTGATATTCTAAAATCGATGGGTGGTGATCATTCCTCCCGTATGCGCAGGCAGGACATTATCTTCAGCATTCTTAAGGCTCAGGCGAAAAAAGGCGAAGATATTTTCAGCGAAGGCGTACTCGAAATTTTACAGGATGGCTTCGGTTTTTTACGCTCCGCTGATAGTTCATACCTGGCTGGCCCCGACGATATTTACGTATCACCGAGTCAGATCCGACGTTTTAATTTACGTACCGGCGACACCATCAGCGGCAAGATTCGTCCACCTAAAGATAACGAGCGCTATTTCGCGTTATTGAAGGTCGATGAAATCAATTTTGATGCGCCAGAAAATGTTAAACATAAAGTATTATTCGAAAACCTGACGCCCCTACACGCCGAAAGCCGACTCAAACTGGAGCGTGGTAACGGCAGCACCGAAGACATAACAGCGCGTATCATCGACCTGGTGTCGCCTATCGGGAAAGGCCAACGCGGCCTGGTAGTATCGCCGCCGAAAGCGGGTAAGACTTTGATGTTGCAGAATATTGCGCAGAGTATTGCCAGTAACCACCCCGACTGTTATTTGATTGTTCTGCTCATCGATGAACGCCCGGAAGAAGTGACAGAAATGGCGCGTATGGTGCGTGGTGAAGTAGTTGCTTCGACTTTCGACGAACCCGCGAGTCGCCATGTGCAGGTCGCTGAGATGGTTATAGAAAAAGCCAAGCGTCTGGTTGAACACAAACGTGACGTGGTTATCCTGCTCGACTCGATTACCCGTCTGGCGCGTGCTTACAATACGACTATTCCATCCTCGGGCAAGGTGTTAACCGGTGGTGTCGATGCACATGCATTACACCGGCCAAAGCGTTTCTTTGGTGCCGCGCGTAATATCGAAGAGGGCGGCAGCCTGACCATACTGGCAACGGCACTGGTAGAAACTGGCTCAAAAATGGACGAAGTCATATACGAGGAATTTAAAGGCACGGGTAATATGGAGATCCACCTGGATAGACGTATCGCTGAAAAACGCGTATTCCCGGCTATCAACATCAATCGCTCCGGCACCCGCCGTGAAGAGTTGCTGATGGATCAGGAAGAATTACAGAAAGTCTGGATTCTACGTAAGTTTCTGCACTCGATGGATGAACTCGAAGCGATGGAATTTGTATTGGCACGGATGCAAAATAGCAAAACCAATAATGAATTTTTCGATCAGATGAAAAAATAGCGATGGGCAGGGTTCATTCGTTTGAGCCGCTCATCGGTACCAATCCAGGAGTACTCATACTCGGCAGCATGCCGAGTGTCATATCTCTGCAATTTGCGCAATACTACGGCAATCCACGCAATGCCTTCTGGCCGATTATGGCTGAGTTATTCGATATTGAAATTGGTTGCGAATATTCTCAACGCGTCGACCAGCTAGGTCGAATGCCGGTCATTTTATGGGACACCATAAAAGCCTGTCATCGTGAAGGCAGCCTGGATTCTGATATCCAGAAACACCAGCTCGAAGCCAACGATATACCTTCCCTGTTGAACAGGTTTTCGAAAATCAATTTGCTGGCCTTCAATGGTGCGACCTCAGAAAAATACTTCAACCAGTTAGTAAAACCGAATCTATCGAGTTGCCGAGCTATCGATTTCATCCGCCTGCCATCGACCAGCCCGGCCAATGCCGGTATGACGTTTGAGGAAAAACTCTCCGACTGGCGGCGCTTGCTGGATTACCTTTAATTACTTTATGGGGAAGCCATCGAAGCGGGGTGCGCCGGGTACGGCGTCATACCAGTCGGCTCTATCTTTCCAGAAAATATTATCCTGTGGTGTAATGCCGGGGTCCTCGCTCAGCCCTCCCGCCGGTATGATGAGCATACCGCTTTTTGCGCTCAAATAAGGTACTAGCGATCCACAATGTGTGCAGAAGGCTTTGGATATCACACCTGGTTCTTCGGGGTCGTAACGTTTGACCTGATCCTCACCGGATAGCCATTTAATATTATCCTCTGTAGTGAAGATATTAGAAGCATGCGCGGTACCCGTGGAGCGGCGACACTGACTGCAATGACAAACGTGGAAGGCCTTAAAGGGCCCCGTTACTTCGTATTGAACGTCACCGCAGAGGCAGGCACCTTTAAATTTTTCTGTCATATTCATAGCTCCAGAGTCGATTGGCTTTGCAATAATCGATTGATGACTTCATCGAAATGCTTTTCGTGTACATTGGCGAAGGCCAGGCGGATAAATTTATCCTGGTTCTGGCCAAAATAACTACCGGGTAAACTCACAAGGTCGAAATTTTTTATGAGGGCTTTGACTACTTCGCGTGACTTCGAGTCAAACGGATGTTCGACGTAGGCGAAATAAGCACCGGCACAGATCAGTCGATATTTTAATTCAGCATGGCTGAAAGCCTGTTTGATGAGGGCAGCCCGCTGCTGTAATTCAGCGGATTTTTTCAGCTTCCAGTCATGTAGGTGCTGGAGGCCGTATAACGCTGCCAGTTGCCCCGCATGCGGTGCACTAATCGCGGTACAGTCCTGTACTTTTTGCATTTGCTCGATCAAACCGGGACCGGCAGCGACGGCGCCGGTACGGTGGCCGGTGAGGCTGAATACCTTGGAAAAGCTATATAGATGAACAAAGGTATCGCGCCAGTCGTTATGTTCGAACAATGCATGCGGAGGTATTACGTAGTCGATGAAATCACGGTAGGTTTCATCGACGATAAGCGCAATACCATGCTCTTTGGCCAATTGATAAAATGCTTCTATACAATCCGGGCTGTAGGTCGCTCCAGTCGGGTTATTGGGTGTCACTAGAACGATGGCACGAGATCGATCACTGATCAAGGTCCGTGCTTCCTCAACGCTTGGCTGGGCGGTATCCGGGTTGAATGAAAGGTATTGGGTATTGATACCACGAGCCGACAACCACATCTGGTGGTTGAAATAACAGGGCAGGGGCAGGATAACCTCGTCACCCTTTTGGCAAAGTGTATCAATCACCGAGCAAAATGCCTGGTTACAGCCAGCCGTAATAATAATGTCGTCAGCCTGACAATCGCCCTGATAACGACCGCGAATATTTTCAGCCAGAGCCTCGCGTAGCGGTTCAATGCCGCAAATATCGGTATAGGTCGCGCCTTCGCCGTTGCGAATGGCTTCGGCGAGATGGTCGAGCAGAGGCTGTGGTGGCAAATATGCAGGTACCGCCTGACACATATCGATCAGATCAGGCGAGTTTCCGTCCTCTACCCACGACCAGGCCTCGGCAATGGGTGCCGCGGCGCAATCGTGTACATTAGGGTTGTATTTCATCTGGCGATCCAGGTTTGATTAGCGATGATAGTATTGAATTCCAGGCGAGGACGCTAGCCTCCTACGATGATATTGACGATTTGCTATGACATAATAGCGCCCAATCTTATTTGCCGGAGTTAAAACATGAAATACCTGCACACCATGGTTCGAGTCCATGATCTCGAGTCCTCTCTGGACTTTTATTGCGGCTTGCTGGAAATGGTTGAAGTAAGCCGTTACGAAAGCCAGGAAGGAGAATTCACACTGGTTTATCTGGCGGCCCCCGAAGATGTTGAGCAGGCCAATGAAGAACGAGCACCTATTCTCGAACTTACCTATAACTGGGATGGCGAGGTGTATCAGGGCGGTCGTAATTTCGGCCATCTGGCTTACGAGGTGGATGATGTTTACGCCATTTGCCAGAAGGCGATGGATCAGGGAATAACCATCAACGTACCCCCAAAAGATGGGCACATGGCTTTCTTTCGATCGCCGGATAATATCTCGATTGAACTTCTGCAAAAAGGCGACTCTCTGCCAGTTCAGGAACCCTGGGCTTCAATGCAGGTCGCAGGAGAGTGGTAATCTAAATTAATGGGGGAGTGCGAAATCTCAGATATTATTAATCTACGCGGTAGTTATTTCGGTATTGTAAACCCGCTGCAGATTTTTGATCGGTGGCTACACCGCTACGTTCACTCTGATCAAGTCAGGTTGAACAATAAGGAATTGTATGTTGAGTGGACTGACAGGGCGCAGCGGGAACTCGACCAGATAACCAATCCACTCATTGTCGAAATGCAGCTTTATTTTTCCTGCGTGGTAAAAAAACGGGTGCTGTTTCATCAGCAGGTTGATTTTGATACAGCAGCAGTAAATGAGCAGATACAACTGGCCTTTCGTTCGGTCGAGTCAGATGCCTGTTCCCCCGAAGTATTTGCTCGTGATTTTCCCGAGGCGCGTGAACTGAATGCTGTTTCCGGCAAGATGATGCCGAACCGTGTGAGTATTGATTTTAAGGCTGGGGTGTGGATGGGGGAGTTTGGGTATTGAGGCTTCAAATATCCTGCAATTTGTATTGATATTTAATACAGTTATCAGGAGTTGGGGGATCGAACAGGCTGACCATTACCTGGAGTCACGTAGCTTATATAAAAATGATAAATACCCTCGCAATTGGCAACTATAGATCTTTACTAAATCTCGTCATTCCGTTTAATAATTTGAATGTTATTACAGGCGAGAACGCCAGTGGCAAATCTAATCTGTACAGAGCGTTAAGGTTACTGGCCGAAACCGCACAAGGAGGAGTGATCAATTCGCTTGCCAATGAAGGTGGGCTTGAGTCGACGTTTTGGGCAGGCCCTGAAAATATATCTGAGAGAATGCGCAAGGGCGAAGTACCAGTCCAGGGCGGTCCGAAGCAAAAGGCTGCACGTCTAAGATTAGGGTTTTCAGGTGACAATTTTGGATATTCAATTTCTTTAGGTTTACCCCCACCGCCGGATGGTGGTGATTCGACAGCATTTGCATTAGACCCGGAAATTAAGCGGGAATGTATTTGGGCCGGGGATACTTACCGCCCAGCAGGGCTACTGGTTGATCGGACAGGGTCGGTAGTAAAGGTTCGTGACGGTCGAAGTTGGGAAGTAATAGCTCAGCACACCAGTAGTTTTGAAAGCATTTTCGGTCAGGCGGCAGATCCGGTAAAAACGCCGGAGATAGTTGCGTTACGAGAAGAGATTCGTGGATGGCGGTTTTACGACCATTTCAGGTCTGATTTTGAGGCGCCGGCACGGCTACCGCAATTGGGTACTCGCACCCCGATACTGCATCCCGATGGGCGAGACCTGGCGGCTGCACTGCAAACTATTATAGAAATAGGCGATGTAGATGCTTTGCACGAGGCAATTGCTGATGCTTTTCCGGGCGCAAGGTTAAATATTGTTATACAGGAGGATGGCCGTTTCTCGGTAAATTTGCATCAGGAAGGATTGCTGCGCCCGTTATCTGGCTCTGAATTATCCGATGGCACGCTGCGCTATTTACTCTGGGTCGCTGCGCTGCTGACACCTAGACCCCCACCATTGATGGTGCTCAACGAACCAGAAACGAGTCTCCATCCAGATTTACTCCCTGCGCTTGCTCGCCTGATAATCCGTGCGGCGGAGACGGCTCAAGTTTGGGTGGTATCGCATGCTAGCAGGCTAATTGCCGCATTAGAGAGTGGCGTAGACTGTAACTCGTTAATGCTGGAAAAGAGTCTTGGCCGAACTCAAATTATGGGCCAGGGAATACTTGATGAACCCGCCTGGCATTGGCCTGACAAGAGTAAATGAAATGATTTAAAGGGTTTGTCTATCTCAAATTGAATTTACTTCGCCTTAATCACCACCGTCCTGGCCATTTTGTCATGCCAGCCCTGTTTCTTCTTATCCCATGCTACCCAGAAAAAGCCCAGGAATAATACTATCGTAGAGACATAGTATCCCAGGTAGCGCAGTGCTAACCTTCCTTTTGAATATTTTTGAATACGGGGTGGATTGGTTTTTGGGTAATCCGCCCTACGGTGCATATTTAACGAAAACAGTAAAAACAAATAAGCCAGGACCCCAGAAAAATTCCTACCCCCTGGAGCCTGGCTTAAAGTTACCACCGAATAGCCGCGTGTAACACTAATCCCAGTTGAGCGCACCACCGGTTTGATACTCAGTGACGCGAGTTTCAAAAAAGTTCTTTTCTTTCTTTAAATTGGCCTGTTCATCGAGCCAGGGCAGAGCGTTTTCGGCACCCGGAAATGGCGTAGCGTGGTCCAGTTTCTGTGCGCGACGATTAGCGATAAAACGGAATTGGGCAATATGATCACTGGCACTGTAACCGAGGATTGGCTCGGGCAACAGAAAATGAGCGTATTGGGTTTCTGCGGCCTCAGCTTCTTCCCACATGTGCTGGATAACTCTAGGGTCGAGCTTGAGGTTTTCTTCGAGTATGATTTGTTTACAGACTCGAATGCCGAACGAAGCGTGTAACACTTCATCGCGCATGATGTACTGAAGCTGCTCGGCGGTACCTTTCATTAAGCCGCGACGTTGCAGGGCAAAGATCGGGCTGAAGCCATTATAGAACCAGGTACCTTCGAAGACACCGGCGAAGAATGTGTAGGCCATGACAAAGTTTTCCAGTTCGTCACGGTCGGTGAGATCGATATCGGCGCGCAATACCGAGTCGAGTCGCTGATTACAGAGCTGGATCTTGTGGTTGATTTCGGGCACGACGCGATAGCGGTTGTATATTTCGCCCTGATCGAGGCCGATGGTTTCGATGCAATGCTGGTATGTCCAGGTGTGCATTGCCTCTTCGTAAACCTGACGGGCCTGGTAAATCTGTAACTCAGGCGCGGTCATTTTCTCCATCACCGCGAGACCAATATTACGCATCGCGAGTATGTCGGAAGTCGTCAGGTAGGACAGCACATTTTCGTAGACGTGTCGTTCTTCCAGCGTGAGCTTATGCTGGAAGTCGTGTACGTCCTGCGTCATGTTAACGTCGAGAGGGGTCCAGTGATTTTTGTTGGCGTTGAGAAAATACTCCCAGGCCCAGGGATATTTGAACGGTGCTAACTGATTAATATCGGCCAGTCCGTTCACCACACGCTTGTCTTCGGCATTCACCGGCTTGGCTGCGACAGGACTAATCTCCGGCCTGGGGATGTCTGATTTTCTTGCTTCGATACCCTGCACAGGAGGCGTATCCTGGCTAATCGGATTTACCGGCTCGTTGATCGCAACCGCAGCTTCCATTTTGGTTTCAGCAATTTTGGCTGGTTGTGGCGCAAACGGGTCATCCCAATTTAGCATAGTGTTCTCCTGCTTTGTTTCTCGTTGGTCAACATAAATTCAATAATTGCTCTACTGACAGGCTTCACAGTCTGGATCGAGTATCGAGCAAACTTTTGGTTCAGGTTCTGCTGGCGCAGTTTCTGGTGTTTGCGTGGCGTTTTTTTCAACTGCGGTAGCGCCTAGTGAACGCAGATAATAGGTCGTCTTCAGACCACGAACCCAGGCCAGCTTATAAAGATTGTCGAGTTTCTTACCCGATGGTTCGGCCATGTACAGGTTCAGTGACTGGCCCTGGTCGATCCACTTTTGACGACGCGAAGCAGCTTCGACCAACCAGCGCGAATCAATTTCGAACGCAGTGGAATAAATTGCTTTCAGTGCGTCGGGGACGCGGTCGATGTTCTGTACGCTACCATCGTAATATTTCAGGTCATTGACCATGACGTCATCCCAGATGCCTTCGGCTTTCAGGTCATCGACCAGATAAGGGTTGATGACGGTGAACTCACCGGAGAGATTCGATTTGACGTAGAGGTTCTGATAAATCGGTTCGATCGATTGACTGACACCGCAAATGTTAGAGATGGTCGCTGTCGGTGCAATCGCCATGGTATTTGAATTGCGCATACCGATGCTGGCGACGCGCTGCCGCAGGCTGTCCCAGTTCATTTTTGAACTGTCGTCCTGTTGCAGATAGTCACCGCGAACCGCTTTCAGGCTGCCCACTGAATCGATGGGTAAAATGCCCTGACTCCATAGCGAGCCCTGGAAGCTGGAGTAACTGCCGCGTTCCTCGGCGAGCTGTGTAGACGCCTGAATGGCGTAGTAGCTTACAGCCTCCATCGACTGGTCGGCAAATTCGATCGCATCTTCCGAAGTAAAAGAGATATGTTGTTTATAGAGTGCGTCCTGGAAGCCCATGATGCCGAGTCCTACCGGACGATGGCGCAGGTTCGAGGTGCGCGCCTGTGGCACACTGTAATAGTTGTAATCGATGACGTTGTCGAGCATGCGCATCGCTGTGTTGATGGTTCTTTCGAGTTTTTCCAGATTCAAACCGTTTTCATCGATGTGTTGCGGTAAATTGACCGAACCCAGATTGCAGACTGCGATTTCGTTATCGGTAGTGTTCAGTGTGATTTCGGTACACAAATTAGACGAATGCACCACACCGGAGTGCTGTTGTGGTGAACGTATGTTGCAGGGGTCCTTGAAGGTCACCCAGGGGTGGCCTGTCTCGAACAGCATGCCCAGCATTTTTCGCCACAGGTCGGTAGCTTTCACGCGACGATATAAGTTAATTTCGTCTCGGTCGGCTTTTTCTTCGTAGGCAGTATAGGCTGCTTCGAACTCAGCACCGTATAAGTCGTGCAGGTCGGGGGTTTCTTCTGGCGAGAATAAAGTCCACTGGCCTTCTTCGGCGACGCGTTTCATGAACAGGTCGGGAATCCAGTTGGCGGTGTTCATGTCGTGAGTACGACGACGTTCTTCGCCGGTATTTTTACGCAGATCAAGGAAGTCCTCGATGTCGAGATGCCAGGTTTCAAGGTAAGCGCACATCGCGCCTTTGCGTTTGCCGCCCTGATTCACCGCGACGGCGGTATCGTTGGCAACCTTGAGGAAAGGCACGACGCCCTGTGACTTGCCATTGGTGCCCTTGATATGCGAGCCCATGGCGCGTACGCGGGTCCAGTCGTTGCCGAGTCCGCCAGCAAATTTTGAGAGCATTGCGTCGTCTTTAATCGCACTGAAAATGCCGTCGAGGTCGTCGGGTACAGTGGTTAAGTAGCAGCTTGATAACTGTGGACGTAAAGTGCCGGAATTGAACAGCGTGGGTGTGCTGCTCATAAAGTCGAAAGAGGACAGCAGGTTGTAAAATTCGATAGCCCGGTCTTCACGCTGTACTTCATTGATGGCCAGTCCCATCGCTACGCGCATGAAAAATGCCTGCGGCAATTCGAAGCGAATGTCCTGATGATGAATAAAGTAACGGTCGTAAAGAGTTTGCAGACCGAGATAGGTAAACTGATGATCTCGATCAGACTTAAGCGCCTTACCGAGTTTGTGCAGATCGAACTTCAGTAGCTCGGTATCGAGTAGCTCGAGTTCGGATGCCTTTTTGATGTAGTGACGGAAATAGTCCGGGTAGCGGTCTGCCATTTCCGTGTAAGTCGCTGTAGGCGGACCATCGTTGATAAAACCTAATGTTTCGCTGCGCAATTCATCGAGCAACAAACGCGCGGCTACCTGGGAATATTGTGGTTCGCGATCGATCATACCTCGCGCACTCATGACCACGGTAGGACTGACATCTTTCTCCGGCACACCGTCGAACAGGTTACGCAGGGTTTCGTCGTAGACCTTGCTGGCGTCGGTACCTTCGAGACCTTCACAGGCATCGGCGGTGATGGTTCTGAGCCGCATGGTATCCAGTGGGCGCAGACTGCCATCAGCTATTTTGACATTCAGCCCGATAATTTCATCGTCGTTCTGCTGACCCGTTGATTGCGCCGTTTCTTCGGCACGAGCATGGGCCCGTTCTTCGCGGTATAGCACATAGGCGCGAGCGATTTTCTGTTCGCCATTGCGCATTAATGACAGCTCTACCTGGTCCTGGATGTCTTCGATATGGAAGGTGCCACCATCCGGTTGACGCCGGGTCAGAGTCTCGACCACCAGATTAGTCAGGCGCGCGACCGTTTCGTGCACTCGAGAAGATGCAGCAGCCTGACCACCTTCTACAGCGAGAAAAGCCTTGGTCATTGCTACTTCGATTTTATTCTTGTCGAAACTGGTCAACTTGCCATTTCGGCGAACAACGTTGTACATGTTTCCCAGTGCTAAATCCTGTTTTTCAGCGCTAACTGCACTGACATGACTGGCAGGGGAAGAGCCCGCTTCTGTAAGAGGTGATTCTATATTTTGCATTTATTTAAAGCCCTATAGTATTAACAGGTCGTTTAAAGATACCG
>Ga0224506_10001286_pt1 | contig 18128 bp, 18 predicted proteins | sample SF_Jan12_sed_USG_2_FD_169108 | JGI IMG/M metagenome (GOLD analysis project Ga0224506, IMG submission 169108) | Sediment microbial communities from San Francisco Bay, California, United States - SF_Jan12_sed_USGS_8_1 | ecosystem: Environmental > Aquatic > Marine > Sediment | place: USA... | reverse complement strand
AGTCACCCTGCCACTGCCGCCGGTATAGAAACTAAGTTACAATCCGGATCAAAGAATAGTGCATAAAATGCCGATCTCATAAATAGTCATGAAACAATCCATACAACTGCGCATAGGCCAACATCTAACGATGACGCCCCAGCTTCAGCAGGCAATTCGTCTGTTGCAACTGTCGTCGCTGGAATTACAAAATGAGATACAGGATGTCCTCGACTCCAATATGATGCTGGAGGTCAATGAGGATGAATCCGATGGCGATACATCTACAGAAAGTAGCAGTACCACTCAAACAGATACCCCAAACGAGAGCGAAGAAAGCGCCCAGGATTTTGAGCCTGAGGCTCAGATGCTTTCCACCGAAACCGTCGGAGACACCATCCCCGACGAACTTCCCGTCGACAGTAGCTGGGACGACATCTATGATGCCCCGCTCCCGACCTCCGCAGCCAGTGCTGGCGATGATCAGGATTTTGACTACCAGGGTAGCAGTGAGGAGTCCCTGCGTGACCATCTGAGCTGGCAGCTGGAGATGAGTCACTTCAGTGATACCGACAGGCTTATCGCCGAATCGATGATCGATGCCATAGATGAAGATGGCTATCTCAGTACCCCACTGGAAGAGATCCATGCAAGCCTGTTAGAACAACTTCCGGAACTGGAAATTGATGAGGTCGAAACGGTTCTGCACCAGATACAGAACTTTGATCCTATTGGTGTTGCAGCCAAGGATCTGCGCGACTGTTTGCTGATTCAGTTACGCCATCTTCCTGCTGGCACCGAGTGGCTGAAGCAGGCCATGTTGCTACTTAATGAACATTTTGAACTGCTCGCCAAACGTGATTACAACCAGCTGAGCCGGAAACTTCGGCTTGATGACGAAAGTCTGAAAGCTGTTGTACAACTGATTTTATCACTCAACCCGCGTCCCGGTGGTCAAATATCCAGCGGCAATACCGAATACATCATCCCGGATGTCTATGTGCGCAAGGTGAATGGGCAATGGAGGGTTGAGTTGAATCCGGATATTGCACCGAAGTTACGGGTAAATCCCTACTACGCCAGTCTGGTACAACGAGGTAATGCCTCTTCTGATAATGTTTCGTTGAAAAATCATCTGCAAGAGGCCCGCTGGTTTTTGAAAAGCCTGCAAAGCCGGAATGAAACCTTGTTAAAGGTTGCCAACCGTATCGTCGAACGCCAGCGGGATTTCTTTGAACATGGCGAAGAGGCTATGAAGCCGATGGTGTTACACGATATTGCGGAAGAGGTCAGCATGCATGAGTCGACCATCTCCCGAGTCACCAACAAGAAATATCTGCACTCTCCACGTGGTATATTTGAATTAAAATACTTCTTCTCCAGTCACGTAACATCGGATGAAGGCGATGAGTTTTCATCCACTGCAATCCATGCTTTAATCAAAAAACTGGTGGCAGCTGAAGAACCACGTAAGCCATTGAGTGACAGCAAAATAGCCGATTTACTTGCCGAACAGGGAATCAATGTGGCTCGTCGTACTATCGCAAAATATCGTGAAGCCCTTAATATCCCTCCATCCAATCAACGTAAGCGTTTAGCATGAGACATCACAGGAGAACACTATGCAGTTAAGTATCACAGGTCATCACATCGATATCACCGATTCCCTGCGTGACTACGTCACCGAAAAAATGGAAAAGGTGAACCGTCATTTTGACCATGTAGGGAATACTCACGTCATTCTTACTGTAGAGAAAAAACGTCACAAGGCAGAAGCCACCCTGCATGTATCCGGCGGCGGTGAGATCTTTGCTACCGCAGAAGAAGAAGCCATGTACGCAGCCATTGATGCACTGGTGGAAAAACTCGATCGCCAGGTCAAGAAGCATAAGGAAAAACTGACTGATCACCACCGTACTGAAAAAATTGATGCTGAATAAATTAAAGTTTACAGACCAGGCTATCGATTAATACATTATGAATATTACTGAATTGGTATCCACAGACAATATTGCACTCAATGTGGATGTGGCGAGTAAGAAAAAGGCGCTGGAATATGCTAGTGAACTGCTTGCCCAGTCACGTACGGATATTGTTCCTGCTGAAATATTCGACTGTTTGATTAGTCGAGAGCGCCTGGGCAGTACCGGGGTAGGCAAGGGAATTGCCATTCCCCATTGCCGGTTACAGGGCAATCAGGAAACCCTGGTGGCCATGCTCAGGTTACAACAAGGTATCGATTTCGATAGCATAGATGGCAAACCGGTAGACATTCTATTTGCCATGGTCGTACCGGAAGATGCCGGAGAGACCCATTTAAAGGCACTGGCCCAGTTGGCAAGAATGTTTAGCGATGAATCCATACTTACTCAATTGCACGAGGCCTCAGATGCTGCCGAGATCTGTCAGATACTGAACCAGGGAGTAAGCGCAGACTGAGGATATGAGCAAAATCATCCATGCGCACAATATATATGACAAGTTCCGGCACAGCCTGGGCTTGAGCTGGTTAGCCAGCAACAGCGGGACTGGCAGGGTCATCGATCCACAGAGCGCCCTGAGTTCTCACGCCAACCTGATCTCCTATCTGAATATCATCCACCCCCCTCTGATTCAGGTGCTCGCAGAAAAGGAACTGCACTTTCTGAATTGCCTGGGTAAAAACAGCCAACATGACACACTGGCCAGTATGTTCGAACAATCGGCACTGGTCATTATCAGTTCTGAGCTGGAGATAAATAACAAAGCGTTAGAACTGGCAGATGAAAAGCAGGTGGCCATCCTAGCATCGACCAGCCATGGTGACGAGGTCATCAGTCAGATACATTATTACCTGTCTCGACAGTTTGCCCGCCAGGAAACCCTGCATGGCGTCTTTCTTGAGGTCCTGGGCATGGGAGTATTGATAAGTGGTGACAGCGGTATCGGAAAAAGTGAACTGGCATTGGAACTGATCAGTCGTGGCCACCGGCTGATTGCCGATGATGCGCCTTTCTTCACACGTACCGCACCGGATATCCTCAATGGCTCCTGTCCCCAAGTATTGAGTGGATTTCTCGAGGTACGAGGACTGGGGATACTGAATATTCCCGCCATGTTTGGTGAAAATGCCATAAAGACAAACAAGAACCTTACATTAATCATAGACTTAAAGTTAGAGTCGCATTTTCAATATAGCGAAAATGATCGTATATACGGCTCGGTGAAGGATCGCTCCATCCTTGATGTAATGATCCCTCAACTAAGTCTGCCAGTTGCCTCCGGACGCAATCTGGCTGTATTGGTAGAAGGTGCGGTTCGTAATCACTTATTGCGCATTCGGGGGTATAATGCCGCTGACGCCTTTGTAAATCAGCATAGACAGTTGTTGGATACAGCAAACAAATGAAACTAATCATCGTCAGCGGCATGTCCGGCTCCGGCAAGAGTGTGGCCCTGAATGTACTGGAAGACCTCGGTTATTATTGTATTGATAATCTGCCGCTAGGACTGATAAGTGCCTTTGCCCAGCAACTCAGTGGTGAGGCCTATGCACAACTGGACAAGTTTGCCATTGGTATCGATGCACGCAATGTTGCCGGCCAACTGGCAAAATTCCCAGAAATCCTCAAATCACTGCAGCAAATGGGACTACAGTGTGAAACCTACTTCCTGCAGGCACAATCAGAATCACTGATAAAACGCTTTAGTGAAACTCGCCGCAAACACCCTCTGAGTGATGAGCAAACCCCACTCAACGAAGCCCTGAAACACGAATACCGCCTGCTGGAACCGATCCATGATTCTGCCGATCTGCTGATCGATACCACCCATACCAACATACACCAACTAAGGGACATTATTGTCAACCGTGTAGACTCCAAAGGCATCCGCTCCATGTCTATACTGTTGTTATCATTCGGTTTCAAGCACAGCATACCAACAGATGCTGATTACATCTTCGATGTTCGTTGTCTTCCAAACCCGCACTGGATACCTGAATTACGTGCCTACACAGGTAAAGATGATGATGTAATTCGCTATCTGGAACAGCATGAGAGTGTTGATGATATGTATGAGGATATTAATAAATTCCTGCTACGCTGGATCCCGGACTTCATTGCCAATAACCGTAGTTATATGACCATCGGTATAGGCTGTACCGGGGGCCAGCATCGCTCGGTCTATATGACCGAGCGACTGGCTACCAACTTGCGAAAGCAGTACCCTCTATTAATGATCAGACACAGAGAGCTGTCATGAGTGTTGCTATCTTAATCATCACCCATGCAAAGGTCGGGGACGCTCTGCTGGAAACTGCCGACAAAATGCTAGGCGGTCTCCCCCTGTCGGTGAAGGTACTGCCCATCCCTCTCGACTGTGAACCAACTCACGCCTATGAGGATGCTAAGAACTCAGTCAAGGAGATGGATCAGGGAGACGGCATCCTGGTTCTCACAGATATGTATGGTTCAACGCCCAGTAACGTCGCCTCACAACTTTTAGAACATACACAATTAAACGTGGTTACCGGAGTAAACCTGCCCATGTTGATACGCGTATTAAACTATCCGCGCCTGAATCTCGAGGAACTGACGCTAAAAGCCATCAGTGGTGGAAATGACGGTATCATTCAGTGTAAAAAAAGAGGTTCAAGGTAAGTGATCACAAAAGCATTGCCGATTATTAACAAGCTGGGCCTGCATGCACGTGCTGCAGCCAAGCTGGTAAATACAGCCAGTCTCTACAAATGTAATGTCACCATCAGCAAAGATGAGCAGAGCATTAACGGCAAAAGTATCATGGGTGTAATGATGCTGGCAGCAGCCAAAGGCAGTACCATTTCCATCACCACCGACGGTGTAGATGAAGACCAGGCTATGGCTGACATCGAACAACTGGTCGCTGCACGCTTCGACGAAGCCGAATAAAAATCCACTATCACCGTCACAAATAAACCTTTTTTTACAATTGCGGCTCTTCCCGGCAGCCGGGCTCTGTTACACTAAGTCGAAAAAGAGGTGTACATGAGCGAAGCTGCCGAAACCGACATTCAATCAGATACTCAGGATACGCTGCAGCGTTTCTCGGATATATTGGAGAACGGTTCACTGGCTCAGCTCCATGGCATGTTACGCAGCATGCACACCGCCGAGATTGCCTATGTTCTTGAATCCTTGCCTGCTGAACTCCGCAAAACCGTCTTTAGTCTGGTTCGTCCAAATATGGACGGAGATCTCCTTCTACATCTAAACGATAACCTGCGAGCCAGTCTGATAAACGAGATGGCCCCACAGGAACTCGTGGCTGCTGCCGAAGGTCTCGACACAGATGACCTGGCAGATCTGTTGCCGGAAATGCCCGACGATGTGACCGAGCAGATCCTGCAATCTCTGGACGAACAAAACCGCCGCAGTGTCGAGCACATAATGTCCTACAAGGAGGACACTGCCGGTGGTCTGATGAATACAGATACCATTCAGGTCCGTGCCGATATCACGATAGATGTGGTACTGCGATATCTGCGCCTGCGCGGCAATCTTCCAGAGGCCACTGACAGTCTAATGGTCGTAGACCGCAGTGGTATCTACCTGGGCACACTGGGTCTGGCTTCACTGCTAACCAGTGACACCAGTCTGCAGGTCAGTGAAACCATGACCCAAAACATCGATGGAATTCTCGCCAGCACCTCGGTCCAAGAAGTCGCCAAACTATTCGAACATCGTGATTTGATCAGTGCCCCGGTGGTTGATGAAACAGGAATCCTTCTGGGCCGGATTACCATCGATGACGTGGTCGACGTCATTCGCGACGAAGCGGATCACTCCTTCATGAGTATGGCCGGTCTGAACGAGGAGGAGGACCTGTTTGCCCCGGTCTTTGCCAGTTCCAAGCGCCGTACCATCTGGTTGGGCATCAACATGCTCACCGCGATACTCGCCTCCTGGGTAATCGGTATGTTCGATGCGACCATCGAAAAGCTGGTTGCACTGGCTATCCTGATGCCCATAGTTGCCAGCATGGGCGGCATCGCCGGTAACCAGACCCTGGCTCTGGTGATCCGCGGTATGGCCCTGGGCCAGATCAGCAATAAAAATGCCCATCGGCTGATCATAAAAGAGGTCAGTGTCGGCCTTTTGAACGGGCTGGTGTGGGCAGTGATTATCGGACTGATTAGCATGTACTGGTTCGACAGCATGATGCTGGGGGTAGTACTCGCCGCAGCGATGTTCGTCAACCTTATCGTCGCAGCGCTGTCCGGCGCCGGTGTACCGATACTGCTAAAGAAACTGGGCATAGACCCGGCCATCGCAGGCAGCGTGGTACTGACCACCGTTACCGACATCATCGGCTTCGTTGCCTTCCTCGGCCTGGCGAGTCTGTTGTTGTTTTAAAAAGATTTAAACGCAAAGAATGCAAAGAAAATTATTTTGCTATAAGCCGGTTTGCAACTTAAAGCTGCCTCCCATCTTTTCATCAAATAAGATTCTTTCTTTATAAACTCTGCGTCTTGGCGTTGAAAGCTCGTAACCTACTCACCCGCTATCGCCATGTTTTGCACCAAAATCGAACCGGTTCGGGTATTGCCGCGCAGGTCAACATCGTTGCCCACGGCAACAATGTCTTTAAACATCTGTTTCAGGTTCCCTGCCACGGTGATCTCGTGGACCGGATACTGGATCTCGCCCTTCTCGACCCAGAAGCCGGCGGCACCGCGAGAGTAATCACCGGTAACCATATTCACCCCCTGCCCCATCAGTTCAGTCACCAGCAGGCCGGTATCCATCTGTTTGAGCAGACCATCAAAGCCCACCGTACCCGGCTGGATCACCAGATTGTGTACACCACCAGCATTACCGGTACTTTGCATTCCCAGTTTGCAGGCGGAGTAAGCATCGAGAATATAGCTTTCAACCACACCATCCCTGACGATGTGGTGTCTACTGGTGGCAACACCATCACCATCAAACGAGGCACTACCCATTGCCTTGGGCAAAAAGGGTTGTTCCTCCAGCTGGATAAAGTCCGGAAATATCGGTTCACCCAGACTGTCCAGCAGGAAACTGGATTTACGATACAGGGCACCACCACGTATCGCAGCAATGAAATTTCCCAATAGAGATGCTGCCGTTTCAGCACTGTAGAGTACAGGGCTCTGTCGACTGCTCAGACTGCGGGCATTAAGCCGTTTTACGGTACGCTCACCGGCCTGTTTGCCAATACTACTGGCCGAGGCCAGATCATTGATATCACGCGCCGAGTCGTACCAGTAATCCCGCTCCATGTTGTTGCCATCACGGGCGATAACGACACAACTGAGGCCATGTCGCGTCGAGGGATAGGCGCCAACAAAGCCGTGGCTGTTACCATAGGCACGAAAACCTTCATGACTGTTGACCGTCGCACCTTCAGAGTTTTCGATACGCGGATCACATTCCAATGCCACCCGCTCGCACTCCTGTGCCAATGATATCGCCGCATCCGGTTCCACCTCCCAGGGATGATAGAGATCCAGATCCGGTTGCTCGGAGGCCATCAGGGATTCCGGGGCCAGACCAGCACAGCCATCTTCAGAGGTATATTTGGCAATATTACAGGCCGCCCGAACGGTCTCTTTTACCGCCTGTGGTGAAAAATCTGTGGTGCTCGCATTGCCCTTGCGTATTCCCCCCTTACCCGAGAAAAAGACACTCACCCCCAGACCTTTATCTCGATTATGTTCAATGGTCTCCACCTCGCCCATGCGCACGGTGGCACTCAGACCGGAAGAGATGCTGACAGCAGCCTCTGCTGAATGGGCTCCCAGTTTGCCCGCCTCCTGTAAAATATCCTGAACCAGCTGTTTTATCTGTGTTTGATCGGGGAATTGCATAATGAAAGTCGCTTGTATTTGCATTTAATGGCGGGGATCGCCCATACTTCACCCCATTCTACTGCCTGCCGATAGCTCAAGACAAACGCCATGAAAAAGAAAGCCAATACCCCACAAGATGACGAGTTGGATGATGAGATCATCAGTCGTTCCGAGATCAAGCGAGAATTTAAGGCCTTGCAGGATCTGGCAAAGGAGCTGGTGGAGCTGAATGACAAACAGCTGGCCAAACTGCCGTTAAACGATATCGTGATGGCTGCGATCATCGAGTCACGCCGTATACATCAGCATATTGCCCGAAAGCGTCATCTTAAATACGTCGCCAAGCAGTTACGAGAGCTGGATGAGGATGCGCTGCGCCAAGGCATGGATGTACTCAGGGATCAGGACAAGGTGGCCAATGCCCGTTTTCATCATATGGAAAAGTGGCGCGATCGCCTGATAAATGAAGGGGATGAGGCCTTTACTGCATTTCTGGATGAATACCCGCATGCCGAGCGCCAGCAGATCCGTCAATTGATCCGCAACGCCCAAAAGGAAAAACTGGCCAACAAGCCGCCTAAATCCTCACGTGCACTATTTCATTATCTGCGCGAACTGATGGAATAAAACACCAGCCAGCTGCAATGATCAAAAAAAACGCCATACATCGTATGGCGTTTTTTTATTACACGCGCCGTAAGCACTCACTCTCTTCTAAAAACCTGCACACCGGCGGTATTGATGCAATAGATCAGGTCGTTGTGCCACCAACGGTAAGACCATCGATACGCAGGGTGGGCTGACCTACACCAACGGGTACACTTTGCCCCTCCTTGCCGCAGACACCGACGCCATCGTCCAGCTTCAGATCATTTCCCACCATACTGATGCGATTCATCGCCTCCGGACCATTGCCGATGAGTGTGGCCCCCTTGACCGGACGGGTAACCTTACCATTCTCGATAAGATAGGCCTCACTGGCCGAAAATACGAACTTGCCCGATGTGATATCCACCTGACCGCCGCCAAAGTTTACCGCATAGAGGCCATTCTTCACCGAGGCGATAATCTCTTCCGGCTCCGATTCACCCGGCAACATATAGGTATTGGTCATACGCGGCATCGGCAAGTGGGCATAGGATTCACGCCGACCATTGCCTGTGCTCTGGACGCCCATCAAGCCGGCATTGTGCTTGTCCTGCATATAGCCCTTAAGGATCCCCTTTTCAATCAACACCGTTTCCTGTGTCGGGGTACCTTCATCATCAATATTCAATGAGCCGCGCCGTTTGTCCATCGTACCGTTATCCACCACGGTACACAGGCTAGAGGCCACCTGCTCACCGACACGACCGGAGAAGGCTGAACTGCCCTTGCGATTGAAATCTCCCTCCAGGCCATGACCTACCGCCTCGTGCAATAAGACCCCCGGCCAGCCAGGCCCCAATACGACCTGCATATTTCCGGCAGGGGCATCTATCGCCTCCAGATTAACCAGAGCCTGACGTACCGCTTCACGCGCATACTCCTGGCCCTTGCTACTGGCAGTAAAATATTCATATCCGAAACGGCCACCGCCACCGGAACTGCCACGTTCCCTGCGCCCGTCCTGCTCGACCAGTACACTGACATTCATACGCACCAGAGGTCGCACATCACCGGCCAGCGTACCGTCCGTTGCTGCAACGAGGATGACATCATGCGCCGCGGCAATACTGACAAATACCTGGCTGATACGCTGATCCAGAGTACGGGTATAGGCATCCAGTTCACGTAACAAGCTCACCTTGTCATCAGCAGATAGACTGTCGATGGGATCAAGCGGCATATAAAGCTGGTGTGCAGAAGGACGATGCCAGGCCTGCATACGGCCATTCTGGCCACTGCGGGCGATGGCACGGGCAGTACCTGCCGCCTCCTGCAGGGCAGGCAGGATGATGTCATCGGAGTAGGCAAAACCAGTCTTCTCGCCACTGATAGCCCGTACACCGACTCCCTGATCGATGTTATGACTACCTTCCTTAACGATACCGTCTTCCAGACTCCAGGACTCATGACGGCCAAACTGGAAATAGAGATCGGCACTGTCGACTCTATGGCTCATGACCTGATCCAGCACCCCTTGCAGGTCTTGTTCAGTCAAACCAGCAGGAGACAGCAACATCTCCTGCGCCAATGCCAGGGTACTACTCATGGCAGATCACAAAATACTTTACGATGTTCCAATGCAGGGAAGCTGCTTCTGGTGGCTTGCACCTTGCGACAATCAACTTCAGCCATCACCACACCGGAACCTTTGGGCAACCTGTCCTGCACCCGTCCCCATGGATCCACAATCATGCTGTCGCCATAGGTCTGACGTCCGTTGGCATGAAAGCCCCCCTGGCAGGGTGCGATCACATAGGCCAGGTTTTCTATCGCGCGGGCACGGACCAGAGTCTCCCAGTGTGCCTTGCCGGTAATATCGGTAAAAGCCGAGGGCAGAACTATCACCTCGGCACCCTCACGGGCCATGTACCGGAATAGCTCGGGGAAACGCAGGTCGTAGCAGATGGCCAGACCCAACTTGCAGAATGGTGTTTCTACAATTACGATTTCGTCGCCCGGCTCAATGGTCTCAGACTCCCGATAGGTTTCATTTTGATTGTTTTCCGCAAGATTGACATCAAACAGATGGATCTTGTCATAGCGGGCAACACGCTCGCCCTGATCGTTATAGACCAGACAGGCAGCACGAACCTTGTTAGCGGCATCGGCCTTGATTGGCACCGTTCCACCGACCAGCCAGACATGGTGCTTGCTCGCCTGCTCTTTAAGAAAGTTCTGAATCGGTCCATTGCCGTCTTCTTCCATAATGGTGACCTTGTCGGTCTCTTTCATACCCATTAAGTAAAAATTTTCAGGCAGAGCCACCAGTTTGGCCCCCTTGGCAACGGCCAGACTGATCAAACGAGCCGCCTCTATCAGATTGGCATCTACCTTGGGACCCGAGGCCATTTGTATCGCTGCAACTAAACTCATATCTACTCCACCATAATGGACGCCGAAACTCTGCGACTAATTTCCATATAGTACTTCCAGTTCTATAACATCTTTTGTAGAGCTACCTGGACGCAGTTCAATACGCTCAGGAGCCAGCCCCAGTGCCCACAACCATGAGCGCAGCTCTTCTACCCAAAGACGACCTTCATCGCCGCCTGGATATTTTAAACGTAAGCGGTTGGCAGAAGAGCTCAACACCTCCTGCACAGCAGGACGTACTCCAGCCATTTGCAGTATACGCTCGCCACTTCTGGGGCCAGCCCACTCGGCTGCGCTCAGCAAGTAGATGGGCTGCCCGGCGACCTGTGTACTGACAAACAGAAAGGCAAAGAAAAAGACCATTTCACGCATAGTGTTGAGGATAACACAGGGGGTATGAGATAGGGCAGTACATGAATCACTCAAATTACCTGGCCAGGAGGCTAATTAATACTGCTCACTACCGGGTCCTCCCAGCTACCGGTGATTTTGTACAGCAGACGAGAATTCTTATCTACATCCAAAACCTTTTCCATCACCCACAACACGACCCCGGTCTGTATACCCCCCGCCAGGGCACCGGCCACAAAGTAACTGCTGCCGTCACCCAGCGCCACAATAACATCCTGGTCATAATCACGGGCCTCTAAACCGATGCGGCCGGAGAGGAATACACGAGCAGATGATGAGAGGATGGTCATATTCCTGGTACGGGCATTACCATCCTCTATATTGAATTCACCCTGTATCGAATCGAAGCGATATCCTTTACCAAATATATCTCGAAAATCCAGCGCCAGTCGTCTGGGCAGTGCCTGGAAACTCAACAGCCCCAAAACCCTGCCGGCACCAGGCTCCACATTAAGTAAACGGCCATTTTTAATGTTAAATGCCAGCTTCCCTTCTACCGCCTTAAGTACAAACTTGTCCGGTGAACCGGGCCAGCGTATATCACCATTCAGCTGTAAGTCACCACCCTGTATAGGAGAATCAAAACCCAGCTTCGATAACAGGGCTTCTGCATTGCGTGCATGAGCATGAATACTAAGAGCAGTTAAAGGAGAGTCTCCCTGCTGCCAATAACCCTTGCTGGAAAAACTCATCATAGGCCCATCAAAATTAAGCGCATCTATCTTGTAACCTGAATTGAATGGATCTGCATTAAGTGTAAAGCGACCCAACTTTAGCTCCTTATATTCCAGCTGCTGGATGTTTACCCTTAAAATCGGCAGAGAAGCCGGATTGGGTTTTCTCACCTTTTTCATCACCACACCATCTACTTCTTCGACGGCGAGTACCCCCATATAATCCAGGTCCAGTTCCCAGGGTAATTTTACCGATAAACCATTGGCGCTCTTGCTATGAGACAATTCGGTCATCCAACTCGACAGAGGGAAATTCTCCAGACGGCCACTCAGTCGCAACACATCAGAATCCGGAATATGAGGCATTCCAGGACCAAAGTGCAAATCACCTCGTCGTAGCAGCGTAGTTTCACCACTATTGTCCAGCCAGAATACACTATGAATATTCTTGCCGAGAGAAAACTGGAACTGCTGGGTATTTGCATTCCACAGTGCAGAAAAATCTTGTCTCGATTCAGCCGACTTATATAAAGGATGGGGCAGGTTTATCGCCATGCCCTGCATATCCGATTTTATCGTCAGCAACGTCTCCTGTTGAGCCCCCTGTCGCATCGACAAACGGGTCTTGTACAGACTTTCACCCTCGATTGAATCCAGTAAACCAATCTTCAATTCATTCTGTAATTCAGAGGCATGGGCGCGCCCCTGTAGTTCAAGTGAAATAAGCCGTCCATTGTTGAGCTGCTCGGTTGACACATTGAGTTGTGCGGGCTGAGAGAAAACCTTGCCCTGAATAGAGTCGGAATAATACCCCTGTTCGGTAAATAACAGCGTGCCATAAACAGAATTCGCCGCTAGCCGTCCATCACCAAACCTTGAATATAGAGTACTGTCTTTTAACTCCAGCTCACCGCGATAACGCGTAGTGCCCAAATCCTTGCGCAACGGTATACTCATGGCCAGATCCAGAACACTATCGCCCGACACCTTCATCTGTCGAACCTGTTTTGATAATGATTCGTTCAACGGACTTTGATGTATAAAGTCCAGAGCCTGTGCTGTCTTGCCCTGAATATGCCCATTCAATTCTAACCAGGGCTGACGAAATTCATCTATATGAGCGGTGAAGCTTTTTACCGACATACCCTGCACCGTGGCGGAACTGGTCGCAATGTGCATACCCGCTACAGCAAAATTAATATCGGCCTGTATATCATGAAAGTCGGGCCATTTTTCCAGATAACTGAGTGATAGCTTTTCTGCTTTGAAATCTACCTCGAACTTGCCCTGTTTTTCACGGAACGGAAATGCCCCCTTGGTCAACCAGCCTCGATAGACGACACCACCATCATGCAAGCTCCCCGACTGTAGCGCCCGGTCCAGCCAGCTCACCAATGTCGGCTTCATCACATTAACCGGATAAAACCGTTTCAGCTCGCTAACACTGGTATTATCAAAGCGTGCCAATAGATCCAGATAACCAGGCAGTTTATCGTTGGCCAATATAAGGTGCATACGCGCCACCATATCGGCATCGCGTCCATCTACCGCAAGATGCTCACTCATTACATGCCAGGTACCATCATGCTTACGCCATTGAAGCAATCCATTCAAACTGTTGATAGCCCATGGATAACGAAAAACATGTGCAATATCCAACTGCATACTACGACTGGAGACCATACTCGAGCCAGAATTTTCATCCATCCATACAACAGCATCTAATCCGCTAAAGCGGGGTATTTTTTTCCATGCCTGTGCAGAGAGATCACGGGTACGAAATGCCAGGTCATACGTTACTGATTTGTTCTGTGGTTGTTTCCAGCTCAAATACAAATCACGAATCTCGCCGGACAGGGCCAGTTTATTCAGGTCTACATACTGCTCTGCATCAACAAATTCTGATACCTGCAGAAATTTACGAATATCCTGTACATATAAAAGACTGGCTTGTGCCTCTATGGATTTACTTTGCGTATTAAATCCTATACGTATTCGAGCTGGCTCCCGAACGATAGCCTTATCAAGCAACTCCAGTTTCTCGACATCCAGCATCCACTGCGATGTCGAATCATGCTGCAAATGAAAACGGCTATTCACCTGCTCTACCCGAAAAGGTGTTCTCTGTGCATCTGAATCAAGTTGAAACTCGGTGACATTTATATTTCCGTAGAACGAAACAGGCTTCAAACCTTGCCATGTTGACCATAGGCGTATACTTGCAAGTCCCTGTGTCTTAAGCTTCTGTGCAGAAAAGAAAGTCTTTTGTAGTTTCTCAAGGTCCACCGCATGAGCAAGAGCGAAGGTGGATATTTTCCAGCTGGATATGTCCTGCATATCCGTTGCTTCGATATCAACGGAAAAACCTGTTTGCCTGACAAGATCTTCTGACAAGAGAAGGACACCATCGATCTGATGCCTGGAACCTGAATTCTTTAATGAAATCTCTGTGGCTTGAAATGTAATATGCTTATCGGTTGAACGATCCAGATAATCCACATGAACTTGATCTACGCTTAAACGGGCATTTTCAAACAGCCACTTTAATACCGGAGGATAGGTATCTCCATTTACTTCGGTACTGGAGTCTACTTTCACGCCGATGCCATTAATGGAATAGGTGAGATCCTTTTCACGCACTATCCTAAGTTCCGTACCACTAAGGTAAAGATTGACAGGTATAGCCTTTTCTTCCTGCAGTGATTTTCTTATCGAAAAACCGATACCCATACGAGCAAGTTTAAACTGAACATCTTTCTCCCCTGCGTCATAGATCTTTAAATCCTCCAGTACCAGAGTGGGAGACAGGCCATTTAATTCCGCGGTCATACTGCCCACGCTAACCTTTTGACCCAAAGACTTACTAAGCGAATCCTCCAGATCAGTACGGTAACCTTCTGTATATGGAAGGATCAGACGCACGACGGTTAGGGTGACTGCAGCCAGTACCAGTAGTGTAACCACCAGCGTCCAGATCCAACCATAAAACCGGTATAGAAAATTGTTGGGATCGACCTTAGCCATTAAAGTAGCACAACATCAAATTGTTCCTGGGTATAGAGGCTTTCTACCTGAAAGCGTACGGATTTCCCGATAAAGGTTTCCAGTTCGGCCATACTGGTGGACTCCTCATCCAGCAGGCGGTCGACCACCTCTTGTGATGCAAGAACCAGATATTCACTGGCTTTGAACTGACGCTCTTCACGCAGGATCTCTCTAAAGATCTCATAGCAAACCGTTTCCGTCGTCTTGATGGTGCCACGTCCCTGGCAGGTCGGGCAGCATTCACACAAAATATGCTCCAGACTTTCACTGGTACGTTTACGGGTCATCTCAATCAGACCTAAAGGAGAAACCTCACATATATTGGTTTTTGCATGATCTGTCGAAAGATGTTTTTCCAGTGCGTCCATTACCTGCTGTCGATGTTCTGCATCCAGCATGTCGATAAAATCTATGATAATAATGCCGCCCAGATTGCGCAGACGTAATTGCCTTGCCAGCGCATGTGCTGCTTCCAGGTTAGTCTTGAAGATAGTCTCTTCCAGATTCCGATGGCCGACAAAGGCCCCGGTATTTACATCGATGGTGGTCATCGCCTCGGTTTGATCAATCACCAGATAACCGCCGGATTTTAGATCAACCTTGCGTTCCAGAGCCTTGTGAATCTCATCCTCAACACCATAGATATCAAAAATCGGACGTTCACCCGGGTAGTATTCAATATGCGGCTCCAGCTCGGGGATAAAACGGGCGGCAAACTTCTTTACTCGTGCGAAGGTCTCATTGGAGTCGATGCGTATCTTGTCGACACTGGCTCCGACCAGATCCCTCATAACCCGCATCACCAGTGAAGGATCCTCATGTATCAGCGTACCGGTCTTGGCACTGGCAGTTTTCTCCTGTGCTGCTGACCAGAGCTTGGCCAGATAGGCCATATCGGCACAGATATCCTCCTCGCTAATACCATCAGCCACGGTGCGAATAATATAGCCGCCACCGCCAAACTCAGGAGTGTGATGTTGAATGACCTCTTTCAGGCGACTGCGTTCATCATCAGCCTCCAGTTTTTGCGAAACACCAACGTGTTCACTAAAAGGCATATAAACCAGATAACGTGATGGCAGGGAGATATGCGTGGTCAGGCGTGCGCCCTTGGTACCAAGAGGGTCCTTAACTACCTGCACCAGGATCTGCTGGCCTTCGTGCAATAGTTTACCAATCTCTACCTCGCCCTTGTTTACACTGTCACTCTCACTCTGATGGATGTCCGAGGCATGCAAAAAGGCTGTACGTTCCAGACCAATGTCAACAAAGGCAGCCTGCATACCTGGCAGGACTCGACAGACCTTACCTTTATATATATTCCCCACCAGCCCAAGTCGACTGGCTCGCTCTATGAGTACCTCCTGCAATACGCCATTCTCTACCATGGCGATACGGGTCTCTCTGGGGGTAACGTTGATCAGTAACTCTTCACTCATGATAATTCCGTGTTCTCTTTTATCCCTACTGTAAAACCGATAATCCGAAGGATTCCAACAACTGTGCCGTCTCGAACAATGGCAGCCCCATCACCGCAGAATAACTGCCGTTTAGGTGTTCAATAAAGATCGCTCCCAGCCCTTGTACGGCGTAACTACCGGCCTTATCGACAGGTTCTCCACTGAACCAGTATCGCTCCATCTCAGCGCTACTGATCTGACGGAACTGCACCTCACTGATATTCAGCTCGGTCTGTTGCCGCCCCTGATTGTTGATTAAGGAGACAGCGGTCATCACCTGATGGCTACGGCCAGACAGGCGTGCCAGCATTGCCAGGCCATCCTCCTGTCCCTGCGGCTTGCCCAGAATAGTACCATCCACCACCACCGAGGTATCGGAACCCAGTAGCAAAATCGTCTCGTCCGAAGGAATCTCGTTTAACATCAACAGTCCTGCCCGTGCCTTCTCTGCAGCCAGGCGACAGACATACTCCTCTGGCGACTCAGCAGCCAGAACATGCTCGGGGATATCCGGAGAGAGGGTCTCGAAAGTGACACCGATTTGTGCCAACAGTTCACGCCGACGCGGCGAGGTAGAGGCAAGATACAGACGTGGTGTCCGGGTATGCATACTGATCCTTTAGGTAAACTAGCGGTGATAGGGGTGATTCTTGAGGATGCTCCAGGCCCGGTATAACTGCTCGGCAACCAGAATTCGTACCATCGGATGCGGCAGGGTCAGACGCGACAGTGACCAGCTGGCATCCGCGAGGCGAAAGCACTCCGCCGAGAGACCCTCAGGACCACCGATCAGCAATGCCACATCCCGGCCCATCGACAACCAGCCATCCATTTGCGTCGATAGTTCCTGGGTATCCCAGGCCTTGCCACGCAGATCCAGCGCGATCACCAGCGCCCCCTTGGGGATAGCCTGCTGCATACGCTTGCCTTCATCGGCCATGGCCCGTTCCAGATCCATGCCCTTGCCACGCTTGCCCGGTGCCAGTTCCAGCAGATGTAGCTGGCACTCTGCGTTCATACGCTTGGCATACTCCTGATAGCCCTGCTCCACCCAGGCGGGCATGCGTTGACCGACGGCGATCAGGTGTATACGCATGGATTAATCGTTTGTCTCTTCTGGTGCTTCGCTGGCACCGGTCTCCCACAACTTCTCCAGATTATAGAAGTCGCGTATCTCCGGCATCATCACATGCACCACCACGTCGCCCAGGTCTACCAGTACCCATTCACCATCGCTCTCGCCCTCCACACCGATAGGCGGGTGGCCGGCCTGCTTGGCCTTGGTGACGACATTGCCGGCCAGCGATTTCAGATGCCGGGATGAGGTACCACAGGCGATCACCATGACATCGGTAATGCTGCTCTTGCCACGTACGTCGATGACCTTGAGGTCCTGGACCTTGAGGTCTTCCAGTGCATCGATAACCAGTTTTTTCAGTTCTTCAATTTCCATCATAACTCTTCAATGTTTAATACAGGTCGTTCGACCGGATGAATTCCAATACCTTCTCAGGCAATAAATATCGGGGGTCCCGCCCCGCCGCCAGCAATGCACGGATATGGGTGGAGGAGATCTCCAGTTGGCTCACGGGCTGGAAATAGAGCGCACCGGCCGGACTCTTTTGTAGTGGCCCTATATCCTCCACCTGCCGATGCCGGATCTCTGCCGCGAGGGCTTCGCTGCGACCTGACCCGGCCAGCTCG
>Ga0224506_10001285_pt1 | contig 18132 bp, 10 predicted proteins | sample SF_Jan12_sed_USG_2_FD_169108 | JGI IMG/M metagenome (GOLD analysis project Ga0224506, IMG submission 169108) | Sediment microbial communities from San Francisco Bay, California, United States - SF_Jan12_sed_USGS_8_1 | ecosystem: Environmental > Aquatic > Marine > Sediment | place: USA... | reverse complement strand
AACAGATTAAATCAGAAACCGAAACTATTACGCTTTCTGATTTAAACCCCGATGGCGTTATAAAACTTTCCTCAGGAAAAAAGCGTCACGCCTTGTTACGTGCGATTTAATATATTTAAAATCAGTTTGCCTTTGGTGCGCCTTCAGCAGGGGGGCTTAGCTCTTTTTCCTTGGCGCTACCGCTGAATATTCCACGCAGCACGCCCGGGGCCAGTGCCGACAATGGATTAAAATTAATTTCCAGCTTATCGCCTTTGTTTTTCATGGAATAAGTAGCGGCAAAAACACCGCTGCCTTTTTCCGGACCGGAAAGTATCTGCCCGATAATAGGAATATTGCCCAGCAACGAGTTAATGGCGTAAGCGGGAACAACCGTTCCTTCGATATCTAATATTTTTCCTTCGAAATCGGCTTTACCGCTGGCGGTCAAACCGATTGACGGGCCAGACGTTCGGGCTTCTTTTATTTCAAGCACGCCTTCATCAAGTGAAAAAGGGATCTCAAGTATATCAAAGTTAAGGCCCTCGCCCTGAAGTGCGTCAAGCACGCCTGTAAGGGAAAGAACCCCCACCAGGCTTGCCAATGCCGGGGCTTCTTTCAGGGCATAATCTTGTACCTTTACAATGCCCGATAGCGGTGCGTCTTTATCGGTTCCTTCGTAGGTTGCCTCAAGGCGCAACTTGCCGCCAATTACCAGATCGTAAACATCAAGCGCACGTAATGCGGCACCGGCATTGTTGGAAAGAATACCAAATCGTCTTTCATTTTTTTCTTCGTATGTTTCAAGGCGAAGATTAATTGTGTCGACCTCGCTGACGCGCCCGCCCATATCAAGCTTTTTCCAAAGCTTTCCTTTACGATAAATTGTTCCTATAAAATCATGAACCGCCCGGTTTTCGGCAAACCATAATGTTTTAAAATCAGCCGCGCCTGAAAACACAAACTCTGTTTCATCTAGCGAGCCTTTGGCTAGATCTTTTCCAACGCCTAAAAAATCTCTCCACATTACGCTTGCGTCAAATTCATCCCCCAGCAAGGATACTTCCCATGTGCCATCGTCATGAGGAACCATAGATCCGGAAAATGATGTTCTACGGGTAACTACCTTTTTAATGTTTATTACATCTATTTTTCCGTCTTCGCGAAATATGGCCGACCCAGTAACATCCATTTCCGGTGCGCTTATCTCAAAAGACGGTATTTCTACCGGGTTTTCACCCTTTAAGCGTAGCTCAAGCACCGCGTTGCCAGGCACGCCAACTTGTTTTGACCAGCCAAGCTCGGGCGCTGCCATGTATATATTTGCAAGATCTATTCTGGCCGAAAGCGAACGAGTATCATCGCCAAAAACCGTATAACTGACATTCGCTTCGGCACCGCCACTTAAATAGTTACTAATAATTTGTGGGAATTTTATACCCATATCGCCAAGCCCGAGCACATTATCTATGCGCCCGGTTAATTCATATTTATCGCGAAAAATTGCACTATCGGAAAAATCATGGTGCCACAACAGGCCAACGGGAACACCCCCCAACTTTGCAGTACCGATTGCGCTTAACTTTGCGTTGTCTACTTGTATTTCCAGATTGCCCATGGACAAGTTGCGGTCAAAAAGTATCTCGGAAAACTCTGCCCCTACAAGTTTTGATGTAGCGCTGGCAGTTACGTCTTCAACCCCAAGATCCCTTTTGAATGGAAAATGAATTTTCAAGGTGGTTTCAGAATCACCTGATGTTTTTGTTGGGTCTATGCCTATTTCTTTGGCAAAATTAAATGGATCATTATCTATTAACGCCAGTGACGATGCTATGGGGCCAGAAATATCAAGCCTGAAATCGGCTTCGGGGTCATCCGTGTTAAGTTTGGTAAAATTAATTTCGCCGCCATTTACTATTATACCATCATTAGCGACAGTGCGATTAAGCGTTATATCAAAGCTATCGCCATCAAAGGTCGCATTACCCGAAGCGTTGGTCACGCCCGGCATCGGCGGCAAGTAATTGACGGTTATTCCTTGACCTTCTATTGCGCCTTCAAGTTTTTCAAAGTGCACGCCATCTTTTGTGGAAATCATTGACAGCGATATCTCGGCCTTGGGCGAAACGCCGGTTGGCATATGTTCCAAAACCCACTTTCTGGCATCAACTGCCACAATTTTTGGCCAAAAATCGCTAAGCCTTTCCATCCGCATATCGTAAAGAACGCCAGAAAGACCAAGTGAAATAGCATCTTGGGGAACGCCTGAGCCGGGCCAGTTTATGCCGTTAATTTTTGCCCTTATTTTGGCTATTGGCCCGCCTAAATCAATTTCGGCCCCGGCAATTTCAATTTGTCTTTCGTTTCCTGCGTATCTTCCGGCCAGCGCAATTCGTTTGAGCGGCATTTCCATATCAAGCGGCGAAGGCAAATAAACCTTTTCGCCATCTGCCAGATTGATATCTAGTTCGTTGATTTCAATGTTTTGATAGACCCCTTCAAATCGTCCGATTATTTTTAGACCATCAATTTTTATTCGCTGCGCGTAAGGCAGCATATCAATCTCGGCGGCGAGCTTAACCGGAAGCGCGATGTACCCACCATCGCCGATTAAATCAAAGCCAAGGCTCTCTATCTGGCCATTACTTGATGCGTTGAATGTTACGGTTCCTGACAATGGAACATCAATTGCCGAAACTATATCAATCTCGGGAAACATTTGCGCTAACATTGATGGGTTTAGCTGTTCAAAGCTAATGCCAAAATCAAAACGTTTAAGGTTATTATCAAAAGTTCCCTGTATGGATATATCCGCCACCTTGCCTAATATATCTATGCCAAGGCTAAGCTCTGCTTCAAGACCGTTTTCAATTTTGTGTAGTCTGGCATCGGCCATTGGCGCATTCCAGGCAATCCCCATCATGTTATCAACGTACGTAAGCTGACCGGAAACAATGTTTACCCGGGAAAGATAGCTCATGGGATGGGATGGTGCTTCTGCTTGTAGCATTGCACCAAGAAGCTTTGCGGCAAACTCTCCTGAATTATTATTATCGCCCTCAAAGCCAAACTTGAAATTTCCATCAGCATCACGAACAGCCATTAGGTCGGGGCCAAAAAATTCAATACTTCTTGGAGCAAGGATGCCTTCTAATAATGCGCGCGCACTAAACGATACCGATACTTCCGGAACCGATGCAATTTGTTCACCATTTTCAAGCGATGCCCGCATATTGACCATGCGGATATCGAGCGTGCGCTCCCACCCTGCCCACGTAAGGATTGTATCTTCCAAGGCTATATCAAGGGTACCGTCGTGCAATTCGTTTAATGAATCTTGCAATGTAGGGGTTAAAAATGACAGCGAAACCGGACCGGTGCTTAGACGCCAGGCAACAAACAGGGTTGCAATAAAAACACCGACGCCTAAGCCGCCGATAATCTGCATTATTGATCTTATGGTTCGCTTGAACAGTGGACTTCCCCCTCAATCTCGAGGCATTCTAACGCAGCACTATTTAAAGATGTATATAATGGTATTTATTACTAAATTATGCTTATCGGCCAAATAGATACATACTTATAGATGACAGCGGACACCAAATAATATGCATTTTTTCGGTTTTGACCCCAAGCATATACCAGCTTCGCCAGATAGGGCCCGGGTTGATTTGGGCTGGGACCGCCTAGGCGAGCGCGCATCCCACGACCCTGAACTTATTAAATTCGTTGAAAGCCTAAAAAATGACCCGCTGGCCGGAAGATTGGCCGAATCGATTTTTGCCAACAGCCCCTTTTTGGCTCATTGCATGCAATCTGACCCCAAGTTCGCCCGTGAACTGTTCACCCGCGGCCCCGATGAATGTCGCGAAAGTGTTTTTGCCGACACAACCGAAGGGGCAAAAGGCATGGGCGAGGACGAATTAAAAAAACATCTAAGAATTCAAAAGCGCCGGGTGCAGTTATTGGCTGGAGTGGGCGATATAAACGGCCTGTGGAATTTGGACCGGGTCACCGAAACCTTGAGCGACTTTGCCGATACAGCGGTTAGCGCCGCTTCGTCACATTTGTTGCGCTATCTTGAAGATAGGGGGGCAATCAAAATTGCCAACCAGACCAACCCAGAAATTGGATCAGGTTTAATAATACTTGGTCTGGGCAAGCTCGGCGGGCGAGAACTAAATTATTCCAGCGATATAGATATTATAATTTTGTTTGATCCCGACATAGTGCAATCCGACAAACCTGAAGAATTGCAAAGCAACTTCGTAAGGTTGGCAAAAAAGCTTGTAAGCATTCTAGATGATCGCACGGCTGACGGCTATGTGTTTCGTACCGATCTGCGTCTTCGTCCTGACCCTGGGTCAACACCGCTGGCGATTTCAACCATGGCGGCTGAATCTTATTATGAATCTATAGGTCAAAATTGGGAACGCGCGGCAATGATAAAGGCCCGCCCCATTGCGGGTGATATCGAAGCGGGTAAAAAGTTTTTGGCATATTTAAAACCGTTTATTTGGCGAAAGAGTTTAGATTTTGCAGCCATTGACGACATTCATTCAATAAAACGCCAAATCAATGCCCATCGCGGCGGAAGCAAAATTGAACTTTACGGACACAATGTAAAGCTTGGTCGCGGTGGCATACGAGAAATAGAATTTTTTGCCCAAACCCAACAACTTATATGGGGCGGTCGTAACAGAGACTTGCGCACGGCCCCAACCCAAAAGGCGATAAGGGCGCTTTGCGATGGAGGTATGGTAAAAAGTGAAGTCGCAGAGCAATTAATAGATTCATATATTTTCTTGCGCCAGGTTGAGCACCGCCTGCAAATGGTTGATGATGAACAAACCCATTCATTGCCCGATGATGACGCCGGTATTGAAAAAATTGCAATTTTTTTAGGTTTTCCAAACGGCAAAGATTTTGCCGAAAAAATTATTTCTGTAATGCAAAGCGTTGAAGCTATTTATGCTAAACTATTTGAAGAAGCCCCTTCGTTAAGTTCTGCCGACGAAGGGCATGGAAATTTGGTTTTTACCGGTGGGGAAAGCGATCCGGAAACACTTAAAACACTTGCCAATCTTGGGTTTACAAACGTTGCCGGCGTTGATGCAACCGTGCGCGGTTGGCACCATGGGCGCTATCGCTGCACCCGCTCAACCCGCGCGCGCGAACTTTTAACCGAACTTATGCCAATAATCTTAAGTGCGTTTGGGCGCACCAGCGAACCAGACAACGCGTTCATGCGCTTTGATTCATTCCTTTCCAAACTGCCCGCCGGCGTCCAGCTTTTTTCCATGTTTCAGGCCAACCCTGACCTGCTTGACCTTATTGCTGAAATAATGGGAACCGCACCAAGGCTTGCCGAGCATCTGGCGCAAAAAGTGGGTATTTTAGACGGCGTTCTAAACCGGGATTTCTTTAATCCACTGCCGGGCAAAGACGAATTGAAAATTGATCTCGGGCGCGCATTGGAAGAAGCAACCTGCTTGGAAGATGTTCTTGATATAACTAGGCGTTGGGCAAAAGACAGAAAGTTCCAAATAGGTGTGCAGGTGCTTCGCGCCACACTGGATGAACACGGTTCGCAACGCGCCCTTTCAGATGTTGCCGAGGTTATTATTAATGCACTGCAGCCACTGGTCGAAGACGATTTCGCCAAAACCCATGGACGCATCAAAGACGGTAAAATGGTAATAATTGCTTTTGGCAAGATGGGTGGTCGGGAAAAAACGCCAACGTCCGATTTGGATTTAATTTTTATTTACGATTTTGATAAAACGGTTGAAAAATCAGACGGCACCAAACCATTGGCCCCAAGCCAATATTTTTCCCGCCTAAGTCAGCGATTGATAAATGCCCTTTCCGCCCCCACCGCAGAAGGATCGCTTTACGAAGTTGATATGCGCCTTAGGCCATCGGGCAGTTCCGGGCCAATTGCCACAACGTTAGAAAGTTTCGAATCTTACCAAAAAAATGAATCATGGACATGGGAACACATGGCCTTAACTAGGGCAAGATCCATTTCCGGACCAATGGATTTAAGAAAATCGTGTGACGATATTATTCACCAAGCGCTAATAACAAAAAGAGATCCGGAAAAACTTGTACTTGCGGTTTGCGATATGCGCGAAAGAATCTACAAAGAACACGGAACCGACACCCCGTGGGCAATAAAACATTATCGCGGCGGCTTGGTTGATGTGGAATTTATTTCACAGTACCTGCAGCTACTACACGGCAATGATAAACCTGATGTTTTATCTACCAATACAAGGGCGGCCCTTGTAAAAATGGGTGAGTTGGGTATTTTAAAAAATGATATTTCCGCAAATCTTGTGGCGGCACTTGACCTGTGGCAATCAATTCAGGGCTTGGTGCGCCTAACCACAGTATACGATATGCGAAAACAGCGTGATTATGTTTTGCCGGAAAGTTTGAGCAAGATTTTTTTTCAAGTAGCAAATGTAAATTCCATTGAACAGTTAGAAGAAAAAATGCAAAAAACTGCCGCTATGGTGATGCAAATATACGATGAAATAATTAAAAAACCTGCCGATATTGCAAGGCAACACGTTGACCCGGAACAAATAAAATAAATCATTGGGAGAATATCCATGACGCTTAAAATTGGCGACAAAGCGCCGGCATTTAACCTGCTGTGCGATAATGATAAAAAAATAAAGCTTTCCGATCTTAAGGGAAAAAAAGTTGTGCTTTATTTTTATCCAAAAGATTCAACGCCCGGATGCACCCAAGAAGGATTGGACTTCAAGGAACTTCATGCCAAATTTAAACGTGCAGGCGCGGTTGTTCTGGGCGCATCAAAAGACAGCGTTGCCCAGCACAAAAATTTCAAAGAAAAACAGGGTTTTCCATTTAATTTATTGTCAGATGAAGATGGAAAGTTATGCGAAGATTATGGTGTGTGGATAAAGAAAAAAAATTATGGCCGTGAATACATGGGAATCGAACGCGCCACATTTCTGATTAACGAAAAAGGAAAGATTGCCAACATCTGGCACGCGGTAAAGGTAAAAGGTCACGCCGAAGAAGTGCTGGCAAAGCTAAAGGAAATATAAAGCATAATTATGAACAACCCCCCAACACTTTCTCGGGCTGCTTTAGATATTTTAGAGCAAGGCGAACCGCTGGAAAAAGTGCGCTTAAGCTTTAATTACGCCAAAGACTGGAAAGACGGCAAAATAACAACCATAGGCAAAGAGGCCCCGCTGCTGCGCCCTGCCCGCCCAGCCAAACCACAACTTTTAGACCCGGCAAGAATGCCCCGTCGTTCGACTGGGAAAAGTGGTCGCATCGCGCTGTTGCACGCAATAGCCCATATTGAATTAAATGCTATTGATTTGGCTTGGGATATAATTTTGCGTTTTTCAACCGGGGAAACATCAGATGAAATGCCAAAACAATTTTTTGATGATTGGGTTAATGTCGCCAAAGACGAGGCAGAGCATTTTAAAATACTAAATGAACATTTGAATAATTTGGGTGCACAATATGGTGATTTGCCCGCCCATGATGGCCTGTGGGAAGCGGCGATAAAAAGCGATGACGATATTTTGGCCCGCCTTGCCTTGGTTCCGATGATACTTGAGGCCCGCGGCCTTGATACCACACCTAAAACAGTAGCAAAGCTACTTGCCAGTGGTGATACAAAAACCGCAGAAATAATGCAACAAATCACCGATGACGAAATTTCCCACGTTGAGGCCGGCGTCAGGTGGTTTGAACATATTTGTAAAATCCGTGGGCTTGAACCAATTCCCCACTTTCATGGTCTACTGAAAAGCAGGTTCAAAGGGCAGTTAAAACCTCCATTTGCCTATGATTTGCGCGCCAAGGCGGGAATGGACATTGGCTATTACGACCAAGTATCATAAATTTACAAACTATGTTTAATTTAAAATCACAACCAATACCTTATGGACAACGGGCATGAGCGAAGAAAAAAATAAAACCCCTGAAAAGCCTAATAAAGAGGCGGAAAGCCCGTTGCCGACAGACGATAGCGCGGGCGATAGCGATATTGAAAACATTGAATCCGGCGATGATGGCAAAGACCCAGGAAGATTTGCCGGCCCTATTGCAATATTGCGGCAAAAATTAAAATTCATCATTGCCGGGGCTGGTGTGGTTGTGCTGGTTGGCGGTGGTGCGGGTATTTATTATTCCGGTCTTGGCAAAATAATTTCTGATTCTTTTTCCGGAACCCCGCGGGCTGAGCTTGATCTGCCTGAACTTTCCAGATTCCACGATATGGCGGTAATAACCGTGGACCTTAAACCCAGCGCAAAACGAGCAAGGCCGTTTATCCGTTTGGTTATGACGGTTGAAGTTTACGGCGAAGCTGGTCAAATCAAGCTTGTTGAAGAAGAGGCAAAAATATTGGATGCGGTGCAAACATTTTTACGCGACCGCACGGTCGAAGAATTATCGGGACAAGAAGGAACAAAAAAATTGCGCGAAGACCTGTTAGAGGTGGTCAATCACGCAATGATTCCGGAAAAGGCCATTACCGTATTGTTCAAGGAAATATTGGTTCGCTAACGCAAGCCAAATAACCTAATCGGCGTTTCCTTTTACCCGCTGTGCCAATGCGGCCTCCATGAATTGGTCCAAATCGCCATCAAGCACCGCCGAGGTATTGGACGTTTCAACATTGGTGCGGGTATCTTTTACCATTTGATATGGTTGTAATACATAAGAACGTATTTGATGGCCCCAACCAATGTCGGTTTTGGCATCGTGTTCGGCTTGTGATTCTGCTTCGCGTTTTTGTAATTCGGCTTCGTAAAGGCGCGCTTTCAGCATGCTGAATGCCGATGCACGGTTTTTATGTTGTGAACGATCACTTTGACATTGCACCACTATGCCGGTTGGCAAATGGGTAATCCTAATCGCGCTATCGGTTTTATTAACGTGTTGGCCGCCTGCGCCCGATGCCCGGTAGGTATCAATGCGCAAATCTTTATCCTGTATATCAATTTCAATGTTGTCATCAATTTCCGGATAAACCCAAACGGAAGTAAAGCTGGTATGTCTGCGCGCGGATGAATCATACGGCGAAATTCGCACCAAGCGATGAACCCCGCTTTCGGTTTTTAACCAGCCATAAGCATTTTCACCGCTCACTTTTATAGTGGCCGATTTTATGCCAGCTTCTTCGCCAGCGCTTTCTTCCAACCATTCTGTTTTATGCCCATGTGCTTCCGCCCAGCGCACATACATACGCATTAACATTTCCGCCCAATCTTGGGCTTCGGTTCCGCCCGCTCCGGCATGAACCTCAAGGAAACAATTATTTTTATCGGCTTCACCAGAAAGAAGGGTTTTTAATTCAGCCTTTTCGGCCCTTGCCTTTGCGCTGGCCAAGGCGGCTTCGGCTTCGGTTATTATTCCTTCGTCGCCTTCAAGTTCGCCCATTTCTATCAATTCGATATTGTCGGTAAGTTCGGATGCAAGATTATCAATTTCTTTTATCTGTTCATCCAAGCTGGTGCGTTCGCGCATCAACGATTGCGCCTTATCGGCATCGTTCCATAGGTTTGGATCTTCGGCGAGCGAATTTAGCTCATCAAGGCGCAGGCGGGCATTGTCATAGTCAAAGATGCCTCCTCAACAGTTCCAGTGACTGTTTGATGGCTTGGGCGTTTGCTTCGGCTTCGGCACGCATGGCTTGATATATCCCTTTGGGGGTAGATTTTATAATTTCACTTTGGGTGAAAGGTTTTTAACCTCAACCGCCCGCCTTAGGCAAGCTATCAATACAGCCCGCCCGTTCCGACCGCAGGGTTTCCGGCCTTGTCCTCGGACAGGCCAAGAACACGCGATTGCTCGGTTGGAATGGTGCCGTTTTTAAAAGCTTCCCATATTACATTTTTTTCTCCCGGTAACGCCGGAAGCCCGGACGTGGGGTTAACCCGCACCATGCGAATTCCGGGCGGTATACGAAACGGTGTTTCGGTGTAATTTACTAAAGCTTCTTTCATAAAATCCCTAAAAATTGGGGCTGCGACCGATGCGCCCTGCTCGTTAGTGCCAAGCGAGCGTGGTTCATCAAAGCCGGTAAATACACCAACCGCAAGATCAGGAGAAAACCCTAAAAACCATGCATCATTAGCATCATTTGTGGTTCCGGTTTTTCCCGCCAGTGGTTTGCCCACCGCCCTGATTGATCTTCCGGTACCGCGCTCTACTACACCTTCAAGCATGGAAACCATCTGGTATGCGCTTGTCGGATCGGTAATTGATTCACGGCTATCAGCAATTTGCGGGATCTCTTGCCCGGTCCATGAAGCTGCCATGCAACCAATACATTCACGCGCATCGTGGCGAAATACAGTTACCCCGTCACGGTTTTGGATGCGGTCAATTAATGTTGGTACTAATTTTTTTCCGCCATTTACCAACATGGCGTAGGCATTGGTAAGGTCAAGCAATGTTGTTTCGCCCGCGCCCAAAGCCATGGAAAGCTGTGCGGGCAAATCTTTGGCAATGCCAAATGTGCCTGCGTATTCAACAATTTTTTCCATACCAACGGTTTCGGCCAGACGCACCGTCATCAGGTTTCGTGATTTTTCAATCCCCAAACGCATGGTAGATGGTCCGTAAAATTGTTTGGTGTAGTTAGCCGGACGCCACTTTGGCAGACCTGGCCCTTGATCGATTACAAACGGCGCATCCAAAATAAGCGTTGATGGAGTAAAGCCGGAATCAAGTGCAGCCAAATAAACAAACGGTTTGAAAGCCGACCCCGGTTGCCTTTTTGCCTGTGTTGCCCGATTGAACTGGCTTTTATTATAATCAAAGCCGCCAACCATGGCCAAAACACGCCCCGTGTGTGGGTCAAGCGCAACAAGCGATCCTTCGATTTCGGGTATTTGGCGCAAAACAAATTTACCCTCGCTGTTTGATGTTTTGTCACCATCAACAGGTTCAACCAGAACAACATCACCAACATTAAGAACGTCGCTTGGTTTATTGATGCCCGGCCCTAAAAATTCACCCTTAATCCATTTGCGCGCCCATTTCATTTCGCTAAGGGGGATTGCCCCGCCTTCGCCGCCTTTGATTAGTATCTTCGCTTCGGTGTTGCTAAGGGCGACAACAACTGCCAATTTCCATTCACCCGCGCCGTTGGGGGGATCCATGGCGGCAAGCTTGGCGGCAAAATCACCTATGATGGTTTCACCGCCGCCTTGGTTTATTTGTTCCGACGGTTTTATAGCGCCAACAGGCCCCCGCCAGCCGTGTCTGCGGTCATAAGCCATAAGGCCACCGCGCAAAACCCTTGTCGCAATTTCTTGCAATCTGGGGTCAAGCGTCGTGTGAACCGAAAGCCCGCCCTTATAAAGACGGTTTTCACCAAATTTATCTGCCAATTCACGACGAATTTCTTCAGCAAAATCGTCCGCCGTTACGTATTCGGTAGGTGCGCGGTGACGAACGGTTAGCTCTTCTGCCTGGGCTTCGGTCTTTTCTTCATCGCTGATAAAGCCGTCTTCGTTCATGCGCGAAATTACCCAATCGCGTCTTTCTTTTGCCGCTTCTGGGTTACGCACGGGGTTGTAATTATTCGGCGCCTTGGGTAATGCCGCCAAAAATGCGGCCTCGGCGATGGTTAGCTGGTCAAGCGGTTTGTTAAAATAGTCCAGCGCTGCGGCCGCCATTCCATAAGAGCCCTGACCTAAATATATCTCGTTTAAATAAAGCTCTAAAATGCGATCTTTGCTAAATGCGCGCTCTATTCGAAAAGCCAAGATAGCTTCCTTGACCTTGCGCGATATTGATACTTCGTTGGTAAGAAGAAAGTTTTTTGCGACTTGTTGGGTTATGGTTGACGCACCAACCGGTCTACGCCCGGAACCGTAATTTTTTACGTTCTGCAGAGCCGCGCGAACAACCGAAAGAAAATCAACCCCGGTATGGCTGTAAAAATTTTTATCTTCGGCCGAAAGAACCGCATTGATTATGCGCCTTGGCATGGCGCGAATTGGAACAAAAACACGTTTTTCGGTCGCGTATTCGGCCAGCAACCTGCCATCACCTGCGTGCACGCGGGTCATCACCGGTGGTTCGTAGTCTGCTAACTGTTGATAATCAGGCAGGTCGCGCCCAAAATTCCAGAAAACAAAAACCACCCCGCCAAGACCGGCAATTCCGGCAAGGAACATGATTGAAAAGAGTACTAATATTATGCGAAGTGGTCGCATTTATTTATGTTTCCGTTATTTGGGTATAATAAATTTTTTAAAGTCACTGACAATAGCTGGCAATATAAGCAAGGTTTATCAAAACTAGCGATAAAATATGGCCTAGTTTTGGCAATATCAATGTTTTGGCTAAATATTTTCTTTGAAAATCAGTGGATTTGCGCTTCCTGAATTTCTGCAAAGTGGCTTTTGACCCCTTTGGCTATGGCCTCGGCCAGTTTTGCCCGGTATTTGGCATTTAACAGATTGCGCTCATCTTGTCGGTTAGAAAGAAACCCTGTTTCAATCAGTATGGACGGAAGATCTGGTGCCTTTAGTACGGCAAACCCGGCAAAACGGTGGGTATTTCTAAGAAGCTTAACTTCGCGTTTTAGCTCCTTAACCAGATTTTGTGCAACGATAGCCGATTGGTTCATGGTTTCACGTTGGGCAAGATCAATAAGTATGTTGGTTACCTCGGCGTTTTCGGTTGAAAGATCAAGCCCGGCAATAAGGTCGGCCTTGTTTTCCTTGCTTGCCAGCGCGGCTGCCTCTTTATCCGATGCCTTGTCTGATAAGGTATAAACCGAAAGACCCCTTGTTTTTGGGTTTTTTATCGCGTCGGCATGAATTGAAATAAACAAATCAGCGCCCGCAACGCGCGCCTTGTTCACCCGATCGCGCAAACGAAGAAAAATATCTCTATCGCGTGTCAGCTTGACCTGAAAATTACCGTTTTTTTCAATTGCCTTTTTTATATCTCTGGCCATGGCCAAAGTTATATTTTTTTCATAAGTGCCGGAAACGCCAATGGTACCGGGATCAACTCCGCCATGACCGGGGTCTAGCATGATAATTTTTTTTCCATTTGATTTTGGTTTTTTTATTGGCATCGGAATTGATGCGTTTTGCACTTGGTTGTTGTCGGGATCGCTTGCTTTTGCCTGGGATTTGCGCTGGGCCAAACTTTCAAGAAAAACGGTTTCCGACGTTGGTGCCAAATCAAGGACCAGCCGATGATGTTGAACAGAGCTTCCGTTTACCGGTTTTAGAAGAAAAGCTTTCTTGACCTCAAGCGGGCCGATGGCATCTATAACCATGCGTGAAGATCCGGGCGTGAACAGACCATAACGATAGCTGCTCATCAGGCTGTTTTTTAGGGCACCGTTCGCAACCGCGCCGCCGCTTGGCATATCCCACTTTACCTCAGGCAGGTTTATGACCACCCTATAGGGGGCCGGAAGGGTAAAAATGGAAAACTCGACGGGACGGTCAATATCTAGAACTACTCTGGTTTCTTTGCCGTGAACCCCAACGCGAACATTGCTGACAACGGCAATTTCGCCGCCTAAATTGCTTTCGCCCAATGCAGATGATTCGCCAAAAACAGCGATAAACAAAGATAACCATATAAAAATCAACGATTTCATGGTCTTTTGCATTGTGTTGAAACCCTATTTACGGCGACAGGCCTAAATTTAAGCCATTATTCAGTTAATTTCTTTCACTTTTCATTAAAAAAGCCGAAATGGGGCTAAATTACGCCTCAGCAGCTTTTGCCCCAGCAATCCCCAGATTGCGCCCTCATTCTGGCGCCAATGTTGATTAGGGGGCAATAAATACAGCTATAGGGCAATTAGGTGATTGTCGAATTAATATCATGGGGTTATGTTAACGCCTACGGAAGGTTCGGCTCGGATTTTATCGATTTTCGGCCAGGAAGCAGAGGACAGACCAGGATTTTAGCTGGTTTTCCAATTTGTATAGAGGTTTCGCGTCCGGCCGGACGCATCTAGCCCGAACCACCCGGAACTATAAAGACCAATGCCTTTGGCTTGCTGGCACCGCCAGAAAGACAAATCAGTGGTTTGTATTAAAAGTTTAACCGAGGTGTTTAATTCATGCTGGGCCTAACCCTGCGCACCGTAGATTTAATCTGTTCGCCCGCCTTATTGGCGAGCGACGATTTTTTGCGCGCGGCCAGCACACCTGAAAAATCAGCCTCTCTCATTGGTTCAATGCTCAACTACAGCGAGCTAACAAATGGAGAGAGCCCTAGGAGTCAAAAAATAAATGTCGAACAAAAAAATGCTAATCGATGCCGCCCACCCGGAGGAAACACGGGTTGTCGTGCTCGACGGAAACCAGCTGGAAGATTTTGACGTAGAGGTCGCGTCCCGCAGGCAGCTAAAAGGCAATATATATCTGGCTAAAGTAATTCGCGTTGAGCCGTCTTTGCAGGCGGCGTTTGTGGATTATGGTGGAAACCGCCACGGATTTTTAGCCTTCAGCGAAATTCATCCTGATTATTATCAAATACCGGTTGCCGACCGCGAAGCCCTTGCCGCGGCGGAAGCCGAAGCGCGCGAAAAAGAAATACTCGCCCACGAAGAAGAGGTTGATGCAAAAGATTTAGCACAAACCGATGACGCCAATGACGAAACTGACGAGAAATCAGAAAATGAAGCTGGCGATGAAAATGGCGACGAAACAGATTCTGACGAAACACCGCCAGAACAATCGGCCGATAGCGCAGATAAGCTAGACGAAGATTCTGGTGAAGCTAGCGAAGACGGCGGTGATGCCAGCGACGAAACCAATGAAAGTGCGGATGGCGCTGAAGCCGCGTCAGATGAAAATGGCGAAAAGTCCACTGATGCCAAAACGGTTGAGGTTTTAGGTGGCGACGAAACCGAAGAACTGCGCCCACGGCGCAAGACACCTGATTTTCGTCAATATAAAATTCAAGAAGTAATTAAGCGCCGTCAGGTTATTTTGGTGCAGGTCGTAAAAGAAGAGCGCGGCAACAAAGGTGCTGCCCTTACCACATACCTTTCACTTGCCGGGCGTTATTGCGTTTTGATGCCCAATACCGCGCGTGGCGGTGGCATTTCACGCAAGATCACCAATTCAAAAGATCGTAAACAGCTGAAATCCATTTTAAATGAATTAGAAATACCCGATGGCATGGCCGTAATTTTACGCACCGCGGGAATTGGGCGCACAAAAACCGAAATAAAACGCGATTTTGAAAACCTTGAAAAACTTTGGAACGGTGTGCGCGATACAACGCTTAAATCCACGGCACCGACGCTGGTGCACGAAGAGGGCGACGTAATACGCCGCACCCTTCGCGATCTTTACACCCGTGACATTGAAGAAATAATAGTAGAAGGCGATGAAGCTTATCGCACCGCCAAAGATTTTATGAAGCTGCTTATTCCAAGTCACGCTAGGCGAATAAAACAATACAAAGACAGCGAGATTTCTCTGTTCCGCCAATTTGGTGTCGAAAACCAGATGGATGCCGCCCACAACCCGGTGGTTACCATGAAATCTGGTGGGTATATTGTTATTAACCCGACCGAGGCATTGGTATCAATTGACGTTAACTCCGGGCGTTCGACCAAGGAACGCAACATCGAAGAAACGGCACTTAAAACCAATATAGAAGCGGCCGTGGAGGTTGCTAGACAATTGCGTTTGCGCGACCTTGCCGGACTTATAGTTATCGATTTTATTGATATGGATCAAAATCGAAACAACATAACGGTTGAACGTAAGTTAAAAGAAGCGTTGAAATTTGACCGCGCCAGAATTCAGGTTGGTCGCATTAGCCCGTTCGGTCTTTTGGAAATGTCGCGCCAGCGTATGCGCCCAAGCTTACAAGAAACCAGCTCCGAACCCTGCCCCTATTGTGCCGGTACCGGGGTCAGGCGCTCAACCGAATCTACCGCTTTGGTGGTGCTTCGCGCCATTGAAGAAGAAGGCGGAAACCATCGCGCTAGCGAAATTACTGTTCACGTTCCAACATCCGTGGCGCTTTATATACTAAACCACAAACGTGAAGCGATTGCCGAATTAGAGGCTAAATATAAAATTAAGGCCTTGCTATCAAATGATGATTCGCTGGTTCCGCCCGACCTTCGCTTGGAGCGCACCAAAAATCTTGAGGGCGAGCCAATCTCGGAAATGGTTGCAACCCGACGTGAAGAAGGGGCAATCGAAGAAGCACCTAAACGCAGGCGGCGTCGGCGTGGGCGCAAAGCAGGCGCAAACGACGGTGATTTTGCCGACGCAAACGAAACCGATGAACAGACAGAAACAGATTTAGAAAAAACCTCTGAAGCGGATTTAGATGATAAATCTTCAAGCGGCGCCGAAGGGGAAGAACGCCCCAAACGCCGTCGTCGTTCACGTGGCGGAAGACGCAGACGGCGCAGCTTTGATGGTGGGGAAAATGGTGAAAAATCTGATGCTAACGCACCAGCACCATCCACCGATGATGGTGAAGAGCCGGCACAGGCTCCAGTACAGGCAGATGACGATAGCGCTGCCAATGAAAAACCAAGGCGCAGACGCACAAGGGGCAAAAAACCATCTTCGGCAAAAGCAAAAACCGATGATACAAATGAAAACACCACTGATACAAGTGATGCGCCCGAACCGATTGTAAGTGCAAAAGAAGAGGGGCCGAAAAAAACCGGTTGGTGGCAATTAGGTAAATAACCAAACGCAAATCAGGTGGCGCACGGCGCGCAAAAAATAAAAAGGTGAAACTTAAATGTTTCGCCTTTTTTTGCTAAAAATCCATAATCTCGGTTATTGGTTCCGGGATATTCAATAAATCATAAGGAAATTTAAGCTTAACTTTTGTTCCACGGTTTTCTGAGCTTGCTATTTCCATTCGCCCGCCCATTTCCCGAACTATACGATTGACAATAGCTAACCCATGCCCGGTTCCAACATCGCCATGGGGGGAAACTGTTGTTTTTTGCGTATCAAGAACATCGCGTATTTGTTCGGGTGTCATGCCAATTCCGGAATCGCGCACCACCATTACAAATGCGTTATCGTCTTTATCGACTTCGGCCAAGATCTGCACCTTGCCGCCTTTGGGCGTAAACTTTATTGCGTTTGAGGTCAAATTAGAAAGTACACGGTACATTTCTTGGGGGTCGGCATTGATGTCTGGGAAATTTTTTGGGATTTCCGCTTCCAACGAAACCCCCCTTTCTTTGGCCATTACCGCAAATAAATCGACAATTTCATTTGCAACATTTGAAACCCGCGTAACCTTTTGACCCGATGGCGGTTTTTCATCCGTGTCAGGATCGTGCAAAAGCGTATTGCATATGCCAAGCAATCTTTTGGCGCTCGTTTCCAGTGATATAACCGATGACATATATTTTTTATCGCCAAGCGGGCCCAATATTTCGCTTTGTAAAAAGGCAATATGACCCATCATCGCGGTTAGCGGATTTTTTATATCGTGGGCGACCTCGGCCTGCATTTGGCTACATCTGGTTTCGGCTATTTTTTTTAACCTAATCGCCTCTTCCATTGCCGCTTCAACGGCCTTGAGGGTGGATTTGGTTTTGACATGGCTTCCCATTAACTAATTCCCGAAAAAGTTTTCCGCTGCCGCTCTTAACTTGCCTTTGATAAGCCCGCCCAATAAGGAGCCGAAAAGCGTGGGCCGCATCGGTCTATTTGCTGGTAGTTAGGTTGTGATTGGCAGGCATTATTGCAACCTTAAAAAAATATTATTGCATGCAATAATATGCGGGGATTATTGCCCGGCCCAATTTTTAAGCCTGCTTGCGGCTTTTTCCATATCCTCGGTAGATCCGGCAAAGGAAAACCGTGCGTAGCGCTGCCCGCGTTCGGGGTCAAAATCAACCCCCGGGGTTATGGCCACACCGGTTTCGTTCAGTATTTTTTGGCAAAATGCGCTACTGTCATCGGTCATGGCGGAAATATCCGCATAAACATAAAATGCGCCTTCGGCGTGGCTTAATTGTGTAAAACCTGCCTTGGGAAGTTCGCGCAATAGCAAATCCCTGTTAGTGCGATACCTTGCCACATTGCCGTTTAGTTCGCTTTTGCAATCAAACGCTTTTATTGCCGAAATTTGTGAAAGTGTCGGCGCGGAAATAAA
>Ga0224506_10001284_pt1 | contig 18133 bp, 18 predicted proteins | sample SF_Jan12_sed_USG_2_FD_169108 | JGI IMG/M metagenome (GOLD analysis project Ga0224506, IMG submission 169108) | Sediment microbial communities from San Francisco Bay, California, United States - SF_Jan12_sed_USGS_8_1 | ecosystem: Environmental > Aquatic > Marine > Sediment | place: USA... | reverse complement strand
TCCTTATCAAGTTTATGAGAATCAATAGATAGTGACATCTCAAAAATGCATTCCTTAACCTAACAGTGGTTTCGGAAAGTCTACCTGCGGTAGGCAGGTAAAACCACCTGAACTATTAGGACAATGAGTAGTGTCAAAGCTAGGTAACTAAATGTTTCAACATATCCTTTACTTCAAGTGCCTCGTCTGTGTATCCACACTATTAGAAGAACCTACTCCTTCAAATAACCAACTTTGAAGAACAAGCAAATTTGATAGACACAGTCCATAACATCACGAAATTTTATCGTTATAACTCATCAGAAATCCTATTTTACGCCCTCCTCCCATCGACTGGGTGCTTTCCACCTTATCGAAAAGTTTTATGTGTTTAATTTCCTGAAATGGAGGGGTAATCAAATCACTTGTAGCTGCTGTAGTAATTGCCAACTTAATGATGACATCAATATCCATCTTATTTATTATTTTTTCTGACAGGTTATCGAACATGAAATTCAATTGTCCCTCGCCTTCTACAAAAAAATGATTTTCGTAATTAATAAGTATTCTACCTAACAAATACCCTGAATCATCCATTCTATTATATTTCACTGAATCAGACATGAAGTTATACATCATTATCTGTCCGAAGTACCTTCGGTTATCATCTTCAGCTACATATCTACTTTTTATTATTCCATGATCATCGGGAAACGTAATGATATTGGTATGCAAAACAAAAATAACAAGGTCGCCAGCCACTTTCACATGAAACTCTCTCTCTGATATTTTCTTAAACGCTACGGTAACTTCTTTGTCAACATCTGTTATTCTGGTTTTAATCTCCTTTACCACTTCTTTACTACGATTCGACAACGCTTCAAAAGTTGCACATAAGTGATGGTACGTTTTCTGCTTTACACTTGATTTGTTTTTAAGATTTTGAACAATGTTTTCTATGGGGTCTAAATTTTCTTTCATATCTATTCAACTTAGGTAGACAAACTACGTATATAAATATACTATAAAAAATTAAATTGTAATGGGAAGAAATCCAGAAGGCAAAGCAGAAAAAATGTTCAAAAAAATTGGCAAAAACATCGATAAGCTTTTATCGCAGCTTGACGAAGCGAAAGGTGATGCCAAAGTTGAATATTCGGATCGAATTGAAGAGTTGAAGAGAAATGGTGAGTCATTAAAAGAAGAAATTAATAAATTCAAAACTAATCACAAAGAAGTCTTTAACGATATTGAAGAGGGGTTCGAGAAAGTAGGAAAAGAAATAAAAGAGGTAGTTGATAAAACGTTCAAAAAAAAGAAGAAGGAATAATTAGAGCCTCCTTATAAGTAAAACTTTCGTTTCAATTCCTAATTTTTTCTTTTTTTTGCTTGATCCAAAAAAAGAAACAAAAAAAATCAAGACTGTGAAGAAACCTTCTAAAATTCACTTCATTTTGCTAAAATCCACAAACTCTTGCCCCGATAATATGGGGACGAATCAAACAGTGTGAATTTTTGCGCAACATTCCATGAATCTATTGACGAAATTTCTTCAATATCAATCTAAAAACCTCGTTTTTTTCCATATACTTGGTCAAAGTAGAGGTTTTGAAGAGTCAAATTATTTCCAGATAACCATCACCAATTTCAAGAAGTAAACTTTATGAGAGAAAAAAATAATTAAATGGAAATCATAATCAACTCACCATTAAATTACAACCACGTATGTCTGAATTGTCAAATCGACCCAACACTTCGAACGTATTATCACTATTTACTTTCCCTAAATCCTGTGTTTCGATAAACGCACAGGAATCTGTATTGGCCAAATCAATTACGTTAATTCCACCATTTCGTCCTGTTGACTGATAGCTGAACGGGTCGTTAATGTCACGAATTAATATTTTCATGGTAGGTGGAAGATTAAACCTCCCCTCCCCTTTTGAATATGCCTGAGAAAGCAACTCCGTCATGCCATATTCTGAATGGATAGCCGGAACTGCAAATTTCTCTTTAAAAATAGCATGTAACTCTTCCCTAACCATCTCTTTTCTTCTTCCTTTCATCCCTCCTGTTTCCATCACTACTAATTCGGGCATATTAAAATGATAGTGTTCCACAAAATCTAACAGTCCAAAAGTTACCCCTATTAACATTACTTTTCTTTCCGAAGAATACGCCTTTTTAAGATTATGTTCCAATTCATCAAAATTATTAAGATAAAAACCTGATAATGAAGATTTACTACCTTTAATAAAGTGATCGACCATAAAAATTAGAGACGAATTATTTCTTTCCAAATACGATGGCAGCAGTGCTAAGAAATGATAATTTTCAACTGCACCATAATGTTGTTTAAAAATAAACTGTGCATTTGCCAAGTATTCATTAACAGAATATACATAATGTTTACTAGTAGTCGTTCCTGTAGTGCCACTACTTTGAAATATTTGCTCTTCGTTCCAACTATTTGTTATCACCTTGTGCCTTTTAAAAAAAGAGATGGGTAAAAAAGGAATTTGATGTACTTCATTAACATCATTAGGGTCTATCCCTAAAAAGTGAATGTATTTATTGTAAATTTGATTATGTTTGGATTGGAATTGAAATAGTGCCAATGCCTTTTCTTCAAAATTTGTTTTTTTTGTAGAAAAAAGTTCGGTTTTAAAACTATTTAAAAAATCCATTCGTTATTAATAAAACGTCTATTCTGAATTTAAAATTAGATAGTTTTTATGAACATGAGAAAAATCACTAGTAAAATATTTGCATCCATTAGTATTACGCTCGTTATACTGTTTCTTTTTAGCGCATGCTATAAAGTACCTAGCTTTCCTGACACACCTTCCATCAGTTTCGATAAGGTTGAATTTAATCAAGTTGGCACAAATACAGACGTAGATTCTCTTCTCATTAGCATCTCCTTTAAAGATGGCGATGGTGATTTAGGGTTGGATGGTAACTATACTACTGGAGATTTTAGTTCTGGAAATTATTTTGAAGACAATCAAGGTAATTTGATTACTTTTAATTACTCACGTTTACCTGAATATCAAGACCTACTACCTCCTTTTGAGTTGCCCTATTCATGTACTAATTGGCATATAAAGCCTACCATAGACGGTGTCGTAATAGAGGATACGTTGTATTTTGAACCAAACATAAATCAATACAATATTTTTGTTGATTTTCTCTACAAAAACACTCCTTCAGAAGAGTTCGTTGATTTTGATTGGGTAACAGATATTCCTCAACCTTGTGGGTTAACAATAGACGGTCGTTTTCCTGTATTACAGAAAGAAGGAGATGGCGCAGCAATTGAAGGACACTTAACCTATGGATTTGTTTCTGTGGGACTTATCCCTTTATTTAATGATAAGATATTAAAATTAAGAATACAGATTCAAGACAGAGCTTTAAATAAGAGCAATATTGTCGAGTCTCCAGAATTTACACTTAAAGAAATTCAAGTGAATTAATAAATATCTGGGAAAGATGCAGGGTCTACCTCTGCCATCATTTCATATATCTTGTCGAAAATCTCTTCCACATTTGGTTTTGAGAAATAATCTCCATCTGATGAATATGCTGGACGATGCGGTTTGGCTGCAATAGTAATGGGCTGAGAGTCCAAATAAAGGTATCCTTGTTGCTCTTCCATCACTTTCTGCATCATATAAGCCGAAGCACCACCGGGTACGTCTTCATCTGCAAAAGCAACCCGATTGGTTTTTTTCAGTGATTCGACAATGGTATGGTTTACATCAAAAGGAAGTAGTGTTTGCACATCTATTACTTCGCAGGATATGCCTACTTCTTGCAGTTGATTCGCAGCATCCATCACCACTCTACACATAGAGCCATACGTCACGATTGTAACATCATCTCCCTCACGTATTACATCAGGCCTACCTAATGGCACAGTAAATTTTGCCACATTAGACGGAATTCTTTCTTTTAAACGGTATCCATTCAAACACTCAATAATTAATGCAGGTTCATCGGATTGTAACATAGTGTTGTACATTCCTGCGGCTTGAGTCATATCTCTTGGAACAAGGATATTCATTCCTCTCAAACTATTCAGAATCATACCTATAGGTGACCCAGAATGCCACACCCCTTCCAACCTATGTCCTCTTGTTCGTATAATCAAAGGCACTTTTTGTCCACCTTTCGTGCGGTATTGCAAACAAGCTACATCATCTGACAGTATCTGAATTGCATACAACAAATAATCTAAATACTGTATTTCAGCTATTGGCCTAAGCCCACGCAATGCTGTACCAATTGCTTGTCCCACTATGGTACATTCGCGTATCCCTGTGTCGGTTACCCTTAGTTCACCGAATTTATCTTGTAATCCAACAAATGCTTGATTAACATCTCCTATTTTACCTACATCCTCTCCAAAAGCAAAGACCTTAGGATCATTCTCTAATGCTGCATCGAAACAAGCTTGCAATACTTCTCTTCCATCCACAAGTGGAGATTGCTCATCAAATTCGGCAGTTATTTCAGAAATATTTAATGCGGCTTTATCTGATTCACTATATAAATGAGAACTATAACGATCATGCGCTTCATTTTCAATCTTTTTTACTAATTGTTGAAGTACTTCTTTTCCGTTTCCTTGCTCATTCCTAACTACTCTCAACCCCTGTTTTAATACCCTTAATACATCCATTCGGATTGGGTTAACCGTACTTTCTAGTTTTTGCTTTAATTTTAATAATCCAACACTAAAATCACTCTTTTTTGCTACCTCCTGAAGTGCCTCAATGGCACTATCATGATCAACTTTGATATCATTTACATACGCTTTCCATGCAGCTTCTTTTGCCCCTTTTGCAAAGGCTTTAGCTTCTAATTCAATTGTATCCAACTCATGTTCACTAGCTATCTCAGAAGAAATTATCCATTCTCGCATTTTTTTATTGCAATCATGTTCTTTTTCCCAAACCAATCTATCGGCTGACTTGTAACGTTCGTGCGAACCTGAAGTAGAATGTCCTTGAGGCTGGGTCACTTCCACCACATGAATAATAACAGGCACATGCTGTTCCCTAGCTATTTTTGATGCCTTTAAATACGTTTCGCAAAGCGCTTCATAATCCCATCCATTGACAGAAAGGATTTCATACCCTTGCTCAGTATCGGTTCTATGAAACCCTGACAACACTTCCGAAATACTTCCTTTGGTAGTATGATACTCATTGGGAACCGAAATACCATACTCATCATCCCAAACAGAAATCACCATTGGTACTTGTAGTACACCACCTGCATTTACGGTTTCATAAAACATCCCTTCGGAAGTGGCTGCATTACCAATCGTTCCAAAAGCAACCTCATTACCTTTGATAGAAAGGGTATTAAATTGCTCCAAATCAGGATTATTTCGAAACAATTTTGAAGCATAAGCTAACCCTAACAATCTTGGCATTTGAGCGGCAGTAGGCGATATGTCTGCACTGCTATTTTTTGTTTCAACAAGGTTTTTCAATTCACCCTGATCATCTAGCATTCGAGTACCAAAATGACCATTCATTGATCTTCCCGCAGAGGCAGGTTCTGCACTTACATCTGTATGTGCATATAACTGAGCAAAATATTGTTGTAGAGTTAGCTCGCCTATAGCCAGCATAAAAGTTTGATCACGATAATATCCAGAACGAAAATCACCATTACGAAAGGCTTTTGCCATAGCAATTTGGGGAAGTTCTTTTCCATCTCCAAAAATTCCAAATTTGGCTTTCCCCATAAACACCTCTTTTCTTCCCATCAAACTTGCTTCTCTACTTTCACAAGCAATTCGGTAATCATTAATGATTTCCTCTTTCTTCGAATTGGATGTTGTTATTTTTGTTGCTGTCAAATCCACAAAATTATTTCTTTGAAATTAGATGTCTTTTCTCTTTCTGAAAACAATCAAAAATAATCAAAATGATGTAGGTTTCAAATTACATCTCAAACAAGTACTATCGAATATTTCACATACAGCACTTACTAATAAGTATTATATCAAATACCATACATTAAGCGAAAGATTATAGGTGAATTTACAAGAAATATAAAATAAAATTTTTTACACAAAAAATAAGATTTGCAACATCATATTTCAAAAAAAAGCATAAAAATTGAAAATTGATACGTTATCTTTGTACTCTTAAACAAATAAAACTAAACTTATATTATCATGATTATAGGTGTACCAAAAGAAATAAAAAACAATGAAAACAGAGTAGCTTTAACTCCTGGGGGAGCTAAAGAATTAATCAAAAGAGGTCATACTGTTTATGTTCAATCTACGGCTGGTGAAGGCAGTGGATTTGAGGATAGTGAATACAACGAAGCGGGAGCAAAGATACTTCCAACAATTGAGGACACTTACGAGATAGCCGAAATGATAATGAAAGTAAAAGAGCCAATCGCTCCTGAATACAAATTAATCAAAAAGGATCAGCTAGTATTTACCTATTTTCACTTTGCATCGTATGAACCACTTACAACTGCAATGATCGAAAGTAAATCGGTTTGTTTGGCTTATGAAACTGTAGAAAATAAAGACAGAAGCCTTCCATTACTCGTTCCTATGTCGGAAGTTGCTGGACGTATGGCAATACAAGAAGGGGCAAAATATTTAGAAAAACCCATGAAAGGAAGAGGGATATTACTAGGAGGTGTACCTGGTGTACAGCCTGCAAAAGTACTTATTTTAGGTGGTGGTGTTGTAGGTACTAATGCCGCTAAAATTGCTGCTGGGATGGGTGCAGACGTAACCATAATGGACTTAAACTTATCTAGATTAAGATACTTGGATGATGTCATGCCTGATAATGTGAATACCATGATGTCAAACGAATATAACATCAGAAAGCTTATCAGTACACATGACTTGATTATTGGAGGGGTTCTTATTCCTGGTGCAAAAGCACCTAACCTAATTACCAAAGATATGCTGAAAGATATGTTACCCGGTGCTGTATTGGTAGATGTTGCTGTCGATCAAGGAGGATGTATCGAAACTTGCAAGCCAACGACACACGAAGATCCTGTATATATCATTGACGATATTGTTCACTATTGTGTAGCAAATATGCCTGGAGCAGTCCCTTACACCTCTACTTTAGCATTAACAAATGCTACTCTTCCATATGCAATTGAATTAGCCAATAAAGGATGGAAAAAAGCATGTGCCGATAATAATGGGCTAAAATTAGGACTAAATATTATAGATGGAAAAGTAGTATATAAGGCGGTTGCCGATGCATTTGATCTTCCTCACACTGAGGTAGACTCCTTCTTAAACTAATCCTTACAAGTTTACCTCACAATACTTGTCTGCTATCTGTTTTGAAAATAAAACAGATAGCAGACATTTTAGTTTAAACAAATGCTATTGTGGTATTATATGAACTTAGGAACTTCTTCTACAAACGAGTACGTATTTTTATCAAAATCCATCTGACAACAGTAATGCTCCAGCCCATTGGTAATAACTATATATTTTGCTTTTATGGTTTGGTTATAAACAGCGGCTTGGTCAAATGTTTGTTGCCCAATTTTAATTGTATTTGATTTACATTCTACTAACAAAAATGGTGTTCCATTTCGGGTATAAACAAGGATGTCGGATCTTTTTTGTTTGCTATTGTATCTAAGTCCACCTTCAACTTTTATAAGTGATTTAGGGTATTGATGTTCTTGAATTAAAAATTGTAGAAAATTTTGCCTTACCCATTCTTCTGGAGTAAGTACAACTTGTTTTTTTCTAAACACATCATAAATAAGTAATCTATCTTCTTTGTTACTTATATCAAATGTATACGATGGTAAATTTAACTTAGGAAACGTCAAAGCATTAAATTTATAAATAAGGAATAATATGTATTTCGGTCATCCTAATTAAAGCAAAATATATGGATCAACATTCAATTACCCTTAACTTTTCTTTAAAGAAGGCAGCTTTACTACCAATAATGTTGCTAGTCCTATAATAAAAAAGAAAGCTAATGCAAGGGCACTATTCCGCATGCTCCCAGTTATATGGTCAATAATACCATAAGCAAAAGTACCCATCACTATGGATATATTAAAAGTAATATCATAAAAGCTAAAATAGGAAGCATGATCAATTGAGTTTACAGGTATAAGTTTCGTGTACGTAGCCCTAGAAAGAGCTTGAATACCCCCCATTACTAATCCTACCACAAATGCTAATGCATAAAACTGAAATTCTGTTTGCACGAGGTAGGCTGTAAAACAAACACCCACCCATATCATCAACATGCTTACAAGAGAAAACACATTGCCTTTGGCTTCAGAGATTCTAGCAAATAAATAAGAACCACCAATTCCTACAATTTGAATAATAATAACGATAAGAATCAAAGCACTTGTTTCTAACTTCAGCTCGACAGAACCAAATAAAGTAGCGAGATACATTACCGCTTGAACTCCTGCATTATAGAAAAAAAATGAAACCAAGTACCTTTTCAAATTTGGAAGTTCTTCTAAGCTTTTATACACCTTTAAAATTTCAGCATAGCCTTTTATAAATATATTACCTGTACCTTTTTTATTATGTACAATTTCAGGTAGTATTTTAAATGGAATTTGAGAAAATCCAGCCCACCAAACTCCGACTAGTAAAAATGATATTCGTGCAGGAATAGTGCCTTCGGACAAACCGAATAGATGTGGCATTTGTATCATTACTAAATTGAAAATCAATAATAGTACGCTACCGAAGTACCCAAAAGAATACCCTCTCGCACTTACTCTATCAAACCGATCTGACGTTACAATTTCAGGTAAAAAAGCATTATAAAACACTAGACTACCTGAAAAACCAATACTAGCAACAATCGTCATCAATATTCCAAATTCAATATTTTGACCATCAAAAAAGAATAAGCTAACACAAGCTACAGATCCCATATAGGCAAATATTTTCAGGAACATTTTCTTCTTTCCTCCATAATCGGCCATACCTGTAAGAAACGGCAATAAAAAAGCCGTGAACAAAAATGAAAATGATAAAGCGTAGGAGTACAATGCCGTATTAGGCAATTCCCATCCAAAAAAAGATACAATATTAGAGCCGTCTATATTTTTAGTAACCGACTCGTAATAAATGGGGAAAACTGCAGTAGTAATTACAAGTGAATAAACGGAGTTTGCCCAGTCGTACATGCACCAAGCATTAATTATTTTCTTATTATTTATTTCCATTCATGAAAGATAGTAGAAAAACATATCAAATCTCCTCAAGTATAAAAATTTACAAAAAAAGGCTTCTTTCTGACGAAAGAAGCCTCAAAGTTATAACTGTTCACAGATTTTTATAAATCCATATCTTGAATAGTTGTATACAAGAGTTTACGAGCATTCGCTTCACGCAACTCCAACTGTATGTCAGAGATAAGTCCCATTTTCGTCTCGTTATTCACTTTCAACGCAATGGTTATTTGATCTCTTTCTACTTCATCCAATTTATCCTTTTCTTGAAGCACCCAACCTACAATTTCTTCTACTGCAATAAATACATCGTTGGCTTGAATACGAGGTTCTTTACCAAACTGAGCCTGCATATTTAGTGTTGGTTTACCCACATATAAATAACTTACCAATGACTTCCTTTGCAGCTTACGCAACTCTGTAGCCTTTGGGATATGTTGCTCAACATTAATAGTGGTTTCTCTCAACACGGTTGTAACCATGAAAAAGAAAAGCAGCATAAAAATGATATCAGGCAGTGCTGATGTTGGAATACTAGGATCCGATTTTGTTTTTTTCTTAAACTTATGCATTAGTTTCCTCCAATTTTAGATGGTTCTGCAATTGATATATTCATAGGAAAAGTTACTTTTCCGTCTGCCCCTTTACCTCTACCCTTGTCATATAATTTCTTATTCTCAGGGTCATCAAGTTCGTTGGTTAGTGTTCTCCATTCAGCAGCACTCATCCCTACTCTCTCTCCATACATTTCATAATATGCCCCTTGAAGTTCGTTAAGAACACCAATGTACATTTCATAACTTGTACCTCTATCTGTTTTGAAAGACACTACCGCATCTTTTGGAGAATCTGACATTTTCTCATTTCTTCCATTATTCAAAACATGCTCCTTTACCATATCTCTAATTTCCTTGATATCTTGCAAAGGCTCACCTTCTACTAACAAACGATCTGCTGAATTCACATATACTTTAAAAAGGTTATGTTCCTTCAGTTTTATTTCAACATCCTCAATATCATCTGGCTTAGGTGGCAACTGCATTAATATTCCTCTATCGTTAGCTATAGTAGTAGTAACCAAAAAGAATATTAATAGCAGGAACGCAATGTCCGCCATTGAGCTAGAGTTTATTTCAGGATTTGCTCTTTTCTTTTTAGCCATTATTTTACAGCTTTATGTAATTCAGAATAAATAATACCTATAATAGCTATACCTGATAATAAGTACATCATAATAAGTACACCCCCTATTATTTTAGAAAGGCTGTCACCTACTCCTTTTTCTGTGTACATCTCGGTCACCTCTGACCCAGACATCGCCCATGAAATAAGAAATACAACTGCCAATAAACCTAATGCAATTAGTCCTTTTACAATTTTTCGAGGATCGTCAAAGGCTTTTATAAGTGGCAAAACAACAACTCCTACCACAGCTATTCCAAATAGTATGTATGAGATGATGAGTCCACCTTGTGAAACAAATGCTTCCATAGTTCAAATAATTTAAAGTCCTAAGAATTATTTAGTCAAGTTGTGCTTTACTAGTAAGTCAACAAGTGATATTGATGCATCTTCCATGTTGTTCACCAATGAGTCTACTTTAGAAACCAAATAGTTGTAAAATACTTGTAGAATAACACCTACAATAAGACCAGCAACAGTAGTTAAAAGAGCCACTTTAATACCATTAGCAACAATTTGAGGAGAAATATCTCCCGCTGCTTCAATCGCATCGAATGCACCAATCATACCAATTACTGTACCCATGAAACCAAGCATTGGTGCCAAAGCAATAAATAACGACACCCACACTAGTCCTTTTTCCAATTTACCCATTTCGACAGAACCGTAAGCAATGATTGATTTCTCTACCATCTCAATTCCTTCTGACATTCTTAATAACCCTTGTGTAAAAATAGATGCTACAGGTCCTTTTGTATTAGTAGTCACTTCTTTAGCAGCTTCAACGCCACCATTTGCAAGAGCCTCTTCTACATTGGCTAACAATTTGTTAGTATTAGTAGTAGCAAGGTTCAATGTAATAATTCTCTCAATACTAATAGAAAGTCCAATAATAAGACATAAAAGTACTGCGCCCATAAATTCCCATCCACCTTCGATGAATTTTTCTTTTACTTTTTGGTGAAATGTTGCATTCTCTTCCTCATCTCCTTCTTCTGCTGATAATTCTTCAGTAGCTATAGCAGCTTCCTCAACAATTTCTTCAGTAACTGCTGTGGAATCTTCAACAACAACTGTTGTGTCTGCAGACATTTCTGTAGTATCTGCACTTTCTGTTTGTGCCATTACGTTTGTAGAATAACCCATGGCTAACATTCCTACAAGTGTTAATAAAGTAAATAACTTTTTCATAGTTCAATTTTTAAAAATAAGTCTCAATTAAAGGTTAATAGTAATAATAATAATCTGTTTTAAATTTTAATTTTTCAAGCAGAGAGGAAGGGATTCGAACCCCCGGTACCCTTTTGGGGCACACTCGCTTTCCAAGCGAGCACCTTCGACCGCTCGGCCACCTCTCTAAATATCTTCCAATTGGTCTTTTCCAATTTTGGTGGAAACACAAATTAATCAATAAAAAACACGTTATGCAAGAAGAATATAAATTTTAATCAAATGATATTCCTTAAATAATTTGTGCCTTTTTCAACTCATTTCACCACAAATTGACATCAAAAGCCTCTTATTTAGCTCATCTTGGCTCAAACCTTGCCCTAATAAATACATAAGCTTCGTTATTGCAGCCTCTGTAGTTATATCTCCACCACTCAAAACACCTACTTCTGCTAGTTTTTTACTTGTAGCATACCTTCCCTGTACCACTTCTCCACCCGAGCATTGTGAAACATTTACGATTACAACACCATTATTAATTGCATTTTGTATTTCATTAATAAACCAGGTAGCTGTTGGCGCATTGCCCGATCCATAGGTTTCAAGAATTATTCCTTTGATTTTTTCACTTGACAAAATCGCATGTACTATTTGCTCGCTTATTCCCGGAAAAATTTTTAAAATCGCTACTGAATCATCAAAGCTATCTCCAAAATTCAAACACTCAGTATCTAAAACCTGATGAATGTTTTTTTCATTATAGTCTATTACAATACCCGCTTCGGCCAATGGCGGATAATTTTCAGACTCAAAAGCATCAAAATGCATGCTCTCTACTTTTCTCGTTCTATTTCCACGCAGTAATAAGCTTGAAAAATACACACAAACTTCTGGCACGATTGACTTTCCATTTCTTTTTGCAGAAGCAATTTCAATCGCTGTAATAATATTTTCTCTAGCATCGGTTCGAGGTGCAGCAATAGGTAATTGTGCTCCAGTAAAAATTACGGGTTTATTCAACCCTTGCAACATAAAACTCAATGCAGATGCTGTATATGCCATAGTATCGGTGCCATGTAATACAACAAACCCGTCAAAATCAGGATGACGCTTTATTATATTCCCCATAAGCGACCAATGCATAGGGCTAATATTTGATGAATCGATAGGTTCTTCGAATGCAATTACTTTAAGTGTAAGATCGAATGTTTTTAACGAAGGTATGAACTCAAGGATATGCTCAAAATTGAACGGCACTAGTGTGCCTTGTTCATCCTTCACCATCCCCATTGTGCCACCTGTATATAATAGGAGAATGGTTGCCAATGGAGGGTTGGGCAAAGCTGTGTCTATATGTATTTCTCTGTATTCCACTTCAGTTTATTCCATTCGGAAAATTTTTAACGCATTTAATGTTGATGTATGAGCCACTTCTTCTACTTCGATATTTTTTATATTCGCTACTTTTTCAGCTACTAGTTTTACATAGCTGGGTTCATTTCTTTTCCCCCGATGAGGAACTGGTGCCAAATAGGGGCTATCAGTCTCTAGCACTATCTTATTTATATCAATAGCTGGGAGTGTTTTATCCATGCCCCCGTTTTTAAATGTAGCCACTCCACCTACTCCTATATAAAATCCTAAATCTATGATTTTTTGTGCTTGGGTTACTGTACCTGTAAAGCAATGAAATATCCCTAACAACTCTTCTGAACTTCGTTCTTCTACTAACTCAATTGTTTCATCTATCGAATCTCGACAATGAATTATCGCTGGCAACTTATATTGTTTTGCAAAGTCAAGTTGAATTTTGAAAGCTTCTTTTTGTTGCTTCCAATAGGTTTTATCCCAATATAAATCCGTTCCTATTTCTCCTATTCCTTTAAAATTTCTTTTCCCTAACCATTCTTCCACGATATATAATTCTTTTTCAAAATCATTTTTCACAGAGCAAGGGTGCAAACCCATCATTGAAAAACAATGATCAGGGTGTTTTTGTTCTATTTCCATCATATCATCGATTGACGTCCGATCAATATTGGGGAGGAACATTTTTTCCACACCATTCTCAAATGCTCTTTCAATTACATTATTTATATCTTCTTTAAACGCATCTAAATAGATATGTGCATGTGTATCAATTAGCTTCATGGTATAGTATTAATCATACATTGTTAAGAAAGTCACAAAAATGAATGGATTCTTTTATTATTCAAAGTTTAATACTCCCTCCCTTTCCATTTTATTTTGAAAGGAAGAACAAAGTATAGCGAAGATGATATGGTCATTAATACAGCATACATTTCATATAGTAAGATATAAAAAGGGTTTATTGGCCTATTTATTTTTTTCCTGATGAGGGATAGAAAAACTAATTGAATAATCGCTTTTATAATGAATAGCTTTAGGGCTACTACAGGCATCATAAAAGAAAGGATAACTAAACAAGGATAAAAGCATACCTGAAGTGTTAATAGCACTACCATATGCCATGGGAGATCAATAGCACCTTTCATCCATCGTTTACGTTGATTTAATAAATTGATAAATCCATTAATAGGTAATGTCTTCCCTAACACTTCTTTATTAAATATATGCAAGCATTGATATCCCTTTTTATATATGTGTTTAAACAATTCAAAATCTTCAGTAATGGAAAAAGGTAAATTTTCATATCCTCCCACTGATAGATACGCTTCTTTACTCACAATCATATTATTGCCCATGGCAGTTACTGGCAACCTTAAATCCGTTGCTACTTTCACTAATCCAAGGGCAAAAAGCCAATCCATATCTTGCATCCTGTTTTTATGCACTTGAGTAACACCAATAGCAAGTCCAACATTTTCTTCCATGGCCGAAAGCATAGCATGAATCCAGTTAGATGGCAATTGCATATCAGCATCTGTGATTAACAGAAAATCTCCTGTAGCCTTTTGTGCCAATTGAGCCAACACATTTGCTTTTCCTTTTTGTTCTCCTATCTGTTCAGATATTAAAAATGATTGTATAAATGGATATTTCATTTGATACTCATTAATAATACGCCAAGTTACATCTTCTGAAGCATCATCACCCACTAAAATTTGAAACTTATGCATTGGATAGTCGAGTGACACCAAGCTATTCAAACACCTCTCAATATTTTCTTGCTCATTTCTTGCTGCCAGTAAAACAGAAATAGAAGGCAATTCATCCCATGTTTTTGTATAGTTTTTATGATTTACTATAAAAAGGATTACAATTCCTGTATTTATAAGTAATACAATAGAGATATATACAATAAGAAATGTACTCACAGTGATTTGAAGTTAAATCCTTTATTACTAAAATACTTTAGATAGCGAGGAAGTGTATATAGCATATTTTCTTTTGCCTTAATACTATCATGAAATATTATGATTGCCCCTTTCTTTGTCGCTTGTATAGATTTCTCCAAACAAGTTTCCTTTTTCAAATTAACATCAAAATCTCCTGAAAGAACGTCCCACATGATAATTTCATAATCTTTTTTTACCGAAGTAATTACTTTTCTTTTTATTTTTCCATACGCTGGTCTGAAAAAAACAGCTTCTGGCATCAGGGCTTTACATTTATCAATACTTTTTATATATTCTTTAGAAGAACTTTTCCATCCATTCAAGTGGTCATACGTATGATTCCCTGTCTTGTGACCACGATTCATTATTTCTTGATATATATTAGGGTGTTTTCGCACGTTATCTCCAACACAAAAAAAAGTAGATTTAGCATTATATTCATCTAGAATATCCAATACTTGTGGGGTCACCTCAGGTATAGGACCATCATCGAACGTAACATAAATGGTTTTCTCTTCTCTTGACTTATGCCAAGTAAGCTGAGGATAAAGCCATTGAATATAACAAGGGGTTTTATGCCAATACATACTACTCTATTCGGCATGAAAGAATAGTAATATCATCATTATACGCCTCTTTCCCTTTAAAGTCATCCAAATTAACAATGATATCTTGATGTATTTCCTTCAAATCCTTATTTCCGTTTTTTACCAAATAATCAGACAATCGATCGATACCGTATTCTTCCCCGTTTTCGTTCGAAGTCTCAGTAACACCATCGGTATAACAAAGCAATAAAAAATCATCCAAATCCGTAATAAACCCTTCGTTGATAAAAGGTAGTGGTTGAAACATTCCTAAAATGGTTGACCCTTCTTCGAGGAGTTCTGCTTCACCATTCTTTCGCACCAAAACTGGAGGGTTATGTCCTGAGTTAATATACACTAATGTTTTAAGATTATGGTCATATATGCCTGCAAAAAAAGTAATAAACTTTTCTCCTTTAGCACTATCCAAAATTTGAAAATTCAATGCCTCGATAATTTCAGTTAAGTTAGGCGTTTGTCTAATCATCGTGCGTAATGATGCTTGAAAATTAGACATTAATATAGCCGCTGGAATTCCTTTACCAGAAACATCGGCAACACATATTAAAAATTGATTTTTATTAATAGGTATATAATCATAATAATCTCCTCCTACTCTATCATGAGGCAAATAACTTGCTTCAACTTTAAGCCTTACTCCATAAGGTAAATCATCTGGAAACAAATATTGTTGCACATCACTAGCAATTTCAAGTTCTTTACGAAAAGCTTCTTGGTCTAGTTCACGCCTAGCCAATTTTTTATTCTCAATAGCTACTATAATAATATTACTTATGGCTTGAATAAACTCGCTTGCGTTATGCTCATCTTCACAATCTTCAGAGACAAATATTAATGCCAATGTTTCACTTTTATGAAATACAGGTATGATATATTCAAATTCTTCAAACGCACTAATCTTACAATCTTTTACCTCTGTAATTTTTTTAAGTTCGGTTAATTCTTCATTCATTTTAATTTTGAAGAAGTTCGTTTCTGTACCATGATTCACTTTACATTCCCAACTATCATCTAATACGTAAAGTGCTAATTTCTTTACATTCAAATTAGCACGTAGCGTAAAGTCATATATCTTATATAATGCCTCTTCTGGAAGGTTATCATTTATCGCCTTCGTGATTTCGAGAACAGCATTTAATTCAAGCTCCTTTAGCTTTAATTTATCTTCAATTAATTTTTGATCCATCAACAAATATTATACGGTAAAAAAATCAATAGCAAGTTACACATTCCTTGCTAATAATAATGGCTATAACAACTCGTCAGCATTTTAAAAAACTTTAATTTGCATTAATATAATACCGACAGACTAACATCACACCATTAATTACTAATATAATTAGTAAATAAACACGTCAACCTGTCAATCTATTAATTATTTACATTGAATATACTAAAATATTTGGGATTTTAAAGAAGTTGATATAACTTTAGCCCGAAAAGCAACTAGAAAAACATAAATCGATTCCTATGAGTGATAATAAAGAAAAATTAAAAGCACTACAACTAACCATTGATAAGTTAGAGAAAACGTATGGTAAAGGGGCTGTAATGAAAATGAGTGATGAGAAAGTGGTGGACATACCTGCCATTTCTACAGGTTCATTAGGGTTGGACATTGCCTTAGGAATTGGTGGTATTCCTCGTGGAAGGATAGTTGAAGTGTATGGACCAGAATCATCAGGAAAAACCACACTTACGATGCACTGTATTGCAGAAGCCCAAAAAGCTGGTGGGTTAGCCGCATTTATTGATGCTGAACATGCATTTGACAAAACATATGCCGAAAAATTAGGAATTGATACTGAAAACCTATTAATATCTCAGCCTGATAGTGGAGAGCAGGCACTAGAAATCACTGAACATTTAATTCGTTCGGGAGCAATTGATATTATCGTGATTGACTCTGTGGCTGCTTTAGTACCCAAAGCAGAATTGGAAGGTGAGATGGGAGATAGCAAAATGGGGTTACAAGCTCGATTAATGTCACAAGCACTGCGAAAACTTACTGGAACCATTAGTAAAACAGGTTGTTCTTGTATATTTATTAATCAATTACGTGAAAAAATTGGCGTAATGTTTGGCAATCCTGAAACTACTACAGGGGGTAATGCTCTAAAATTCTATTCTTCTGTACGATTAGACATCCGTAGAATAGGACAGATAAAAGAAAGTGCCGATGACATCACTGGCAACCGAACACGTGTTAAAGTAGTGAAAAACAAAGTAGCTCCTCCATTTAAAGTAGTTGAATTTGATATTATGTATGGAGAAGGAATCTCTAAAGTAGGAGAAATCATCGACATAGGTGTAGAAATGGAAATTGTTAAAAAAGCAGGTTCTTGGTTCTCATACAATGGTAATAAATTAGGTCAAGGGCGTGACTCCGTAAAGAAATTGATTTTGGACAACCCTGAATTAATGGATGAAATTGAAGGGAAAATAAGAGCAAAAATGAAGGGGGAAAAAGAGGAAGAGGAACTGGTTACTCCAACGGAAAGTTAAACAAGACTGTAAAAGGTTATATCCTTATAAAGGGATAAGCACAACAAAGCTCAATCATTACTGGTTGAGCTTTGTTGTGTACAGCATTCTGGATAAAATAATAATCTTAAGATATTACCTTAGCTA
>Ga0224506_10001283_pt1 | contig 18139 bp, 20 predicted proteins | sample SF_Jan12_sed_USG_2_FD_169108 | JGI IMG/M metagenome (GOLD analysis project Ga0224506, IMG submission 169108) | Sediment microbial communities from San Francisco Bay, California, United States - SF_Jan12_sed_USGS_8_1 | ecosystem: Environmental > Aquatic > Marine > Sediment | place: USA... | reverse complement strand
GGCTTTCACTCAGTCCGTTTATTGGAGGCCGGTTTTGATGTGACCAGTGCCGATGGTAGTCCGGAAATGCTGGCGCGTGCTTTTACAAATGGATGCAAGCGTGGCCATATTCTGCGCACTGTACAGGCCGACTGGCGCTGGTTGAATAAGACCGTTCATGAACAGTTTGATGCGGTGATCTGTCTGGGTAATTCCTTTACCCATTTATTTGAAGAACATGATCGTCGTAAGGCCCTGGCTGAATTTTACGCCACGCTGAATCACGATGGTATTTTGATCATGGATCAACGGAATTATGGTGCCATCCTGGACAATGGTTTCTCCACCAAACACAAATATTATTACTGTGGTGAAGACGTGGTGGCCGAGCCGGTGCATGTGGATGAAGGTCTGGCCCGTTTTAAATACTCCTTCCCTGATGGTTCAGACTATCACCTCAACATGTTTCCGCTGCGCAAGGAATATACCCGCCGCCTGATGCATGAAGTGGGTTTTCAGCATATCGAGACCTATGGTGATTTTCAGGAAACCTTCAAGGCCAATGATCCCGATTTCCTGGTGCATGTCGCGGAGAAAACCTACAGAACTGCCGATGAGGAAGATGAATAATGAGTGGTACTTATTCAGAGGCGGTGGCCACGGCGCGTGATTATTACAATAGTGAGGATGCCGATAATTTTTACAACATCATCTGGGGTGGAGAAGATATTCACATTGGCTTGTATGAATCAGACAGTGAAGCCATTGTTGAAGCCAGTCATCGTACCGTGCGGCACATGGCGGCCATGCTGAATATTAATGAAAACTCCCGGGTGCTGGATATCGGTTCCGGGTACTGTGGTGCCGCACGTTATCTGGCCGAAACCTTTGGCTGTTCCGTCACTGCGCTTAACCTGAGCGAAAAAGAAAATGAGCGGGCCCGTGAACTCAATGTTGAACGAGCTCTGGCAGACAATATTGAAGTCATCGATGGCAGCTTTGAATCGATCCCTGTCGACGATAACAGCTTTGATGTGGTTTGGTCGCAGGATGCCATTTTACACAGTGGTAAACGTGATAAGGTCATCGAAGAAGTATCCCGTGTGTTAAAGCCGGGTGGTCAATTTATTTTTACTGACCCCATGCAGGCCGATGATTGTCCTGATGGTGTATTACAGCCCATTCTCGATCGTATTCACCTGACTTCTCTTGGGTCGCCATCCTTTTACCGTCAAGTAGCCAATACACTAGGTTTAACGGAAAAGGCATTCGAGGAAAACACCGGGCAGCTAGTCAATCATTATTCACGTGTCTTGCAGGAAACAGGTAAATACCAGGACGAACTGGCTCGTATTATCACCCCCGAATATCTAGAACGAATGAAAAAAGGTCTCCAATACTGGATCGATGGTGGCAAGAGTGGCTATCTCGCCTGGGGAATTTTTATTTTCGAAAAATAATAATCACGTTGCACATGGATTAAAGCATCACACGGGCTTGCCGGATGAAAAACTGGGTATATAAAAACAATAATAAAGTCGTACTCGATATCAATCCATGGGTGTTCGGCTTTTCGGTACTTTTTATTCTGGGCTTTGTCCTGGCAAGCTTTATATTTCTTAACAAGATCAGCACAACCTTTGATGAAACCCAGGCCTGGATTGCCAACCAGGCAGGCTGGTTTTTCGTGCTCGGGGTAAACCTGATCCTCGGTTTTATGTTGTATCTCATCTTCAGCCCCTTCGGCAAGATTCGACTTGGAGGGTCGGATGCCAAACCAGAGTTCACTCGGCTTGGCTGGCTGGCCATGTTGTTCAGCGCCGGTATGGGGATTGGCCTGTTGTTCTATAGTGTGGCCGAGCCCATGTATCACCTGGTTTCCCCACCCCATGGGGCAACAGCCGGTACCGCAGCCGCAGCAGAGGACGCCATCAAGACTACCTTCCTGCACTGGGGACTGCACGCCTGGGGTATCTATGCCCTGGTCGGATTGGCCCTGGCCTATTTTGCCTTTAACCGTAACCTACCTTTGAGTATTCGGTCCGTATTTTATCCCCTGTTAGGTGAGCGAATTCATGGTGGCTGGGGTCATGCCATCGATATCCTGGCCACCGTGGCGACCCTGTTCGGAGTGGCGACGTCGCTTGGCCTCGGAGCCAGTCAGGTCAATGCCGGCCTGCAACACCTGTTTGGTATACCGGAGTCCAGCCTGACCCAAATCCTGTTAATTACGGCCATCACGGCACTGGCGACTGTCTCGGTGGTGGCCGGTTTGGACAGGGGCATCAAGCGTCTGTCGCAATTCAATATCCTGGTCGCGGTGTTGCTACTGGTCTTTGTGTTAGTGGTGGGGCCGACTCTGTTCATCCTCAATGGCTTTGTTGAGAACATCGGCCATTACCTGAATGACTTTTTCTATCTCGGCTTCTGGAACGAAACCTATTCTGGCGGTAGCTGGCAAAATGGCTGGACGGTGTTTTACTGGGGCTGGTGGATTGCCTGGTCACCCTTTGTGGGCATGTTTATCGCGCGCATCTCCCGTGGTCGTACCATTGGTGAATTTATCACCGGGGTATTACTGGTCCCCACCCTGATGACCTTTGCCTGGCTGAGCGTGTTTGGTGATAGTGCCATATATATAGAATTATTCGGCGGGGGAGGCATGGCAGAGGCCGTGAGTAACAATATCCCTCGTTCGATGTTTTTCTTTCTTGAACGCCTGCCGGTTGCTGTCGGCTACACGTCCTTTCCAGGCTGGATAACAACACTGATCAGCCTGTTAACCATCCTGGTCATTATCACCTTTTTCGTCACCTCATCTGACTCGGGATCGCTGGTGATCGATATGATTACGGCGGGAGGTAATCCGAACCCACCAGTTGCACAACGTATTTTCTGGGCTGTAACGGAAGGGATTGTGGCAGCAGCCTTGTTGGTTGCTGGTGGACTCTCTGCTTTACAGACGGCCGCCATTGCCACGGGACTGCCTTTTACCGTATTGCTACTGATGATGATGGTTAGTCTCTATCGCGGTCTACAATCCGAACTCCACACCTCTACATAAATGACAAGTGACAAACTGAATTTCAGTTTGTGATGATTCATACTTTGATTTGAAACGATTAAGCAGTGCTAAATACACTTCCCCGGTTAATATAACCGAGGACAGGACAGATGCTGACGGCAGTCTATGCCAGCGATGCCGATTATGATTTTATACGTAAGGAAATCATCCTTGGCGCGCGCAAAAAGCATTTTGCCTTTTCAGTCAAAGACCCAGAGGATATGCGCTTTGTTGAAGAGAATATCCGATCTGCCATTCATCACCACTGTTTCACCAGTGGGCTGAGAGTACAGCCCATCCTGTTTATGAAAAAACAGCGACGGGTCGGGGTGGTCATGATGTCGGAAGTGTCACCGGGCAAGGGAGGCAATGAGATCCACATGGTATTTGTTGGTCACAAGCATCGTGGCAAGGGCTATGGCTCACAAATGATTGATCTCATCCTGGCAGAACGACAGGATGTGGCGGTTTTTGCCCGTTGTACGGTCGCTTCACAATGCATGTACGAGATGCTGGAGAGGCGGGGATTTGAATATCAGTACACCATGAAGGATGGTTTTCGGGTACTATTGCGTCCGAGGCAGGTGAGTTTGGTCGGTTGAGGGCTATCCAGAAGAGGCCGGATCCCTAAATTTGGTCTGTTTTCGCCCCACCAGCCCCAATTTCATGCACATTCCGCGCGGTTTGAGATATAATGCGCCGCTATTTTTCCGACGAAAGTAAGATTCCCGGGGTTTTGAGGACTGATTTTTACCGTGGTCACGGGGGTTTCACTGATTCGTCGTAAACGGATTCGAATTACATATTTTAAGAGTATCAGTACTATGGTTGATTTAACGAAATATAGAAATATAGGTATTTTCGCCCACGTGGATGCCGGTAAAACCACGACCACGGAACGTATCCTGAAGCTGACCGGTAAGATTCACAAGACTGGTGAGGTACACGATGGAGAAGCCACCACCGACTTCATGGAACAGGAAGCCGAGCGTGGCATCACTATCCAGTCGGCGGCCACTTCCTGTGAGTGGGACGGTCACCGTTTCAACATCATCGACACCCCCGGACACGTTGACTTCACTATTGAAGTATATCGTTCCCTGAAGGTTCTCGATGGCGGTGTGGGCGTCTTCTGTGGTTCTGGTGGTGTAGAGCCTCAGTCTGAAACCAACTGGCGTTACGCCAACGAATCAGAAGTGGCCCGTGTCATTTTCGTCAACAAGCTGGACCGTATGGGTGCTGACTTCTACCGCGTTGTAGACCAGGTGGAAAACGTGCTGGGTGCCAATCCATTGGTCATGGTGCTGCCTATCGGTATCGAAGACCAGTTCTCTGGTGTTGTCGACCTGATGAGCATGAAGGCTTATGTTTGGGATGATTCCGGACAGCCAGAAAACTACGAAATTATGGATATCCCGGCTGATATGCAGGCCAGGGCAGAAGAATACCGGGAAAAGATGATCGAGACTGCCGTTGAGCAGGACGATGATCTGATGGAAGCCTATCTGGAAGGTAATGAGCCATCGGTTGAAGACCTGAAGCGTTGTATCCGCAAGGGCACGATTAACCTGGACTTCTTCCCGACCTATTGTGGTTCTGCCTTCAAGAACAAGGGTATCCAGCTGGTACTGGATGCGGTTGTGACTATCTGCCTAACCCAATGGAAGTCAAACCTCAGCCTGAAACCGATGAAGAAGGTAATGAAACAGGCAACTTCGCCATCGTTGATCCCGAAAAGCCTTTGCGTGCTCTGGCATTCAAGATTATGGATGACCGTTTCGGCGCCCTGACCTTTACCCGTATCTACACCGGTAAGATCAAAAAAGGTGATACCGTACTGAATACCTTCACTGGTAAAAATGAGCGTATCGGCCGAATCGTGGAAATGCATGCCAACGAGCGTATTGAACTAGACGGTGCTCAGGCAGGTGATATCGTGGCCCTGATCGGTATGAAGAACGTACAGACCGGTCATACTCTGTGCGATCCAAAACATCCTGCTACACTGGAGCCTATGGTGTTCCCGGATCCCGTTATCTCGATTGCGGTTGCTCCGAAAGACAAGGGGGCCTCTGAGAAGCTGGGCGTAGCCATTGGTAAAATGGTTCAGGAAGATCCTTCCTTCCGTGTTGAAACCGATGAAGACAGTGGTGAAACCATCCTCAAAGGCATGGGTGAGCTGCATCTGGACATCAAGATCGATATCCTGAAGCGTACCCACGGTGTGGAAGTGGAAGTGGGCAAACCTCAGGTGGCCTATCGTGAAACCATCACCCAGCGCGTTGAAGACACCTACACCCACAAGAAACAGTCAGGTGGTTCCGGTCAGTACGGTAAGATCGATTACATCATCGAACCCGGTGAAGCCGGTAGCGGTTATGAATTCGAATCCAAGGTAACGGGTGGTAATGTACCTCGTGAATTCTGGCCTGCCATTGAAAAGGGTTTCAAGGTTAGCTCCGATAGAGGGGTTCTGGCCGGCTATCCCTGTCTCGATTTCAAGGTGACTCTGATGGACGGTGCCTACCACGCGGTTGACTCCTCTGCCATTGCCTATGAACTGGCTGCCAAAGCGGGTTATCGCCAGTCCATGCCAAAGGCGGGTCCTCAGCTGATGGAACCCATCATGAAGGTAGATGTGTTTACTCCAGAAGATCACGTGGGTGATGTTATTGGCGACCTTAACCGTCGCCGTGGCATGATCCAGGGGCAGGAAGCTGGTGCGACTGGTGTTCGTATCAAGGCTGAATGTCCGCTGTCAGAAATGTTCGGTTACATTGGTGACCTGCGTACCATGACGTCTGGTCGTGGACAGTTCTCCATGGAATTCCTGCGCTACAGCCCATGTCCTAAGAATGTGGCTGAAGAGGTTATTAAGGAAACTCAGGAACGCGAAGCCAAGAAGTAATAAGCTTTAACCATTACTGAAAATTGAAGGGTGGCGAGGAATCTTGCCACCCTTTTTTTATAAAATGAAAACGAATCCAGACCCAAAAAAGTTAATAAAGAAACATCATAAACTGGTTCATACTGACATGATGAAAGTTACGTCTCATGTGCAACGGCCATCAGGAGAGTGGATTATCAATACCCTGATGATAGATGGATATGATGTGGCCTTTAAATATAAAAGAAAAAAGTTATACAAAAAACTCGAGGGGCAGCGGGTTAATTTAACTTACTATCCGGATGTTGAAAGTATTGCAGGTATTAATACAGAAATAATGACCGTGGTAAGGATCAGAGTATCTTGATGTAAGTTATTTAACTATCATTAACTCCGCTAATTTTCCAAGGGTACGGTTAATCTGTGCAACAGTTAGATGGTCATCATCGATAGGGTCTGCCCAGTGACTGCAACTAAATTCACGGATGTTTTGCTGCTCTGATGAATCAATTTTTAGTGTGGTTGTATATTCAGAGATTGTTGTGCCGCCTGGGGAGCCTGCTAAAAGAAAATTACTGGCTGAAGCATATTCTATGGAATATTCCATATTTTGAAGAGATATCTCATATTTCTGAGAGCCAACAATGTTAAAACTACCCATTTTAATTTTTATAGGGTGGTTGTATATTTTCCATGACACAAGCCAACAATGAGGAAAGTATTGATCAACCTCCTTGGTGCTTACCACGCGACCATATTGTATATAAACACGGCCTGAATTTGGCAGTAATACCAGATCCTCTTTAATTACTAGTTTACTCCCAGATGGAATATTGTAGTGGGGTGAGGTAATTGGGTAGGAGCCGCTAGAACAAGAAGCTAGAAATAGCAGAAGGATGACTGTGATTGATAATTTCATTTCTACCATTAGGTTTAGATATATTGTTTAATTCTAAGTCATTTTGCTTTTGATTCAATATAAATATTTTTTAAGAAAAATTATGGTTTTGTTTTAAATGTATAAGCAATTGATTGAGAAGGATTATTTTTTACACACATTTGAATCGAATCACGTTAAAATAGTAGTCCTTCCAGCCCCATTTGGTGCAGGCTGTTTATAAATTTGGAATTAATTTATTAATTGGATTTTTAAAATGTATTTATTGAATCGAATAGGTTTATTCTTGTCACTATTGGCTATATCCGCCTGTTTTGGAACAAGCGGACCAATTAAAGCCTATGATACTGCAACAGTTCAGGGTACTCCAAAGATAAGTATTTTATATTTACCCCCTGCCATTGAGTTACTGGAGATTGATGGCGTCGAATATGAGTCACCCTATATAGAAACAGGATTTAATGAGGTACACCTACTTCCTGGGAAACACGTGGTGACTATTAAGTATGTTAAATACTGGGGTGATGGAACGGCAGGCAGCATGATTAGCTCTAAACCCATTTTGTTTAAACTGGAAACAAAGGGTGGGGAAAAGCTAACTGTAAATTATACCCGACCAAAAGATCAGTGGTCTGCCCAAATCATGGTTAATCGGTTTAAGCCCTGGATAGAAAATAACGATAATAAAAAGTCAAATATCAAAGGTAGTCAATTCTATTCTGGTTCTTTGGCATTAACTGGTCGTTCATCTGGAGTTGAAGGCGGTGTTAAAACTAGAGAGCCATTATCGGAGCTAAAGTTCTGGTGGGATAAAGCGACTTATGCCGAAAAGGAAGAGTTTAAAAAATGGCTTGATAGTGATTAATTTCTATCAGATTTAATTTACTTATCTTTACAAGGCTGTTCAGACTGAACGGCCTTTTTAAATTCTGTTTAATGGTTGAAGCCTGGTCTTGCAGGCAGGACAATAATATAGCCTCTGTCCCCTGAGAATCATATTATGCCTGCGACTGGTCACCTCATATTCCTGGCACTGACAATGATATGTAAACCGTTTGAGTTTACGTTGCGGGATACCCTGTAAATCATATTGGCAGTGAATATTAGCTTCAACCCCAAAGCGTTGCATAATACTTTTCCATTCTTTCCCATGTGGCCGAATATTTTTAATACCATATAGCTGGTCGGCAACATAATGGGCAATTTCATGGGGCACAGTTGTTGCTAGATTATCTTCAAAAAACTTTGCAAACAGGTATGGGTTGTAGCGAATAAAACGTTGCTGGTTTTTCACGTGATACATCCCGGCAGCCCGACCTGTTAATTTGAAGCTTATAGGAATAAATGGGAAGTTCTGATTAAAAATCTGCTTTGCCAGATCTATATAATAGTGTGACCTGTTTATTACCAGTTCTTCTTGTGATGCGTTAATGGGCTGGATGGTTTTCATTAAATACAATGTTACCCCAAACCTGTGGTGAGCGTCATTTGTGGGGTAATTATTAAGTACATTTTCCTGTAAACAGGCCAGATGGGGTTGAGATCATTGCCTGCTCTGGTAGACTGCACGACCTTTCAACCCTGTAGTAAATCCTCTCGAGGTATTGCCATGTTTCAGCTAGGTTGTGCTACTCGCGCCTGTGTTCAGAATGAACTCCTTTCCGGTCTTACCGTTGCCCTGGCCCTGGTGCCTGAGGCCGTGGCCTTTGCCTTTGTTGCAGGAGTGGATCCCCTGGTGGGTCTGTATGCCGCTTTTATGGTTGGCCTGCTGGCCTCTATTTTTGGTGGTCGTCCTGGCATGATCTCTGGCGCCACCGGTGCCATGGCCGTGGTTATGGTCGCGCTGGTTGCTGAGCATGGTGTGCAATACCTTTTCGCTGCCGTCATCCTGACTGGTTTACTACAGATAGGTGCCGGGATTCTGCGCCTGGGTAAATATATTCGTATGGTGCCTTACCCGGTGATGCTGGGTTTCGTAAACGGTCTGGCGATTGTCATATTTCTTGCCCAGTTACAGCATTTCCAGGTTCCCGCGGAAGGCGGGGTGAAGGAATGGATGAGCGGACAGAATCTGGCCATTTTTGCAGGCCTGGTATTTCTGACCATATCCATTATCCACTTCCTGCCTAAATTGACGACAGCCTTTCCAGCCTCCCTTGCCGCGATTATTACCGTGACCTTGATTGTGATATTACTGGATGTGAATACCAATACAGTTGGCGATCTGGCCTCGATCAAAGGGGGCTTCCCGGAATTTAGTATTCCGTCTGTACCATTTAACTTTGAAACCCTGGCCATTATTTTTCCTTATTCCATTATCCTTGCCGCTGTAGGCCTGATTGAATCCCTGCTGACACTTAGCCTGATCGACGATGTAACGAATACCCGTGGTCGTAGTAATCGCGAATGTGTCGGCCAGGGGATTGCCAATACCACAACCGGTTTCTTCGGTGGAATGGGTGGCTGCGCCATGATCGGTCAAAGTATGATTAATGTGAGCTCTGGAGGCCGCCAGCGTCTATCCGGTATTTCCGCTGCTCTGTTTCTGCTGGCCTTTATCCTGTTTGCTTCCAGCCTGATAGAAATTATTCCCATGGCGGCCCTGGTTGGGGTGATGTTTATTGTGGTGCTGGGTACCTTCGAATGGTCCAGTTTACGCATCATGGGTAAGATACCCCGCACCGATGCCTTTGTCCTTATTCTGGTATCTGGTGTTACGGTGGCCACAGACCTGGCAGTTGCCGTGGTTGTTGGGGTGATTGTTTCAGCACTGGCCTTTGCCTGGGAACATGCTAAACACATCAATGTCAAAAGCTATGATGATGAGAAAGGTTCACGTATTTATGAATTGAATGGCCCCTTGTTTTTTGGTTCCGTAAAAAACTTTCTGGAACTGTTTAATCCAGAAAACGATCCTGACGATGTCATTATTGAATTCCAGAACTCACGTGTGGCCGACCACTCGGCGATTGAAGCCATCGATAACCTGGCTGAAAAATACATCAAGGCTGGAAAGAAATTACATCTTCGTCACTTGAGTCCGGAATGTCGTGAACTTCTTAAAAAGGCCGGGGATCTGGTCGAAGTCAATGTCATGGAAGATCCCAGGTATCATGTTGCCGATGATCAACTGGCATGATGCTAATGCATCATTGATTAAAAAACGCCAATGAATTTCATTGGCTTTTTTTATGTAAACCTGGTTGATGCACCTCAATGACAATTAGTCTTAACTGGCATAGCATCCAGTTAAAGAACAATTATTAGTAGGAGGTGCACAATGAGCGGCATCTATACAAAGATTTTATTAATCACTGCTTTTGGATTCTTACTGGTTGGAAATGTACAGGCCAGTGATGCCAACCTGAGCAGAACCATAGACGGCATGGACATCTATATGGGAATTACTCACGCCAACAAAACCGAAGAAAATAAAGTCCAGAAGATGACTCTGATTCAGGATATCAAAGGCAAGAAACACCATGTGACCGTGGCCTTGTTTGATAACAAATCCGGAACACGTATCACGGATGTCAAGGTGACTGCGATTATCGGTGAAATGGGTTTGAGTAGTAATCGCAAAAAACTGAAACCTGAAAAGTATGGTGAGGCGGTTTCCTTTGGCAGGGATTTCTACATATCCAAAGAAGGCCCATACTGGATTGATCTGAAGATTAAACGTAATGGCATAAAGCAGGCGACTCTCACCCGGTTTGAATGGAAGCATTATTAGAAACGGCCGGTGCCTGTGCACCGACCGTTTATTGTCACGTTTGAGCCAGTTTTCCAACTCCAGGAATTAACTGGCGGAGTGTGTATGTGCCCCCACCCAGCAAGACCTGTACAACACAGGCAACACTTAAGACGGCGGCATATTCCCAGCCACCATTGGCATTGGTGTATAACCAGCCATTACCCAGATGCACAAACAGGGCACCCAGTAATACGGGAATCAATGCTATGGCTATCCAGCGAGTTGCCACACCCAACACCAGTAAAGTGCCGCCAAGTATTTCAAGCAGGGTGACGGGGTAAGCCATCCAGCCAGCAAAACCTACCGAATCAAAAAACTGGGCCGTTCCAGGCAAGGTAAATACCATCACTTTTAAAAACCCATGGGCAATAAACATGCTGCCCAGAGCGAGTCTCAAGATGAATGCGGCTAAATCGATTTGTTGTTCTCTCGTCATTGGTTTATCTCCTTTTTCATGTAGTGCTTTGTTACAGTTGTTAACAAATCAATAGTACTAGTTAGGACTATTGGTTTAAAAAAACTCACTCAAAGGCAAGGCGTAATTTTTTCAACATGTGCTGAAGTTGCTTAAGCTCATTTTCACTAAGCCGGTCAAAGCGCTGTTTGATGTAGGCCACCTGGCGAGGAAATTCCCGATTAAACAGTTTTTCGCCTTTTACGGTTAACATCACTCGTGTGCAGCGTCGGTCCTCCATTTTGGCGACCCGTCTGACCAGCCCCTTCACTTCAAGTCGGTCGATGACACCAGTGAGTGTGCCTTTGGTGATGAGTGTGAGCTCACCTATCTCTTTAAAGGTCAGGCCCCCGGTATTGCCCAGGGTGAAAATCACATCGGCCTGCGGAACCGTCAGAACAGAGTCTCGGTAGCCAATGGCATCGTAACTGGCAAAGGCCTGATAGGCCCGAACCAGTTCTTTCATCACCGGCATAAAGGCATGTTGCGATGCATTTTGAGGGGTGATGTTGTCAACCATGGGAACAAAATAGTACTAATTAGGACTAATGTCAATCCCCAGTATAAAGATGTCTTTAAAGTTTGATGTATTAATTGTCGCGAACAGGTTTGACTTTTGAAGCCGCCAGCTTGGCCCGTTGTCTGCATTCTCGCACATCGACACCATGGGTCAGGGCCACTCCCATACGGCGGCGCACAAAGGATTCGGGTTTACCAAACAGGCGCAAATCGGTATTTGGGACATTCAGTGCCTGATCGATATCCTCAAAAACGATACCTTTTTCATCCATTCCCCCATAGATTACCGCGCTGGCGCCTGGATGATGCAAGGCCGTGGAGACGGGCAGGCCAAGGATGGCCCGGGCATGTAGTTCAAATTCGTTTTGCCATTGGGTGGCCATGGTCACCATGCCGGTGTCATGGGGGCGAGGGCTCACTTCACTGAACCAGACATCATCTCCCTTGATAAACAGCTCCACACCAAACAGGCCACGACCCCCCAGATTGCTGGTAATGGTACTGGCAATCTCAATGGCCTTGCCATGGGCCGTTTCACTCATTTCCTGAGGTTGCCAGCTCTCTACATAATCGCCCTGTTGCTGGACATGACCTATGGGGGCACAGAAGTGGGTACTGATATGACCGTGTTCATCATTGGCACGCACCGTGAGCAGGGTGATCTCATAATCAAAGTTGATCATTTCTTCGACAATAATGCGACCCTGATCCACACGACCACCGGCCTTGGCATAGTCCCAGGCCTTCTGCACATCTTCGTGCTTTAAGATAGTGGACTGACCCTTACCGGAAGAAGACATCACCGGTTTCACAATACAGGGATAGCCGATACCGTCATCAATCGCTTTCTGTAATTCATCCAAAGACTCGGCAAAGGCATACCGGGAAGTGGGCAGGCCCAGTTCCTCAGCTGCCAGACGGCGAATCCCTTCCCGGTTCATAGTAAGTTGAGTTGCCCTTGCCACTGGAACGACAGTCGCCAGACCATCTTCCTCAATGCGAGCCAGCTCATCTGTGGCAATCGCTTCAATTTCTGGAACGATCAAATCCGGTTTTTCTTTTTCAACCAGAGCGCGTAGCGCCCTAGCATCGGTCATATCGATCACATGAAAGCGATGCGCCACCTGGTGACCAGGGGCATTTTCATACCGATCCACGCCAATGACTTCCACCCCCAGTCGTTGTAAAGCAATAATGACTTCTTTGCCGAGTTCACCACAGCCAAGCAGCATGACTTTGGTGGCAGAGGGTGAGAGGGGAGTACCGATGCGGGTCATTATTATTATCTCCGGATTTATGATGTCGGGAGATTATACGGTCTAAGGGACATATTGCCCACTCAATAGAGAGTGTTGAAGACTTCCCAAGGGTTTTCCTCAGGTATCCATGTCTGAGATAGCCTCAAATTGGCTTTGCTCAGTTTCTGGTCAGTGTTACCATCGAGTCAAACAATAATATGGCATTGTGGCCTGGCTCCTGGAGAAAGGGCCACAGTAGTAAAGTTGTAATATTGGGTGTGTTAGTAAAATGGATATTCTTAATAAGTTTGCAATCTTCCTGTTGCAGGGGATTGTCTATGTTCCTCTCTACGCCGTTCTGTTTAGTCACTTTCTAAAATATGTAAACGTTCAGGAAAAGGTCTGGCAACGGTCCTTTGTGCTAGCAATTGTTACGTATTCTCTGTTCACAGTATTAAGCCTGGCCTTCGGCCTATTTACCGCTGCGTGGATTGGTTATGTTATTGGTGCGTTGATGATTGCTTATGTACTGACGAAGCTGGTGGTGGTGCCTTATCGGAATGCGGTGCTGGCATCGGTTTGTATTGCGGTGATTGGGTATGATGTTCCCAGGGTGGTGTTTGGGTTTATTAATCAGAGTTTGGCGGCATTGATATGAGTTGGATTTTTTTCTCATAAAAGTAAGTCCCCTCCCTTTGCAGGGGAGGGTTAGGGGGTACAAACCGGTCAGATAGTTAACAAAATACACCGGGCGCATAGGTAACAGATGTAATGTATTGGCGAGGAGGACAAGCCAATGCCGTGGACTGAGACCTGTGAAATGAAAGAGAAAATCAACTTTATCGCTGCCTGGCAAAGTGAAGTGTATAACATGACCGATTTATGTCACCGATTTGGGATTAGCCGAAAAACCGGCTACAAATGGGTAGACCGCTATAGGCAAGAGGGAGTGGATGGTTTGAAAGCACGCAGCCGAGCCTGCCACCATCATCCCAATGCCATCAGTGAAGAAGTGATACATGAGATCCTCAAACTCAAAAGCCGTTATTCCCAGTGGGGCCCGAAAAAACTCCATGACTGGTTAGTGTTAAACAGGCCTCACCAACGGTGGCCAGTGGTCAGTACCTTCGGTGATATCCTTGAACGGCATGGGTTGGTTAACACGCGCAAGAAAAAGAAACGGACTGTCCCAAAGAGTGCTCCGTTAAGTCATTGTGAAGACAACAATCAAGTCTGGAGCAGTGACTTCAAAGGGCAATTTCGCCTGGGTCAGGGAAAGTTATGTTATCCCTTAACCATCAGTGACAATCACAGCCGTTATTTACTGATGTGCCGAGGTTTATACCGACCCACGGAGCAGGCCGTCAGACCCTGGTTTGAACGGGTATTTCGGGAATATGGATTACCGGATGCCATGCGCACTGATAACGGCAGCCCGTTTGCCTCGACGGCTTTAGGCGGATTGACACAACTCACGATATGGTGGGTTAAGTTAGGGATACGGCTTGAGCGAATTGCTCCAGGGCACCCGGAACAAAATGGCCGACATGAGCGCATGCATCGAACGCTAAAGGCACACACGGCAAAGCCACCCAAACAAAACCTGAGCGCCCAACAACGTGCCTTTAATCGGTTTTGCCATGAATACAACTATGAGCGGCCCCATGAAGCATTAGGTGGTTGCCCTCCCAGTCATATTTACGAGGGTTCAAGGCGGGATTACCCTGCTCAGTTACCTGAAATTGAATATGGAGAAAAATACATCCTTCGCCGAGTGAGAACCGATGGCATGATTAAATGGCGGGGAAAGAAGATCTATGTGTCAGAAGCCCTACGAGGAGAGCCTGTTGGATTGCTACCCTTCGATGATGATTGTTGGCAACTGTATTTTTCCCACATGGTTCTTGGTGAGCTAGACGAACGACTGGGTAAAATTATACGATTGGCATAGAAAAAAGTGTTACCTATGTGTCCGGTTTATTTTGTTACCTATCTGGCCGGTCGTACAAGGGTGGGGTGATAAATTTATAGTTTTGTGCCTTATTCTTTTTAATTGGAATTGCTATCGCGATGGTGTATCTAAGTCAGGTCTCGTCCTGACAGACGAGGAACTTTTTTAAGCACTGTATAGACCGTAGACATCGTTAACACTTGTACCATGACATGGTTTACAGGATCTTATTGTGGAAATAACCACGATAAGGGGACGACCATGCCATGGCAAGAGGAGACACGAATGTCACTACGACGAGAATTTGTAGCGCTCGCAAATAGCAAAATGGTGTCATTGAGTGAGCTATGTCGACGATTTGGTATCAGTCGACCTACCGCCTACAAGTGGTTAAAACGGGCGGCTAAGAATACTGAAGAGGACTTTTCAGACCGTTGCCGACGGCCATATACCAGCCCAACACGGACAGAAGCAGAGATGGAATACGAGGTCATTAATTTACGACGACAACATAATAGTTGGGGTGGTCGAAAAATTAATAAATTACTAAAGGTGCGAGGTCATACCAATGTCCCAGCACCAAGCACTGTCACTCATATCCTAAACCGATACGGCCTGATACAATAAAGGCCGACCGGTGAAGGAGCGATTTATCACCGCTTTGAGCATGAAAAACCCAACCTGCTCTGGCAAATCGACTTCAAAGGTTATTTCAGTACCCAGTCAGGTCGATGTGAGCCGTTAACGATACTGGATGACCACTCCCGCTATAACATTGTCCTGCATGCTATGAGGACGACAAATACAATCCCTGTAAAACAGGTATTAATCGACGTCTTTAGACAATATGGTCTGCCTTACCGTATTAATGCTGACAATGGTCAGCCCTGGGGGAGTCCCTCTGCAAGAGAGCATGGCGTCTCACAACTGACTACCTGGCTGATTCGGTTGGGCATTCATATTAGTTTTAGCCGACCAGCTCATCCACAAACAAATGGCAAGGAAGAACGGTTTCATCGAACCTTAAAAACAGAAGTCTTGAAGGGGAAGACTTTTTCTGACCTCAACCAAGTGCAACGGGCCTTTGATGAATGGCGAGTCATTTACAATCATGTCCGACCACATGATGCGCTGGAACTGGCCGTTCCGGCCAGTCGTTACCAGCCCAGTACACGGACTTATCCTGAAGTCTTACCCGATATTGAGTACAGCCCCGATGATGAGGTTGTGAAAGTGACCGCCAATGGTCACGTCCGTTTCAAACGACGTTTATTAAAAGTCTCAAAGGCATTGCAAGGACAGACCGTCGTTTTTAGAAAAATCCATGAACTGGAGAGTGTGTATGACCTGTATTTCTGCCATCACTCACTGGGGCGTGTAGACCTGAAGCGGATATGAGGATAAAGTTAATGTGTAAACCATGTGGTGGCACGTTTGTAAACCATGTCTACGGTCTATACATTTCGGCAAAAGTAACCAAAACCATTGCCTCCGAAGATGGCGCAGACGTGTGTTTGGGTTTTGGTTTTTTGTTGAGGTTCGCAGACGGGCCATCAAAGTCGGCACCAACCCCGCAGCGAATTGGCAGTCATGTTTAAATGAGACGTTAATTGTTGGTTAGGTTTCGCTTTTCGAAACCCAACGCATATTTATAGTGAAGAGATGTTGGGGTTCGTTATCACTTACCCCAACCTACGGGCTTGAGTGTTTAGAAATAAGCAGTTCCACCGATCGAGATAGTTTCGTAGTCTCTAATTTGATTATCATCTGAATCATATTTCGAAATTGTTGAGTTGATTGAGAAGGTTGGTTTGATAAAATATTGTGCGGTAATACCAACTCGTTTGCCGTTATTAAGCCCAAAATTATCTGATGATTTAACATATAATCCCCCAATGCCTAATCTGGGGTTAACATAATACGTTCCCGTAAGTAAAACATGCTTGAACTCATCACCATCTGAATGTTCGGTTTTTGTATAAGAACCACTTAAGCTAATAGCTGTATCTCCCTGCAATATAAGTGTAGTAGCACTGAGAGCTGTTCCCGTACTGTCATAATTATTAGTTTCAGGTAAAAAGCTATACTCAGTTTTACTTTTATCACGTTCAATACTGATGAGGGTATATTTAGTAACATAATATCCTAGGTCAATCCCATAACCCGTTGTATCAGAGGTTCTTGACCTGGAAAAATCAGACTCAGAGTCCCTGAAATGTGCTGAAATAACCAGTGGTGAATTAGATTTAGAGTACGTGCCGCTAATTGCAAGGCTTTTAGTTTTTGTTGTTGAAGTTTTATGACTGAAAGCATTGATATTAATTTTGGCGTTTCGGTTTATAAATGGTGCTTCTGCCCATGGTCCTTTGTCAGTGACTACTTTATCCAGGAAATAGCTGTAACCAACGAAATCCGTTTTCGATGTGGTATTAACACTATCGTTTTGCTCAGTTTCAGACTTGCTAAATCTGACTTGATTCTGATAATCGGCTTGAACAGCTGTGGTGCTTATTATTGATAAAGCAAAGATGAAAATTGCAGTTGAAGCTATTTTAAAACGCAGCATTACTTATTCCCCCCATGTTGTCTGATAGTAAAAATCAGATTATTACACAAAAAATGTAGACTTGGGGGTTCGTTCCGACTTTGATGGCGCGTGTTTGGGATTTGGTTTTTTTAAATAATCAAATAAGTGGCGGCATGGACGCCGCCGCATTGGCAGAGGGGCTGGGTTGCCCCTTCTGCCAATGCTCAACAAAAAATCAAAACTCAAACACACGTCTGCGCCATCTTGGGAGGAGGACTTTTTGGGTACTTTGTGGTCCTTCACAAAGTACCTCGTCTGTCAGGACGAGACCTGACTTAGATTCAGTTCGCGATAGCGACACAAATTAGAAAGGAACAACCTCCAAACCTGAAATTTACCCCTCACCCTAACCCTCTCCCAGAGGGAGAGGGAACTGAATTGATGGAGGGCGAGGGACCAATTTGCATCTCCCCAACTAAATCAGAACCTGATACCCTTTCCCCATGAAATTAAGAGCCGATCAACTGGAACAAAACCTCAAATCCTCCCTCGCCCCCATATATATAGTGAGCGGTGATGAACCCTTTCAGCTGGGGGAGGCCTGTCAGACCATCCGGGAGCAGTGTCGGGCCCAGGGGGTGACTGAGCGGGAGGTGATGCATGTGGACCGTAGCTTTGACTGGTATCAGCTGACGGACTCTTCAAATGCTATGTCTCTGTTTGCAGAGAGAAAGCTCATTGAAGTCCGGATGGCGACGGGTAAGCCGGGGGATGCTGGGGCGAAGGCGCTGGCGGCGTATGCGGAGAATCCTTCCAGTGACAATGTGCTGTTGCTGGTCACGGGCAAGCTGGATGGGCGGGCCAAGTG